>Ga0256914_1004201_pt1 | contig 10957 bp, 12 predicted proteins | sample HulkmetaG_FD_191571 | JGI IMG/M metagenome (GOLD analysis project Ga0256914, IMG submission 191571) | Hydrothermal chimney microbial communities from Main Endeavour vent field at the Juan de Fuca Ridge, Pacific Ocean - Hulk | ecosystem: Environmental > Aquatic > Marine > Hydrothermal vents ...
ACCTCTTTTCACCCCTTATGAAACTAACAACCTCTACCTCTATCTCTTTATTATACAATACTTCCTCAAAATTTAGCAGATATATCTCAGCCCTTAAGGACCTACCGTTAAACGTAGGCCGCCTCCCTATAAACAACAATCCCCAATGTCTTTCTCCACTAACGTGCGTTTGCGCAACGTACACTCCAGCTTTAAAAACATTAAGTGAATCGGACGTAAAATTTGCCGTAGGGAATCCCAGTTTCCTGCCCAAGCGCCTGCCTTTTTTAACAACACCATAAATCGTTGGCCTTCTACCCAACATAGTCTCTGCCTCAACAACATTGCCATCTCTCAAGGCCTGACGAATCCTTTGAGAACTTATTCTCTCTCCGCTCAAAATTATATCTTGAAACAAGGATAGAGAAATGCCTGACTGCTCTGCAATCGACTTTAAGAATGCGCCTGAAGCAGAATCTTTGCCACACCTAAAATCCTCGCCAACAATAATCTGTTCAACACCGATTAACTTTAAAGACTCGCAAAATTTTTTAGCCGTCCATTTGGAAAAATTCTTTGAAAATCTGACTGCGCATACCTCTAATCCCATATTCTCCAAAAACTGCACCCTCTTTTCAACGGGCATAATCAAAGGAATGTCTATACCAGCAATAACAGTTGCCGGATGCGGGAAAAAAGTAATCACAGAGGCAATTAGATTGGATTTTTTAGCGCGCGCCAAAACCTCATTTAACAAGGCTTGGTGGCCCTTATGCACACCGTCAAAAATGCCTATAGCGCAAATGCGCCTACCACGAGTAAAACTGCTGCACAGCTGATTCATCTATATCATCCAAATCCCTAGCCATCTCAACAGTCAAATCACCTATCCTGGTCCTATGCAATCGTGATTGGTGTCCTCCACAGCCCAATGCTTCTCCAATATCTTCGCACAACGTCCTTATATACGTGCCTTTTGAACACGACACCTCAAAATCAATATTCGGGATATCTATGTTCTTGATTTCCAAAGAATAGATCTTCACTTTTCTTTTTGGCCTCTCCACTGTAATACCCTTTCTTGCAAGTTCATAAAGCCTTTTGCCTTTATGTCGAATCGCTGATACCATTGGAGGCACTTGTTCTATCTCTCCAACAAATCTGGAAAACACATCCCTGATATCCTCTTCACTAACATTCACAGGCCTTTCTTCAATAATTTTGCCCATAGAATCAGCAGAATCTGTTTTCACACCCAATGTCAAACGTGATTCATAGGCCTTGTCCATTCCTGAAAATCTGTTAGAAAGTTTTGTCGCCTTGCCAATTAATATAATCAAAAGCCCGGTTGCCATAGGATCCAACGTGCCTGCATGTCCGACTTTTTTTATTTCAAATTTCTTCCTGACAAAGTCAACTACGTCATGAGAAGTCATACCGGAAGGCTTATTTACAAGAAGCAATCCGGACAAATCAGTTCTCTTCATAGATTTTCCCCTTTACATAGTCTATTACCCTCGCAATAATATCCTCCATATCGCCTTCTATCTTACACCCTGAAGCCGTTTTATGGCCTCCCCCGCCGAAAAATTGAGCAATGTTATTTACGTCAATTTTGCCTCTTGACCTAAAATTAATACGCACCATTCCCTGCCCTGCAGGTTTAAACAATAAAAACACCTCTGCCTGCCTTATCTGCCTTGCTACATTCAAAACCTCATCGGATATATCATAAAGCGGTTTTTCATCTCTTATCCCCAAAGGCGAAAATCTCATCCACACCAATCTTCCCTCTGCTTCGGATTGTAAAGTCGCCAAGGTATCAGCGGTAACCTTAATTTGTTCAAACGTCCTGCTCTCAAAGATGTCCTGATAAATTTTATAGCCATCTATACTAACCGACAACAAATCAGCTACAGCCTGATGAGTATAAACAGTGGTATTGGGATAACGAAAACATCCCGTGTCATTTACTATTCCTGCGTAAATCGCTTCGGCCTCCTGCCGGGTAAAATCAATCTGCATAAACTTAAACAAACGATAAATCATCTCAGAAGCAGAAGATGCCTTTGCATCCACCCAATTCACATTGGCAAATTCCGTGTTGCTTATATGATGATCTATATTTATGTAAACGCCCGAATGGTACATAGTAAAAAGCTCGCCCAATCTATCTTCCCCCGAACAATCAACCGTTATAACCGCATCGTACTCTATTTTTGAAATATCGTCGGGGGACATAACAGATGCGGACTCTGGCAAAAACCTGAATTCTTCAGGCACAGGATCTGGATCTACCATATATACAGTCTTTCCATGCCTTCGTAATAGACTGGCCAATGCATATTGACTTCCCAATGCATCGCATTCCGGATTAATGTGGCAAGAGATAACATAAACCTGTTTTGCCAACAACGCATCCACCAAAGGCGTTAAATTATCATTTGAAATTTTTATCTTCAACGGGTTAGTTTCCAAAGTCTATCTCCTTATACAAAACAAACTCCAAATTCGGGGCAAACCTCCACGGCATATCATCAGAAAGATTTTTACGAATAAACCCTTCTGCGCAATCCAATGCATACAGAACCTCATCTGCCTTATCCTCATCTATAACAGAAATATATACCTTTGCGAATCTCATATCCTTGCTCAAGACAACATCCTGCACAGAAACCTCCTTTACCCGAGGGTCCTGCGAACGAAATATCAATATCTGCGAAATACTTTTTTTAAGCTCTGATTGATAACGATTACGCATAATACAAACCCCTTAAATCTTATAATTATATCAAAAAAAACGCTATATAGATAGGATAATCATACCGGCCTTATACGCTGGATCTGCTATATACATCCTCATTCATCTTGGCAGGATTATTTCGCCAATGAAAACCTAACCCGGCAACCATTGCCGCATTGTCAAGGCACAAGGACAACGGAGGGAAAAACACATTAAACTCATCTTTAAAATTCATCATTTCCTGCCTTAGGTAAGAATTTGCGCTAACACCGCCGCCAAAGACTATATCCTTTGCGTTATAACGCCTTGCAGCGTAAATAGCCCTGTCAATTAAAGGACGAATAACGGCCATTTGAAAATCAGCGCAAATCTGTGGCATCTCCTTTTCTCCGTCAATCTCGTTTTTTTTCAAGAAATAATACAAACTCGTTTTTAATCCGCTATAACTAAATTCCAAATTATCTTTTGGACAATATACGGGAAACGATTCTTTAGGCAAGACTCCCCTGCTAAGTTTATCTATCGCAGGCCCTCCCGGATATCCCAGCCCCAACATCTTTCCCGCCTTGTCCAATGCCTCGCCAGCAGCATCGTCTCTTGTCTTGCCAAGCAATACGATGTCCTGCCAGTTCTTTACCAAATACAGATTCGTATGCCCTCCGGAAACTATCAGGCCTATAAACGGAAAAGAGATTTCATCAACGCTATCTTCCTCGCCTAACTGCAAAAACGGCGCATATAGATGCGCAAGGATGTGGTCAACCGCAATAATGGGCCTGTCCAAAAACAAGGCAATGGCCTTTGCAAAGGTAAATCCAACCAAAAGCGCGGGAATTAATCCGGGACGGTTAACCGCGCAAATAAGGTCTATATCCCTTGAATTGACTTGCGCTTTGTTTATAGCAGAGTCAAATAAAGGCGCAAGGGATTCTAAGTGTTTGCGAGAGGCAATTTCAGGTATCACACCGCCGTATCTTGCGTGTATCTGAGCGCTGCTTGCCACCTCATTTGCAAGCACGCGCCTTCCGTCCTCAACCAATGCAACGGATGTCTCATCACAAGAACTCTCTATCCCAAGGCACAGCATACTAATTCATCCACCAGTCCTCATTTCCAGCGTCTCCGTCCATAAATTCATCCACATCGTAAGGATCGGAGAAAAACATATTGATATTCATTATCAAAGGAAATAATTCCACCGGATTTTTCGGGCGTTTTTTCCTGAACATATTAAGGAATCTGCCCAAAGGCCCCTGTGATTTATTATTCGTATTCATCAATTCCTGCACCAGAGAGAATATCTTGCCGGCAATAACCTCCGGCCTCTCCTGCTTGTCCAGATTTATAAACAATGCCTTTTCAGCGCAATCCGGGCAAAACAAGTCAATCACACCACAAGACAGGCACTCTGCCGTAAAAAAGTGGGCGCTGAGTTTTTTCCCGCATTTTGAGCAGGCCATTTTACTGAGGCAGTCCTGACATATGTTCAGTTTAGAGCCCATTGGCAAACGCAGTATCCGCGCAGAATCTGAGACAAATACCTTATCGCAGAAACGGCACTCCAAAGGCTGTCCCGGAGCAGCGGCCTCCCAAAAGGCGGACCTGCCCACATACTTGTGCCTGCATCTTTTAAACATACAACCTCCTTAACTTATGCTCCATTTAATATCGCAGTATATTCCCTAATCTTTTCATTAGGGCCCTTTGATTCTAATATGTCCCTGCATACGGCAATCGCCCATGGATTGAAATCCTTTATAATTTTAATGCGCTCGCTATCCATCCCCCCAATTGCCACAAAAGGCTTATCAACCTCATTATACCACTTTTTTAGCAATTCCATACCAACAACTTTATACTCGGGTTTTGTCCTTGTCGGAAATATAGGCCCTATTGAAAAGTAATCCACAGGCAGATCCTGCGCGCGCAATATCTCCTCGCCGCTATGGCAAGACAGTCCTATCAACGGCAGGCCAAAGCCGTCTAACTTCACAGGGTCAAGGTCGTCTTGGCCTATGTGCAAACCCGCATTTGCAATCTTGGCAATATCGGCCCTGTTGTTTACGACAATCGCCTTGTCAAATGACCCAGCCAAGCGCTCTGCCAAGGCGCACACAAACCTTGCGCTCCATTTCTCTGAAAAACGCACCTGCAGTATGTCCACCCCGCTGTTTAGAAAACCCTCTGCCATATCAAATAGTTTATCTAAATCAGCACAGCTTATTACGTCTAAATCAAATATCAAATACAGATTGTTTCTATCTTTCATTTTTTATCTGAAAGGTTTTTGCTTCTACTTCGTATACGTCAAAACGCAGTTCTGAAACCCGAGAGGCATATTCTTCTCTTCCCAAAATCCGCAAGGCCTCCTCAATAACGCGCAGGGCCTCTTTTATGCGCTGGAAATTTGAATAAAGCGCATCCTGCACCTGCTCATATGCCCCAGACGGGTCTGCCTTCATAATATCTGACGAAACCGATCGGCTCTGCCACAGGCCGTCTATTGACTTTCTGATATTTAAACAAATCACGGAAAATTCGTGCCTTATTTTTTTCAACTCAACCGCCGCAGGGCTGTCATATTCAAACCTCAAGATATCCTCCACAACACGCAGGGCCTCTTGCGCCCTATTGCAATTTGCATCCAATAATCTTAAGCACATAAATCCAAATCCTTGGCGGCCTTTACCTCATCTACACGCGAAACAGGGCTATTATAAGGCGCGTTTTTTAATTCCTGCGCATCCTGATTAATCACTTCTTTTAGGGCCTCTACGAAATAATCCAGAACAGGCAGGCCTTCTGTTTCTGTCGGCTCTATCATTATCGCTTCTTTGACTATCAATGGAAAATAAACGGTCGGCGGATGAATCCCCTTGTCTATAAGGCCCTTTGCAATGTCCATCGCAGAGATGCCTTTTTCCTTTTTCAATCTCTCCGCCGATGCGACAAATTCATGCATGCACACCGCATCTGCATAAGGAACGTCTAAAAACCGCTTTATCTTTTCTTTTAGATAATTTGCGTTCAACACGGCTGTTTTGGCAACGTCTTTTAACCCCTCTAATCCGAGTGATAAACAGTACGCATATGCCTTAACTATAACCAAAAAGTTCCCAAAAAACGGCGCAAGGCGTCCTATGCTATCTTTGACGTCTTCTTGAAGCGCATATCCTGTCCCCTGTTTTACAACCCTTGGCACAGGAAGAAAATCCTGCAAACGCATAGCCACTCCCACAGGCCCGGAGCCCGGCCCGCCCAATCCATGCGGTGTTGCAAACGTCTTATGCAGGTTTAAGTGAACTATGTCAAACCCCATATCAAACGGCCTTGCCATACCAATTAGCGCGTTGAAATTGGCCCCGTCATAATACATTAATCCGCCTGCCTTATGCACGATGTCAGCAATCTCCTTGACTTGGGGATTGAAAAGCCCCAACGTATTGGGCATCGTCATCATCACACCTGCAAGTTCCTCATTGGCATACGGCAAAACGTCCTTTGCCTGCAGATAACCGGTCTCTTTCGTTGAAATAGATATAACCTCAAATCCAGCCAGCGCAGCGCTTGCGGGATTTGTCCCATGTGAGGCATCCGGCACAATAATATACCTGCGCTTTTGCTTATTTTTCTTGTGGTACTTGGCCATAATAGCCACACCGCAAAACTCGCCGTTAGCCCCTGCCATAGGCTGGAATGTAAAGGCAGACATACCCGTTAAAGAACACAAAATCCGTTCAAATTCATATAACAATTCCAATACGCCCTGCGATTTATCAAAAGCGCCCTCTGTAAATATATGTGGATGGAGGCGCATAAAACCATCTAATGACGCAAATGCCTCGTTAATCTTGGGATTATACTTCATTGTGCACGACCCCAATGGATAGAAATTCGTATCAACGGAGAAATTGTCCTGCGAAAGGCTCGTATAATGCCTTACCACATCTGCCTCTGAGAGATCAGGCAGATTAACCTCTCTGCGCAACAATTTTTCATCTATCTGCGGACTGGTTTTTTGCTCGCAGATATATCCCGAATGCCTGCTATCAGGCAAACTGAATATCATTTTCCTAAATGTCGAGTCAATAGAGAAAGGCATTCTTCTATCTCCTGTTCTGTATTGGCCTCTGTAAAGGCCATAAGCAAATAATCCTTTAACTGCGGATAAAACCTCTCCAATCTAATACCCGGGAAGATACCCGCAACCATAGCGTCGTTAAAAAATCGGCCCAAATCAGGCACCTTAAATGCAAATTCATTGAAATTGCCCCCTTTGCCGTTTAAGACGTCAAGGCCTAAAGACCGTGCCTTCTCCATGGCCTTGAGCATATTTTTATGAGAGGCAAGGGCTGCGTTTTTAAGGCCGGCCCTGCCCATAAGCATCACATAAGCCAGGGCCTGCAAAGCGCACAAGGCCTGATTAGAACACACATTAGACGTTGCCTTTTCCCTGCGGATGTGCTGTTCCCTTGCCTGCAAGGTCAGGACATAAGATGCCTTGCCGTTTCTATCTATTGTCCTGCCAACTATCCTGCCCGGCATCTTACGCACAAATTCCTTTTTGCATGCCAATATGCCGAGATACGGCCCCCCGCTTGATAAAGGAATGCCAAGACTCTGGCCCTCTGCAAAAGCAATATCGACCCCAAAATCGCCCGGCGCAGAAAGTATAGCAAGGGAAACTGGATAGAATTGTTGCAACAACAAGGCCCCGGCCTTATGGGCCATCTCCACAAATCTGGACACGTCAAAGGCCCTGCCTAAAAAATCAGGCATAGCAACGATAAAACAAGATGCATCCTTTAATACGTCTTGTGAAATCTCATCCCTGTCAAGTTCTACGATGTCTATATCTAATCCCGAGAGATACGTTTGAAGCATCTTTCTATAAAGCGGATTTACCCAACTATCCACGACGATTTTATCCCTGCGCTTAATCCTGACCGCCATTAACGCAGCCTCAGCCATAGCAGTGCCGCCATCGTAAAGAGATGCGTTTGAAACGTCCATATTCGCCAGCCTGCAGATACTGCTCTGATATTCATATATAGCCTGTAAACTTCCTTGGCTTGCCTCTGGTTGATAAGGCGTATAAGCGGTATAGAATTCTGTTCTTGAGACGATAGAAAATACTGCCGGAGGGATATAATGGCGGTAAAATCCACCGCCAGCAAATAGATTAAATCCAACACCCGAATTTAAACTAGATAAACGCTTAAATTCCCTCTCTAATGCAGGGCCGTCTAATGAGGGAAACTCCTCAATGGCCTCTGTCAAAAACTCCTTAGAAATAGCCCTTTGGTACAATTCATCTACAGTGGCGGCATTAAGCTCTTTTAGGGCCTGTTTTTTCTTATCTTCTGTAAAAGGTATATAAAACGGCATTAAAGGGAATTTACGTAATCATTATAACCCTGCGCATCCATAAGGCCTTTAACCGCATTTGCAGGGCCAACCTTTATCTTAAAAAACCACCCTTCTCCATAAGGGTCCCTGTTTGCCATTTCAGGCTCTTGATCAAGCTCGGCATTGACCTCCACGATCTCTCCTTCAACCGGGCTATACACGTCGCTTGCCGCTTTGACTGACTCAACCGTTGCAACAGGATCGCCTTTTGACACCTGACTGCCCACGTCCGGCAGTTCAACGAATATGATATCTCCAAGAGACTCAGCAGCATAAGCAGTAATACCAACAACAGCAATGTCGCCTTCCAACCTTACCCATTCGTGTTCCTTGCTGTAATACAAACCATCTCTGATTTCTGATGCCATAACGCCCTCCAAGATTTATACCACAGATTCCCCAACCTTTATACGCACTGACCCGTTTTTATAAAACGGATAATCCTCAACAATGGCCTCCATAACAGCGCCTTTTTCATTCCTGACAAAGGCCTTCTCTCCGTTATTTACTGCATTGTCAATATAAGCCAATCCAACGGCAACGCCCAAAGACGGGGCATACCCGCCGGAAGTTATAACACCTATCTCCATGCCATTTTCATCTACTACCACATCGTTGTGCCTAAACGGACGCCTCATCTTTCCTATAAGCCCTTTTAAACGCCTTGAGGCCGACTCGGCCCTCTTGAACATAGGGCCTTTTCCAATAAAATCCTTGTTCAAATCAACAAACCTCTCCATACCGGCTTCTATAGGAGAAACCTCTTCACTTATATCCTGCCCATAGAGAGGATACCCCATCTCAAGCCTTAAACTATCTCTTGCCCCAAGCCCAGCAGGTTTGACAAATTCGACATTCAAAAATGCATTCCAAAGCCTCTCGGCATGCTCTGCAGAACAATAAAATTCATACCCCAACTCACCCGTATATCCCGTCCTGCTTATGACCAAATCCAATCCATTCCATAAATGCTCTCTAAAACGATAATAGCCCAGATCAGATAAATCAATACCCGTTGCCTCTATCGCCGCCTGAAAGGCCTTCGGCCCCTGCAAATCTATCTTCGCAATATCAAAAGAGGCGTCTTTAATCTCAACGCCGCCTTTTAAGCGGGCATTCATCCAATTGATATCCGTTTCCCTTCGCGCGGCGTTCACAACAACCATAAACCTATCATCAAAACGATAGACAATCAAATCGTCTATAATCGCGCCTTCATCATTCAACATAAAAGAATACCTGCATTGCCCAACCTGCATAGAAGCGATATTATTCGTAAGCAACGCGTCTAAAAAACCACAGGCATCTGCGCCTTTGACAATAATCTGTCCCATATGACATATATCAAAGACGCTGGCCTCTGACCGCGTATGCATATGTTCTTCTATTATACTCGTATAAGAGACCGGCAGGAGCCAAGATGCAAAGTCAACCATCCTGCCGTTATGTTTAAGATGCCAATCGTATAAAGGCGTTTTATTCAAATTATTTCCTCTTCCTCAACTCCATCAAAATCTCGTCCAAAGTCCTGTTCATCCTCTTCAACAAATCCGTTTGCTCCTGCATAGTCTTATCAAACTTTGCCTGTTGTTTTTTTGCCTCTTGAGCCATCTTCATCATATTCGCCATATCCTTAAGTCCGCCCATATTCATAACAAAACCTCCTGTTGAATTTACCTGACAACCAGATTAACAATCTTTTTAGGCACAACTATCTCTTTTACTATAGACTTGCCTTCAAGATATTTCTTGACAGCATCCTTTGCCTGCTTAAGCACATCGTCCTTTTCAGCATCCACCGCAACCTCAATCCTTGCCCTGACCTTGCCGTCTACCTGCACAGCCATCTCTATAACATCTAGCAGTATTGCAGATTCATCGTACTTCGGCCAAGGCTTGGAATCAATATCCGTTTCAAACAGCCTCTCCCACATCTCACTGGATAAGTGAGGAGTAAAAGGATACAACAAAAGCACAAGCGCTTCAAGGGCCTGTTTAAACTTCTCCGAACTTACCCCCTTATCCCGAAGCTCATACATCATGTTTACCAGCTCCATAATACTGCTTATAGCGGTGTTGAAGTGAAAATCGCCTTCCATATCATTCGTTACCTTCTTGATAACACTGTGGAGCTTGCTGTCTAATTTTCGCTCCGTTTCTCTGTCTGAATCAGAACTCAACGTCTCAAGGACATCCATCAAATTCCAAACTCGGTTTAAAAACCTCCAGATACCTTCCACTGCCCTATCATTCCATTCCGCATCCCTTTCAGGCGGCCCGATAAACAAGATATACAAACGCATAGTATCTGCGCCGTATTGTTCAATCAAACTATCCGGGCTAACCACATTGCCTTTTGATTTAGACATCTTCGCCCCGTCTTTAACAATCATGCCCTGAGTAAACAGGCGTTTAAACGGCTCTGCAAAACTCAAAAGCCCAAAATCCCTTAAGGCCTTTGTCATAAACCGGGAATACAACAAGTGCAATATCGCGTGTTCAACACCTCCGATATACTGGTCAACAGGCAACCAATTGTCCACATCATCCTTGTAAAACGGCATATCCTCTGCATGGGGATTTATATACCTCAAGAAATACCAGCTGGAATCAACAAACGTGTCCATAGTATCTGTTTCTCTTCTGGCAGGACTTCCGCATTCAGGGCATTTTACATTCAAAAATTCAGGCACAAACGTAAGAGGAGATTCGCCTGTCGGCCTAAATTCCACGTTTTCAGGCAAAAGCACAGGAAGGTCTTTTTCAGGAACAGGCACAATTCCACACTTATCGCAATATATAATAGGAATAGGGGCTCCCCAATAT
>Ga0256914_1004202_pt1 | contig 10955 bp, 14 predicted proteins | sample HulkmetaG_FD_191571 | JGI IMG/M metagenome (GOLD analysis project Ga0256914, IMG submission 191571) | Hydrothermal chimney microbial communities from Main Endeavour vent field at the Juan de Fuca Ridge, Pacific Ocean - Hulk | ecosystem: Environmental > Aquatic > Marine > Hydrothermal vents ...
GGCCGGAGGGGGCAGTGCCAATGATATGCGAGATCGGCGCGACCTGTTATTGGATCGGCTATCCGAATATATCAAGATTTCCTATAGCGAGAATACCCGCGGCGCAGTTTCCGTCACGGCCGAAGGTGTCAATCTGGTTTCCGGTACCAAGGTTAATGAATTGTCGGTGGAAAAAATCGGTGATGGAAACGATACGAAACTTCAGATAAAGGGCTCTAACGGAAAAGCAATCTCGGTGCGATACGGAAAGTTAGGCGGATTACTGGAAATGCGCAATGAAGTAGTGCCAGGAATTCAGAATGACCTGGATACCCTGGCACAGACACTGATTACCGAAGTCAACCGGATTCATGCCAGTGGTCACACCTTGCCGGAGGGCGACCCGCCCACCACACGCACCGGGATTCAGTTTTTCTCCGGAAACAATGCGGCTACCATCTCGCTTTCTCCGGATATTCTGGATAGTGTGAATAACATTGCGGTTTCTGCGGATGGAACGCCAGGCAATGGAGAAGTGGCGTTGTCCATCGCCAATTTACGCACTCAGAAGGTGCTGGCCGGGCGTACCCAGACGTTAGACGATTATTACACCACCATGGTGCATTCCCTGGGGGTGGAGATTGAACGGGCTCAGAATACCCGGGAAAGCCAGGAACTGCTGAAGGATCAGATTATGAACCAGCGGGAGGCTGAATCCGGTGTATCGCTGGATGAGGAAATGACTCATTTGATTCAGTACCAGCGTTCGTTCGAAGCCGCCGCCAAGGTGGTAAAGGTGGTGGACGAAATGATGGCAACGGTCATCAATATGATCTAAATCATCTTTTTTCAGGGATGTATTAACACTCAGGAAAATAAGGCAAGGATGCTGATATGAGAGTGACGCAGAATTATAGTATTCATTCATTGCTCCGGGAAGTAAATAACGCCCGCGATCGAATTTTTACCCTCCAGCGTAATTTAGCTACCGGAAAAAGAATTAACCAGATCTCCGACGATCCGGAACACATCGAAATTGTGCTTCGCTATCAGAAGATGTTAAAAATGAACCAGCGCTTCGAGGAAAACATCAACAAGGCACTGGATTTTATGGGGATTACCTCCCAGGCGCTGGATGATGCGGTGGATATACTGGCCAATGCCAAAGAAATCGCTGTGCAGGGAGCCGATAGTCTGACCGATTCCGAATGGAGTTCCTATGCCGAACAGGTGGATCAGGCCCTTCATCAATTAGTGGATATTGCCAACACCACGTTTAAGGGACGATTTGTATTTGGGGGTACTAATACGACCAAAGAGCCGTTTTCCCTTGCTCCGGATGGTTCGGTGGTCACTGCCAATCCGGAAGGCATCGCGGGGGCCTTAAAAACCGAGGTCGGCGTGCATAAAATTGAGCAGTACAATGTTACCGGCCAGGCAGCATTTCAGGCGGATGTGGATGTGTTTCAGTTGCTTATCGATTTACGCACGGCCTTCGAAAATCACGATACCGGCGCCATGGAGAATTTGATTGATTCACTGGATGCTGCGATGGATCAGGTGGCTCAGCAAAATGCGAATCTGGGCGCCAGGATGAACCGCTTCGATATGTTCCTGCAACAATACCAAAGCCAGGATGTCAAACTGGAGGAATATCTTTCCCATGTGCAGGACACCGATGTTGCTCAGGCGGTTACCGATTTACAGATTCAGGAAACCGGATTGCAGACAGCGCTTCAGGTGCTGGCCCGCACCGTGAATATATCGCTGGTGGATTTCATGTAAAAAAACTGTTGAAATATTCTGAGACAGGTGTTGAAAAAGGGGATGGATGAAATGGGAAGAGTTGCCCGAAAAGATTTGTATCAGTATAAAAAACAATTGGTTGTGTTGTTTCGGAAGTATCGGCCATATTTTGGCATTACTGTTGCATAAAAAATAAGCGGACGAATTGAAATGGAGACTAATGAATGAAGGTGGTGACACTGCAATTTGGCGAATTAGAGGTTATGGAGGAGCAAATCATTCGGTTTCCAAAAGGGATTATTGGATTTGAAGATTGCCACGAATTTGTTATTATCGATGACGAGGAGTATGAACCATTTCGCTGGTTAATTTCGCTGGACAAAGAGGAGTTTGGTTTTCCCATTCTGGATCCATTTCTGGTTGTACCGGATTATTTAAAAGAATTTCCTGCCTCAATTGCCCGGGAACTGGAAGCGGATGATACGGTGATGGATGTGTTTTGTGTTGTGACCCTGAAAGGGGAAGGAGGAAAAGTAACCCTGAATTTAAAAGGACCTATTATCATCGATTATCTCAAAGGAGAAGGGAGACAGATTATTTTGCCCTCGGAGGATCTATCTGTGTCTTATCCGATTAGTTAGCAGGATGCCAACAACGTTAAAACCAGGGAAGGTGAATTATGTTAGTCTTAACAAGGAAGTTAGGAGAAAACATCATAATTGATGATGAGATATCGATTCGAGTGATAAGTATTGATAGCAATAAGGTGCAATTGGGAATTCAGGCACCAAGCGATGTGATGATCTATCGACAGGAATTAGTGGATCGAATCAAATCTCAGAATCGCTCTTCGGTGGTTCATAAAAAATGGGATTTAATTTCAGCAGCCAGGAATCTTAAAATTTTGGGAAATGTGAGATACTAAGGAATGGGTGTTATGGAAAAACAATCAGTGGCTCAACGCTCAAGGCGGGTGGATATTTTACTGGGGCAATTAAAACAATTGAAAAAGGAAGAACGGGTATTAATCGGACTCTACTTTTACGAACAGCTGTCCCTGGAGGAAATTGCTTTTGTGTTGCACAAATCAGTGGAAGAAATTCAGAAACAGTTGGAACAGATTCTTCCCCGTTTAATTTTAAAGCCGGAAGAGTCCTCCAACTTCGAACCAATTGGATTTGAAATTTCAGGATGAAATGATGCGAAAGAAAAGGAATTCGAAAAAACGAAAACGGAGAAAACGAGACTCCCGTTCACATGTCAGTTCTCCGATTTCACTGTGTATGATTGTTAAAAATGAAGAGAAATATCTGGATGAATGTTTGAGCAGCGTGCAAGGGCTGGTGGGCGAAATGGTGGTAGTGGATACCGGCAGTACGGATCGCACCGTCGAGATTGCCCGGCGGCACGGTGCACGAGTTTTTCGTTACCAGTGGCAAAACGATTTTGCCCGGGCACGGAATTTTGCTTTGAGCCATTGTTCTCTGCCCTGGGTGCTATATCTGGATGCAGATGAGCGTCTGTTTCCGGAATATCATCGCAAGGTGTTAGATGCTGTTCGCCGAAACAAAGCAGATGCCTTCTATGTGAAGGTGCTGAGTCCGGTGTCCGAGCGAATGGGGAATGTACCCCACGAGCAAGCTTATCCCCGACTATTTCGCAAAATGCCCGGTGTTCAGTTCGAAGGGAAAATCCATGAACAAATATCTCCCTCGTTAATTCGACAGCAGGCGAAATTCGCTCATCTGGATGTAACCATTCTTCATCTCGGATATAACCTGGATGAAGAAGCCATTCAGAAAAAAATTGAACGGAATTTATCGTACTTGCGAGAACAACTTCGGGAAGAACCCGACAATCCGTACGTCTATTTTCAATTGGGGCAAACGCTTATTTTAAATCGCCAGCCAGAAGAGGGACGTCAACATCTTCACAAGGCACTGGCACTGGGGACGTTACCCAATAATTTAACCGCCACCATCTGGCTTATTTTAGCCAATGAGGATTATAAAGAGAAGCAATACACCGCCGCCCTGGAAAAAATTGATACAGCCTTGCAAATTGCTCCGGTGCAGCGGTTGGGGTATTTCTTGCAGTCCGAGTGTCTCGCTCATTTGCAGAGATATTCCGAAGCTCTGATGGCATTACAGAAGCTGGAGCAATATTCCTACGAGTCGTTCAGTAACATCAGCATCGATAAGACGTTTGAAAAATACATCATTGCTCAACGAAAGGGCTCCTATCATTTTGCACTGGGACAGTGGGAAGAAGCTTATTATGCTTATTCAGAGTATTTCAAAACCAGCACCCACTGGCGAAGCGAACTTCTGGAGAAATGGGTATATGCCTGGAACCAGTCACAACCGCATCCCCAGATTCCCCGGGAGTTTTTACAGCTTTTATTGCAGAATTTCGACCGCTTCAATCATCCGGTGCAGGCTGCAAAGCTCCTTGCCGGATTGTGTGAACAAAGTGGGTATCGCACATTGATGGAACAATTCCTGTGGTTGCATGTTCATCACGACCCCCACGATGCGGTGCCCTATTATTATCTGGGAAATCTGGAACTGGAGCGGGGGAACTTTGAGAAGGCAGAAAATTACTATCGTCAGGCGCTGCAGCACGAAGAAAATGTATGGGAGATTTATTACAATCTGGTCGTGGTGTATATCAAGAAGCAGGATTTTGTCTCCGCGATGAAGTTATTGGAATCGGCACTGGAAAAGTTTCCGGAAAAACGGGTCCAAAATCGCCGATTGCTGGCGGGTTTGTACACCAAATTAGGATATTTTGAGAAAGCGCTGGAATATGCGGTGTCGTTACAACGGGAAAAGTAAATTTTAATTAAAGTTTATATCGAGGCATACGATAGTTAGTAATGAAAGCTTTTGAGAAGAAAAGGTCTGGCAGTCGCCGATTTCTTCTCTAATTAATCCAGGCTGCCTAATTGAGAAGGGATTCTCAATAAACCAAAACAAGGAGGTTGTCATGGCTTTTTATGGTGGATCCCGCATCAACACCAACGTTGGGGCGTTGAATGCCTTTAATGCCCTCAACAACATCAATTCCAAAATTGGCACGGTTCAAATGCGGTTGTCTACTGGTAAGCGCGTGAACAGCGCTGCCGATGATCCGGCTGGCTATACCATTGGTAAAAAGCTGGAAGCCCGCTCCCGGAGTCTTTCCCAGGCACTAAACAATGTCGGCGAACTGAAGAACATCCTTTCCGTTGCGGAAGGTGGTCTGCAGTCCATCAACGATATTTATGCCGGCATTAAAGAAAAAATCATCCAGGCCGGGAATGGTTCCTATTCGACGGAAGAGCTGGAAGCGATTGTGAAGCAGGTAAACGAGATGTTGAACGAAGTGGATGACATCATCTCTGAGACCAAGTTTAATGGTACCGCCCTGCTGAACAATCAGTTTACTAACAAGGTCTTCCAGACCGGTGCCGATGGTGGCGACACGTTAACCGTAACCCTGGATGCCCAGATTGATTCGGCGGACTTTGGTTTGAATTCGCTGACATCGGCGAACATCAACAGCAACCTGACCGCTACTCTGAACAGTCTGGATTCCGCGATTCAGACGGTGAGCGAAGAGTTGCAGACGGTGGGTTCGCTGATTTCTCGTCTGGATGTGAAGGAACAAACCCTCTCCACTGCGATTACCAATACCGAAGCGGCAATGAGCCGAATCATGGACGCCGACATTGCCAAGGAGCAGTTGGAAATCACCAAGCTTCAGATACTGCAGCAAACCGCAACCGTGCAGTTAGCCCAGGCAAACGCAGCCCCGCAAGGAGTCCTGAGCTTATTCCGGTAAAACCAAGAGCCACTGAGAGAGGCCACCTGAGGAGGGTGGCCTTTCTTTTATCGGCTCGAAAAGGGTTCTCCGTGCAAATTTATTGAATTGGCAATAAATTTGCAGAGAGAAACCAAAATTAATTAAAGTCACTATTTTTGCTGACGATTATGATTAGTGGCAACTAAATCAGGCATGGACGCCTGAGGTAGATAAAACAAATACAAGGAGGTATATCATGGCTTTTTACGGTGGCTCACGGATTTACACCAATGTTGGAGCGTTGAACGCGTTGAACGCGTTGAACAACATTAACTCCAAGATTGGTGTGCATCAGCTGCGTTTGTCCAGTGGTAAACGCATCAATTCGGCTGCGGACGATCCTGCCGGCTACACCATCTCCGAAAAATTGAAAGCACGGTCGCGAGCTCTCAGTCAGGCACTGAACAATGTCGGTGAAGCGAAAAATGTTCTGTCGGTGGCTGAAGGTGGGTTGCAGAATATTAATGATATTCTGACCACCATCAAGGAAAAGATGATTCAGGCGGGTAACGGTTCTTACGGGAATAGCGAATTGCAGGCGGTTCTTTCCCAGATCAACGACTTGCTGGATGAAGTGGACGACATTATTGCAGAGACCAAATTTAATGGTACGCAGCTGATTGATGGTAATTTTACCAACAAGGTATTCCAGACGGGGGCTGATGGAGGCGATACAATTACAATCAGCTTGAGCTCTTCACTGGATTCCGCCTCCTTCGGATTGGATTCTCTGACCACCAGCGATCTGTCCTCGGTTGCAGCTCTGGATAGTGTGGATAGTTACATGAGTACAGTCAGCAGTGAGCTGCAAACCATCGGTTCTTTGGTCCAGCGTCTGGATTACAAGGAAGCCACGTTGCAGGTTGCCATCACCAACACCGATGCTGCTGCCAGCCGCATCATGGACGCTGACATTGCCAAGGAGCAACTGGAGATTACCAAACTCCAGATTCTCCAGCAAACGGCAACTGTCCAGTTGGCTCAGGCAAATGCAGCACCCAACAACATTTTACAGTTGTTCCGGTAGTCAGGTAGGGAAGTCTTCCCTCCTGGGAGGCTTCTCCCCTGACTTTTTATGATGCAACCTGTAAGAACCAAAGCGAAAAGGAGTAATAATTTATGAATACAGCACTCGCTTATAAACGCTCGCAGAATCAGCAGAAAGGAATTTCTACCTATCAGCAGAATCAGATTATGAACCTCTCGGCGACGGAATTGATTTTAAAGCTCTACGATCTGGCTATTGTGGCAATTAAACAGGGAAATGTCCGCAAAGCCAATCTGGTAATTACCGAACTGATTGCTTCGCTCAATTTTGAATACAAAGAAGTTGCTCTGGGATTTTTTAAATTGTACCGATATTGTCAGGATCAACTGTACAAGGGAAATCTGAAAGAACCGTTGAAAATCATGGAGGATTTACGGGCGACGTGGGCCAGGGCATTTAATCTAACTTAATAAAAATAAAACAGGGATGTTGCCATGATTAGTGGAATTGGATCAGGAGGGATTGAATCATTATTAGCAAATTATCGGGTGTTAGAAGAACGCCCGATTCGCGATTTGGAGTCCCGCCGGGATCGTATCGATCACCGGATGTCGTTGCTCAATGATTTAAAAACCAAACTCAGGTCGCTGAAATCTCTGGCAGACGAATTCTCCTCAACCTCCACCACCTCGGTATTCAGTAAAAAAGCCGTTACGGTTAGTGATAGTACTTATTTAACCGTAACAGCAACTTCCACAGCAGTGGTTACTTCCCATACCATGTTTGTACAACAGCTGGCCAAGGCGGACAAGGTGGTGAGCAATCAGTATACCCTTTCCGGTACGGATATTTCCTCTTCTCTGGGAGCGGGTACCTATACGTTTGAGGTTACCGTCAACGGCACCACAACTTCTGTGTCTGTGGATATTGCTGCGGGGGACGATAATGAAACTGTGTTGAATAATATTGTTGAGGCGGTGAACAACAGCTCCGATATTGGCATTCGTGCTTCGGTGTTGCACGATAGCGGTACCACAGGCAGATTGGTCTTTACTTCCACCGAAACCGGTGCCGATTACGAAATGTCCCTTTCCGATACCAGTGGTAGTTTACTTTCCACCATTGGAATGAACGATTCTGTGGCGATGAGCGGTACCTCCGGCGGATATCTTTACGATTCCTCGGAATTGAATGCGGTGGTTATTGTTGATGGTGTGACCATTCAAAGCAGTTCCAACACCATCGAGGACGCTCTGGAAGGATTAACCATTAATTTGCTTAAAGCACACCAGTCCGGAGACGAACCGGAAACAGTAAATGTCGCCAACGATGTGGAAGGCATTAAAAGTAAAATTCAGGATTTTATTAATGCCTACAATGAGGTAATTGATTTTATTAAGACCAACACATCCGTGAACACGACCACCTACGAACGTTCGGCACTGAGCGGTGATTTTGCGGTAACCAATCTGAAAATGCAACTGCGCAGCGAGCTATCCACTCCCGTAACAGGGTTAAACAGTGGTGTAGCCACCATTCTGGCGGAAATTGGAATTACCACCGATCGGGATGGAAAACTGAGTATTTCGGATTCGGATACGCTGGAGGAATATCTGGAAGGAAAACTGGATGAGGTGGAAGATTTATTCGCCAGTTCGGACGGGTATGCCAATCGATTGTTGAATTTGTTAGACGATTACACCGATGGCGATGGCATTATTGAGAAAAGAAAGGATGTGTTACAGGCACAAATTAATCAGATTAATAGCCGTATCGATCGAATGGAGGAAATGGTAGATAAAAAGATTGAAAATTATCGGATTCAGTTCGGAAAACTCCAGGCGGCGTATAGTATGTACAGTTCCCAGTTTTCTTATATGGGAATGTTCTTACAATCTGGATTCATCACGCAATAAGAAAGGAGCGAATAAACATGGAAGTTTATTCGGTAAAATCTGGTGAAGATCAGGGGACCTCGGCTCAGGTTCTGGAATTCACCAAATTACAGGGACGTAAACAGGTGAATCACCAGAATGCTCTTAAAATCACCATTCGCAGCCATGTGGTCGAAGCCAAAACGGAGTCTCAGAAAGATTTGTTTCCCAAGATGCTGGAAATTGCCCGGAAGGTTGGCGAAAAGCTGAAAACAGCCGGGGTAAGCATCCAGTTCGAAATTAATAAAAATGCCGGAAGAATTATCATTAAAGTGCTGGATCCGGTTACCGGGGAAGTGGTCCGGAAGATTCCACCAGAGGCGTATATGAAATCGCTGGAGTATCTGCACGAGATGCAATCGCGGATGCATCTTCAGGGACTCGAAGTGGACGTGAAATATTAAACATGGGGAAAAATATTGGAACAATTCAACCGACTGGTTCAAGAGGCAATGGATCTTTTGGATACCATTTACATGGCCACGGACGCAGGGGTATTATATCTAAAAGAAAGGAAGATCGATGAATTTCAGCACATGGTAACCAAACGGGAGAAATTGTTATCGAGATTTCGGCAAATTCAGGAGCGGGTAAATCAAGATTATGCCGCTGGATTGAAGGGACAGGAAATTGCGGAAATTAATAAAAAAATTAAAAGTAAAATTCAGATAATTGCTAAAGTTGACCGGGAAGCAATCGATATTATTAATTGTATAAAAAAGGATTTGCTGAACAAAATGAAACAGGGGACAAGCGGGAAAATGTTTTTACGTCAGTACCGTGAGCAAGTTAATCATCGGAAAATTATTCAAAGGACAATTTAACAGGGATGGTGTTAAGATGAAGATCAAAGAAGTCACATCCATTAGCAGCGTGGCAAGTTTAAATAAAGTGAAAAAAACAAAACCGGTAGAACGAAAAGCCAACAAAGACAAAATCGAAATTTCCAGGGAAGCAAAAGAATTGTCCAAAGCTCATTCAAACTTGACCCCGGAACGTATCGCCGAAATTAATCGCCGAATTCAAGAAAAGTTTTATGATCGTGATGATGTGCTGGATGTGGTGGCCAGTCGCATCCTGAAATCGAGCTTTATGAAAGAACTGTTCGATGCCGGTTCACCGGACGAAGTGGTATAAAGTTCCATTGATGAAGGAGGCGAACAATTTTTCGGTGATGTATCATCCCCCTTATTTGTATTTTCTCCCCTTTATTTTCCTTGAAAATAGCCGGGAAATAGCTGTTTTGTATTAATTTCTCCTTGACATTATGAATGTATTTTATCAAATTGATATGTATTTAAAATATATATTTTAAAAAGGAGGCTATTATGAACAAGAAAGAATTAATTGATGCCCTGGCATCCAAAACCGGTAAAACACGGAAGGAAGCAAGCGAGTTTTTGGATGCATTCGTCGAGGTAGTGACTGATGAATTGAAAAAAGGGGGAGCAGTCAACCTGGTTGGCTTTGGGGCATTTAAAGTGGTGGACCGTCCTGCACGGGATGCCCGGAATCCCAGAACCGGCGAGAAAATTCACATTCCCGCCCGGAAAGTACCGCAGTTTAAAGCCGGTAAAGCATTGAAAGAAATGTTTTCATAAAAATTAGATTCATCCGTCAAAAAGCCGGGTTCTCCCGGCTTTTTTAGTTTTAAGGCTTTTCTGGGGTTTTTAAAAGAATACATATCGCACCAGATGGGTCACCAGCAAAGCATATCCCCCTGCCAGTACATCATCTATCATGATTCCCCATCCACCAGGAATATGCTGAGATGCCTGAATAGGCGGAGGTTTGAGAATATCGAACGCGCGAAAGAAAAGAAATGCCATCCCGTACAAACGCCAGTCCGGGGGAAGAAATAACAGACTGATTCCCATTCCCACTATTTCATCAATCACCACAATGGAAGGATCCTCTCCCTGCTCTTTTTCAATAAATGTTCCGGTGTAAACACCCAGAAAAAACAGAAGGACCAGAGTGAAAAGCAAATATATTGCTGGAATGGGAGCCAGTTCGTACAGGATAACCAGCATCAGCAAACTTCCTGCGGTTCCCGGTGCAACGGGCGAATATCCGGTTCCCAACCCGGTTCCAATGGTGTAATACACAAATCGCACCAGAGCCTCCTTTTAATCAAATAATGTCCAGTAAATTCCCAGACGAAATGTCCGGTAAAATTCCCAGTAATTGTCCACGATCGCATAATCCTCAGAGAGGGTATTCGTCCAAACGAAGAAAAGGGTGGCGCTTTGAATATGTGCCAGCAATTTAAAATCCAGCCAGTGGTACTGTTCCTCGCTTCGGGTTCCCGGATAAAATTGATTGAACAATGGAGTATATTCCAGAGGCTTCCAGCCATCCACAAAGTGGTAGATGCCGAATCCTTCTAATTTTAGCGCCTGGTGAAAAAGTTGTAAGGGAATTTTAATCAGCAATACATTGTTGACCGTCGGGAAAAAGCG
>Ga0256914_1004203_pt1 | contig 10953 bp, 7 predicted proteins | sample HulkmetaG_FD_191571 | JGI IMG/M metagenome (GOLD analysis project Ga0256914, IMG submission 191571) | Hydrothermal chimney microbial communities from Main Endeavour vent field at the Juan de Fuca Ridge, Pacific Ocean - Hulk | ecosystem: Environmental > Aquatic > Marine > Hydrothermal vents ...
CAGGGCCGTGCTGCCCTTGCTCAGGTTGCCGGTCAGCTTCCTCAGCGCCTGGGACATGAGCCTTGCCTGCAGCCCGACATGGGAGTCTCCCATCTCGCCCTCTATCTCGGCCCGTGGCACCAGGGCGGCAACGGAGTCCACCACTATCAGATCCACTGCGCCGCTCCTGACCAGGGCATCCACGATCTCCAGTGCCTGCTCGCCATAATCCGGCTGTGACACCAGAAGATCGTCGGTGTTGACGCCGAGCTTCCTGGCATAGACCGGGTCGAGGGCATGCTCTGCATCCACGAATGCGGCAATGCCGCCAGCCTTCTGGGCCTCTGCGATCATGTGGAGGGCCAGGGTGGTCTTTCCGGATGATTCAGGTCCGTAGATCTCGATGATCCTGCCTCTTGGCACCCCTCCTATGCCTGTGGCGATGTCCACTGCAAGGCAGCCGGTCGATATCACGGGTATGTCCTCAATGGCCCCCTTTTCGCCAAGGCGCATTATGGCACCCTTGCCAAACTGTTTCTGTATCTGGGAAAGGGCCACCGATACGGCCTTCTCCCTGTCCACCTTCACACTGTCTGTCCTGGTCGTCCTGGCCACGTCTTCCTCCAAGTTTCCCCTACTACAGGCGGCATTGCTCCGTTTCCTGGCAGTAAAGGCAGATTTTTTGTCTTTTTTCCATGGTGATAACCGCACTATTTTACACTCTGAGGCCTATTAGGCAACTTCACGTGCCGTTATCCGGGGGCATTGCAGATCTGCACGATTATTTTGCCAAGGTCAGTGGTCTTGACCTGTGAGCTGCGTTATATTCCAGGCCATGGAGAGCCGTTACATAGTAGGAATAGACCTGGGCACCACCAATTCGGCAGCAGGCTATATCGACCTGCACGATGTCTCGGCAGGTGCCCTCGAGATAAAGAGCTTCGATATCCTGCAACTGACCGGCCCTGGAAGGCTCGATCGCTTGAAGACCTTGCCCTCCTTCCTCTATCTGCCTGGCCAGTTCGATCTGGAGCAAGGGGCCACTGCCCTGCCCTGGGACGAGGAGCGCGACTATGCTGTGGGCGCCTTCGCCAGGGATCAGGGCGCCAGGGTGCCGGGAAGGCTGGTCTCATCTGCCAAGAGCTGGCTATGCCATGGTGGGGTGGAGCGCAGGGCGGCCATACTGCCGTGGGGGGCAGGCGCGGATGTGAAAAAGGTCTCACCCGTTGAGGCATCGGCCAGGTATCTCCGGCATATCGCCGAGGCCTGGGAGCATGAGATGGGATGCAGGCTTGCGGATCAGGAGGTGGTGGTGACTGTTCCGGCCTCCTTTGACCAGGCTGCGCGGGAGCTGACCCTGGAGGCCGCCTCCATGGCAGGACTTGGCGATATCACCCTGTTAGAGGAGCCTTTGGCGGCCTTCTATGCCTGGTTGAGCCACCATGAGGATGACTGGCAGGAGGTGATCCCGCCGGGCCAGCTGCTGCTTGTTTGCGATATCGGGGGAGGTACCTCGGACTTCACCCTCATCTCGTGCGAGGCGGATGGCCAGAGCCCAAGGCTCGAAAGGCTCGCAGTGGGTGACCATCTGCTCCTCGGGGGGGACAATATCGATCTGTCCCTTGCCGCCATCGCGGAGAAGAAGATCGGCCAGAAGCTCGATCAATCCAGATGGCAGCTCCTTTTCCACCAGTGCCGCAGGGCCAAGGAGATACTCCTTTCAGAAGATGGTCCCGATACCGCATCGGTCAGGCTGCCTGGCTCGGGCAGATCCCTGGTAGGCGGCACCTTGGTGGCCTCGCTTTCAAAAAGGGAGGTAGAGGCCCATATCCTCGACGGTTTCTTCCCGGAGCTGAGCCTAAAAGAGATAGAGAGGCGGCCGACAGGCACCTCTGCCTTGAGAGAGATGGGGCTTCCATACGAGTCGGACCCGGCCATCACGGCCCACCTCGGCCGTTTCCTGTTGAAACAGGGCCATGGGCGCACGCCCGGGGCAGTGCTGTTCAACGGCGGCACCATGAAACCGGCGATCCTCAGGGAGCGGCTTCGCGCTATCCTGGGCGGTTGGCATGAACAGGAGGTCTCTGCCCTGGAGAGCAGATCCCTTGATCTTGCCATCTCCTGGGGAGCCGTCTATTACGGCCTTGTGCGCAGGGGCCTTGGGCTGCGTGTGGGCGGAGGCCTGCCCCGCTCCTACTTCATAGGCATAGGCTCCAGGCAGGGCAAGGAGGGGGGCAGCAGGAGGGCCGTCTGCCTGATTCCAAGGGGGACCGAAGAGGGCAGGGATATCGAGATCGATCGCGATTTCACGGTCATGACCAATACGCCGGTCAAGTTCACCCTGTACAGCTCCACGGTGAGGAAGGGGGATTCCACAGGCGATGTGGTGGATGTAAACGACCAGGAGTTTGTACGGCTTCCTCCTCTCCAGACGGTGCTCAAGTTCGGAAAGGGCTCAGAGGTCAGGCCGATCCCTGTCCATGTGGGCAGCAAGGTCACGGCCATCGGTACCCTCGAGCTCTACTGCAGGGCCAAGGAGACCCCCCACAGGTGGCGTCTCCAGTTCCAGCTAAGGGGCCAGGAAGGCCAGGGACAGGACGACTACCAGGTGGAGGGTGTCCGCATAGCGGCCAAGGCCGAAGAGGCAAAGAGACAGGAGGCCCAGAGGCTCACAGAGGAGGACCTGGCCGCCCTCGACAGGGCCAGGGCGGTGATAGAGGCCTGTTTTGGCAAGGATTCAAAGGGCACCAGCGGTGACGGGGTGAAACCGGGTGAGCTGGTCCCCCGGCTCCAGGAGGCCCTGGAGATGGATCGCTCCATCTGGAGCCTTGCCCTCCTCAGAAGGCTGGCCGATGTGCTCCTCGAGGTGAAAGAGGGCAGAAAGAGGAGCCAGGCCCACGAGATGCGCTGGTTCAATCTCACCGGTTTTGCCATGAGACCAGGTACCGGTGAGGCACTGGATCCGTGGCGCATGAAGAAGATCTGGCCCCTGTATTTCCAGGGGCTCGTCCATGTAAGGAAGATCGAGCCGAGGCTCCAGTGGTGGATCTTCTGGCGCAGGGTGGCGGCAGGGCTGTCGACCGGGCAGCAGGGCCAGCTCTTTTCCTCTCTGGCGCCGGTGCTTGCCCCCTCCCTCGTCTCCAAGAGAAAAAGGTCCAAGGCAAGACAGATAAAGGTCGCCCCTGAAGAGCTGAAGCAGATGTGGCTGCTTGCCGCCAATCTCGAGCGGCTTGACGTCCAGACCAAGGCAGCCCTTGGCAGGCGGCTTCTCGAGCTCTTGGGCTCCAAATCCATGCGCAAGGAGTTCCTGTGGGCCCTTGGCCGCATAGGGGCCAGGCAGCCACTTTACGGGCCTGTGAACCGGGTCGTCTCACCAGGAGAGGTAAGGGCCTGGGTCGAGGAGCTGAAACGCCGGGAGTGGAAGGACAAGAGGGCTGTGATAGAGGCAGCGGTCTCTCTGTGCAGGGTTACGGGAGACCGTGCGCGGGATCTGCCTCAGGGTGTCAGGGACGATGTGGCGCTCTGGCTTGAACTCATGGGCGCAAGGCCTGAGCAGATAGAGCCGATAAGGGAATACAGGCCCCTGGAACAGGGCGACAGGGAGAGCGCCTTTGGCGAGAGCCTGCCAGAGGGCCTCATATTGGAAGGGCTCGAGGATTAGGGGCGGCAGGCCGGCGGCGCCCTTGCCTATATGACCGAGAGATGATCGGGGAGACGATTAAGAAGGAGTCCTGATTTTCATACCATGAGATTCTTTGCCATGTTCTTTCTGCTCCTTGGGGGCGTGGCCCTGCTTTTCGGGGCGCGGACAGCAATTGAAGGCTATCAGGCCACCAGATGGCCCTCTGCCAAGGGGCGCATAGTGATGTCCAAGGTCACAGAGCTCAGGACATCCCAGAACATCAGGGTGGCAAGGCTCTGTGTCGATCTCGACTATCTCTATATGGTGGGAGATACAATCTATGAAGGCCACCGGCTGAACAGCGGATGGCGCTGTTTCGCCTCGGAAGACCGGGTGAAGGAGATCATGGCAAGCTACCCTGTGGGCAAGGAGGTGGCCGTGCGTTACAACCCGAAAAATCCCTCCATCAGTATGCTGGAGCCGGGCCTCAACTGGACCGCCTTCCTTCTCCTTGGGGTCGGGGTCATCAACCTGTCGGTGGCATGGCCGCTCATGAGGCGCAGGCGGTAGCCCTGTCCTTTTCCTCTCTATCCGTTGAAGTTTTCCCAGAAGATCTGCTGGATCATATGGCGTAGGGCAGATGCGTCCTCATCGGCCATCTCCTTGAACAGGACCCCATACTGCCATTTGAGCTTGAACTTCTCCCTCCACCTGATCTCACCCTTGATCTTGAGCGGAGTGGTATCCGGAAGGTTTAGGAGAAACTTGGCCTCCTGCCCCTTTTCCAGCCTTTCGAAGGCCTCAAAACGCATGCCACCCGAGGAGATGTCCAGCACAGCCACCTGAAAACAGAGGCCGTTGGCCAGGCATTCTGCCTCCAAGTTTGCAGCAAGCCTCTGAAGTCTTCTGTTTTCAGCCCCTTTCTTGTTCTCGTCCACCCTGGCCACCCTCCAGGCATTGGCCCTCTTTGTCTGTCTCCCGTCTTGCAGGCCCCTGAAGGTGCCTTGCAAAATCAGGAAAAGTATAATAATTGAGACGTGCCTATTTATTTTTCGACACAACCAGAGCTAAGCTCAAGGGCAAATGCCCTTTTTCTTTTTTGAAAGGTCAAAAAAGGCATCACCATTGTCATCAGGGCTGTCCATCGTCTCTAACATGGGCCTTGAAATCTTATCAACCTTCTTTGCTATGAGGAAAAGAGGATAAATGCGCAAAGAACTCAAGAAAAGGGTAGAGGAGACATACAGGGAGCTTGCATCCAGCGGCCAGCTGCCCGAGGGCCAGATCCCGCAGGGCCATCTCATTTCCATCCCCAAGCAGGAGGAACATGGCGATTTTGCCAGCAATTTTGCCTTGATGATGGCCTCGGTGCTCAAGATGCCACCCAGGAAGATCGCAGAGGCCCTGGGGGCCGTCCTGGAGAAGGATGCCATCTTCTCCAAGGTGGAGGTGGCAGGCCCCGGCTTTTTGAACTTCTTCATCTCGGATTCATTCTGGCAGAACAATCTGAAGACGATCCTGGAGGCAGGCAGCAGCTACGGGCAGAGTGCCGAGGGAATGGGAAGAAAGGTCTTGGTGGAGTTCGTATCTGCCAATCCCACAGGCCCGCTTCACGTGGGCCACGGCCGCGGTGCCGCCGTTGGGGACTCGCTTGCAAGGGTGCTTAAGGCCGCAGGCTATGACGTTACCACGGAATACTACATAAATGACGCCGGAAATCAGATGCAGACCCTGGGCAGGTCTGTCTATCTGCGGTATCTGGAACACTTTGGGCACCAGGTGGAGTTTCCGAAGGAGTGCTATCAGGGCGACTACATAAAGAGGATCGCCCAGGAGATAGCAGAGAAGGAGGGCGAGCGTTTCCTGAAGACCCCCTTTGAGGAGTGTGCCGATTTCTTCATCGAGTGGGCTGTCCGCGATATCTCCCGAGGCATCAGGAAGGATCTGGACGACTTCAATGTACATTTCGACAACTGGTACAGCGAAAAGACACTCCATGACAGCTCTGCCATAGAGAAGACCATAGCCGAGCTCATGGAGCGGAACGTCATCTACGAAAAGGATGGGGCACTCTGGTTCCGCACCACCGATTTCGGGGACGAAAAGGACCGGGTGGTCAAGCGCTCAGATGGAAGACTGACCTATTTTGCCGCAGATATCGCCTATCACAGGGACAAGTATGAGAGGGGCTTCGAGCTCCTGGTGGATATTTGGGGAGCGGACCATCACGGATATGTCCCCCGGGTAAAGGCGGCAGTGGAGGCCCTGGGCCATGATCCCGGCACGCTGAAGGTGCTCCTGGTCCAGCTCGTAAATCTTATCGAGGGCGGCCAGCTCAAGGCCATGTCCACCAGGGCAGGGGAGTTCGTGACCCTTCGGGAGGTCCTGGACGATGTGGGCACCGATGCCGCCAGGTTCATTTTTTTGACGCGCCGCTGCGACAGCCATCTCGATTTCGATATAGATCTTGCCAAGAGCCAGAGCCAGGAAAATCCTGTATACTATGTCCAGTATGCCCATGCCAGGCTGTGCAGTGTCTTCGAGAAGGCCAGGAGCGCTGGCATAGAGCTGGAAAAACCGGAGGCAGGGCCGAAGGAGCCGGACCTGTCCCTGCTCGACACCCCTGAAGAGCTTCGCATCATGAAGATGCTGGCCTCCTTTCCGGAGCTGGTTGCAGGCAGCGCCAAGGCCCTTGAGCCCCACAGGATTAGCTACTATCTTCAGGAGCTGGCAGGTCTTTTGCATAAATTTTATGCAAAGCACCGGTTTGTCGGGGAGGACAAGGCACTGAGCAGTGCCCGATTGTTCATGGCAAGGGCCGTGCAAGTGGTCTTGGCAAACGGACTTGCCCTCCTCGGTGTCTCTGCGCCTGAGAAGATGTAGGGCGAATCTCGATTTTGATAAGGTAGGCATAATGGCCACAAAAAAGAGGAAAAAGGCTATAGAGTTCCAGATCGGCTGGCCCGGTCTCATCGCCATAATCGCATCCACCTTCTGCGTCCTGGCCTGGACCTTTGTCCTCGGCTTCTGGATGGGACAGAAGCTCATGGGGGGGCAGCTCACCTCAAATCCCCAGGTGACCGCTCTGAATCCAGCAGGTCCTGCAGAAAAAGGGGGCAGTGCCCCAGCAGGCGGGCTTACAAGGTCCGAGCTGCCGGCTCCTGCAGCCCCTACTGTGCCGTCAAGGGATGAGGCTGCCTTGAAGGCCCTGAGGGAACAGCTACAGAGCAGTCAGCAGGGGGCTACAGGCGGCCTTGCGGATCTTCCAACAGAGGTCGTGGGCCCTTCCTCATCGGCCAAGGGCGTAGCAGGAGCCCCTTCGGCTCCTGCCAAGGGCTCTGGTATCGATTCCCCTCCTGTGCCTGTTCCTGCTCCGGGCCAGGGGCAGGGTGTGGTTTCGGCACCATCAGTGCCAGGGGCAAAGGAGGCCGCATCCAAGGGCACATCTGCTGCCAAGCCGGTAAAGGCCAAGCCGGTAAAGGCCGCTTCGGTTAAGGCCAAGGCCAAGGGGAAGGAAAAGGGCGGGAAAAAGGGCTCGGCCGGTGTCGCCCAGGAACGTGTGAAAAAGGCGGACAGGAAGCACGTGGTCCTGCAGATAGCCTCCTACCGCGATCCTTCCAGGGCGGAAAAAGAGGCCAGGAGATGGCAGTCGAAGGGGTACAAGACCAGGATCAAGAAGGTCAACCTTGGAGCCAAAGGCATCTGGTATCGCCTCTATATCGGAAGCTACAGCAGTGTCGAGGAGGCCAAGAAGGCGGCTGCCAAACTGGCGGCCAGAGAGGGAATTACCTCTTACGTAGTCCCCAACCCGTAAAACGTGATGCAGGCCGTATGTAGGGGCCTGGAGGCAGGATCATTGCCGCCGAGGAGCCCTTCTTCAATGGGCGTTTTGGCGCATAAGCGCCCTTTATGCCCTTGACAGCGCGCCTTATGGTGTCATCTTTCCCTCTAAAGAGAGACGCAGACCCAGGTTGATGATAAGAAAAGCGAAGATATCCGACGTCAAGACCATACACTCCATCCTTACCCATTTTGCGGAAAAAGGTCTCCTGCTTCCCCGTTCCTTGAGTGATCTGTATGATCATCTTCGGGACTATGCCATCTATGAAAACGACGCGGGTGAGGCAGCAGGGGTGGTGGCCCTTAACGTCAGCTGGGACAATCTGGCAGAGATCCGGTCCCTTGCAGTCCTTGAGCCCTCTCAGGGGCAGGGTGTGGGCAGGCGGCTCGTTGAGCACTGCCTGTCCGATGCCATAACCCTTGGCATATACCGCGTCTTTACCCTGACATACCAGCCCGACTTCTTCAGAAAGATGGGATTCGAGGAGGTGGACAAGTCCGTACTGCCCCACAAGATATGGGCAGACTGTGTGCAGTGCCCCAAGTTTCCGGACTGTGACGAGACCGCACTCCTAATCAATCTGTAGCAGACAACTAGAATAGAAAAGAGAACAGGAACTGATGATAGGAAATATACTCCAAAAGGTATTTGGAACAAAACATGACAGAGAGATCAAGAAGATCCAGCCGATAGTGGATCAGATAAACAGCCTTGAGCCCTCCATCCAGAAGCTGAGCGATGACGAGCTGAAGGCAATGACTCCCAGGTTCAAGGAGCGGATCGAACGGGGCGAGAGCCTGGATGATCTGCTTCCCGAGGCCTTTGCCGTGGTTCGTGAGACAGCCAAGAGGGTCCTGGGTATGCGCCACTACGATGTCCAGCTCATAGGAGGCGTGGTGCTGCACCAGGGAAAGATCGCCGAGATGAAGACCGGTGAAGGAAAGACCCTGGTGGCCACCTTGGCGGTCTATCTCAATGCGCTTCTCGGCCGGGGGGTCCATGTGGTCACGGTAAACGACTACCTGGCCAAACGCGACTCCGAGTGGATGGGCAAGGTCTACCGTTTCCTCGGGCTCGATGTGGGTGTGATCGTCCATGGTCTGGAAGATGACGAGCGCAAGGCGGCCTATCAGGCCGATGTGACCTATGGGACCAACAACGAGTTCGGCTTCGATTTCTTGAGGGACAACATGAAGTATTCCCTGGATGAGATGGTCCAGCGGGATTTCTACTATGCCATCGTGGACGAGGTGGACTCCATCCTCATCGATGAGGCCAGGACCCCACTCATCATCTCGGGGCCTTCCGAGCAGTCGACAGACCTCTACTACCGTGTGGACCAGATCATCCCGTATCTCAAGAAGGAAGAGCACTATACCGTTGATGAAAAGGCCCGTACCGTCACCCTTACCGAAGAGGGGGTGGCCCAGTGTGAAAAGCTCCTGGGGGTTGAGAACCTGTACGATCCGGTAAACTCCCAGCTCCTTCACCACGTACAGCAGGCCCTGAAGGCCCATGTCCTCTTCAAGCGGGATGTGGACTATATCGTCAAGGATGGCCAGGTGATAATCGTGGACGAGTTCACCGGCCGCATCATGCCTGGAAGGCGCTACAGTGACGGCCTGCACCAGGCCCTCGAGGCCAAGGAGGGGGTGAAGATCGAGAGCGAGAACCAGACCCTGGCCTCCATCACCTTCCAGAACTACTTCCGCATGTATGAGAAGCTTGCAGGCATGACCGGTACCGCGGATACCGAGGCAGCAGAGTTCAAGAAGATCTACAACCTGGACGTGGTGGTGATCCCCACCCACATGCCCATGATCAGGAAGGACTATCCGGATGTGGTGTTCAGGACCGTGGAGGAGAAGTTCAAGGCTGCAGCCAAGGAGATCAAGGAGCTCCACGAACAGGGGCGTCCGGTCCTGGTGGGTACCACCAGCGTTGAGAACTCCGAGAAGCTCTCGGCACTGCTCAAGAAGATGGGGGTGCCCCACGAGGTCCTGAATGCCAAGCACCACGAACGTGAGGCAGAGATCGTTGCCCATGCAGGTGAGAAGGGCAGGGTGACAATAGCCACCAACATGGCAGGCCGCGGTACTGATATCGTGCTGGGGCCGGGGGTGGCAGAGCTGGGAGGCCTCCACATACTTGGCACAGAGAGGCATGAATCGCGCCGGATCGACAATCAGCTGAGAGGTCGTGCCGGACGCCAGGGGGATCCGGGCTCATCCCGTTTCTACCTCTCCCTCGAGGACGACCTTCTGAGGATCTTTGGCTCCGACAAGATCGCCACCATCATGGACAAGATGGGCATGGAGGAGGGAGAGCCCATCGAGCACCAGATGCTCTCAAAGGCGATAGAGAATGCCCAGCGAAAGGTGGAGGCCCACAACTTCGAGATCAGGAAGCACCTGCTGGAGTATGACGATGTCATGAACAAGCAGCGTGAGGTGGTCTACAGCCTCCGCAAGCAGATCATGAAGGGCGAGGAGCTCACCGAGGAGGTCCTTAGCTATATAGACGAGATCGCCCAGCAGATCGCAGACACCTATTGGGGTGAAAAGAGCGTTCCGGAAGAGCTGGACTGGAAGGGGCTCGAGGACCTTTTGAGAGGCAAGTATGCCGCCCAGTTCAGCCATGAGGAGCTGGAAGAGCTGCCTGCAACCAGGGATGAACTGGCAGACGTGATCAGGGACGTCCTCAGGAGGACATATGAGCGTCAGGTGGAGCGTTTCGGCCCAGAGGAGATGCAGCTTGCCCAGCGCTTCATCATGCTCCAGACCCTCGATAGCTTGTGGAAGGACCATCTGCTCAACATGGATCACCTCCGGGAGGGGATAGGGCTCCGTGGATACGGTCAGAAGGATCCGCTCCAGGAGTACAAACGCGAGGGCTACGACATGTTCGTGGCCATGATCCACAAGTTCCGGGACGATACCGTGAGCATGCTCCTCCGCATAAGGCCCATGGCGAAGGAAGAGGTGGAGGAGCTGGAGGAGCGAAGGCGCCGCCAGCGGGAACAGGAGCTCCAGATGAGCCATGGGGGTGAGGAGGCCCCCAAGAAAAGGCCTGTCAAGCGTGCCAAGAAGAAGGTTGGCAGAAACGCCCCCTGTCCGTGTGGAAGCGGCAAGAAATACAAGAAGTGCTGCGGCAGGAAGTGATGGCAAGGAGGAATACGGACAGTTCAGCAGCCGTTGTCCCAGGTTTCAGGGCAGCGGCTGTAGAGGCTGGGATCAGGTATCAGGGGCGCAAGGACCTCGGTATCATCTATTCTGAGGAACCGGCGGCAGTGGCGGCGACCTTCACGAGGAACCGGGTCAAGGCGGCGCCTGTGCTCGACTCCACGGCCCTTCTCAAAAAGAGGCGTACAGGCTACCGTGCTGTGGTGGTGAACAGCGGCAATGCCAATGCCTGTACGGGCAGCAAGGGGGCTGAGGACTGCCTGGCCACAAGAAGGCAGGCGGCCAAGGCCCTGTCCATAGAGGAAGGGCAGGTACTCGTGGCCTCAACC
>Ga0256914_1004204_pt1 | contig 10951 bp, 23 predicted proteins | sample HulkmetaG_FD_191571 | JGI IMG/M metagenome (GOLD analysis project Ga0256914, IMG submission 191571) | Hydrothermal chimney microbial communities from Main Endeavour vent field at the Juan de Fuca Ridge, Pacific Ocean - Hulk | ecosystem: Environmental > Aquatic > Marine > Hydrothermal vents ...
CTATCTGTATCTGGTGTAATTTCACTAGAAATAAACAAAATTTTTTTACTGCCATTACCGTATACATCCATCTTAGGTGAATTACACTTTAAATGTAATCCACACTGTATGCATTGTGGTTTTTTCGTGGTATATGTATCAAAGAAACCCATTATTTACCTGTATTATTTGTTTAGATAGTTCTGAACTTATTGCACTCTTTTGCTGCAAGTTTCGTTTTTATATGTTCTTCACTATATCCAGAAAGGTTTACTTCTAGTGAATCAATATCTCTTATAGCCTGTTCAATTACCTGTATATAGTATTGTTCTACCCAAGAGTGGTCGAATATAGTTCTTCCTTGTGAAGTTCCATAATTGAACATATCTTTAACATTACGAGGATCACATACTTTAAAATGTACATCTTGTATACCTCTTTCTTCGCAGATCCTCCTCACCCTATTTGCTTCCTGGCTGTTTGTGAACACTACCCTATCTCCAGATTTAAGAGAATTTATCATTGATAATGTCCTACCTGTACGCCTGGATATAAATATGTACATATCTATAGCAACCCTTATTGCGTTGCCTATTCCAAAAAAATCCATACTAAGTTCCTCTACTACCGAGTCTGTGGATAGTGTCTACTATAACTTCCACTGTCTTCTGATAAAATGCGTATAGGAACCACCTGTGAATGAGCATACATCACACAATTTCAAACCTTTCCTATCATCATTGAGTAGTGATTTTCTGTACCTATTCAGCACTTTACTATTATACCATATATCAGTAACGGACGCTTCATTTATATTACCGCATACTACATCTGCATAATAATCGTTGCAGCACAGAATTACTTCACCTTTCCAATTTATTTGAATTAACCTGAATGGACGTACACATATCCTATCAAGTGGCATACGTGGTTTTGGAATAGAAGGAACATTACCACTCCTATTAGATAATTCAAACCTTCCTAATTTAGCGGAAGCTGGAGTTACTTTTCTGTCATACTTTGGTTCTATACTGAATACTTGCTTTTTAGGAGAAGTATTGTCGTACACATTTCCAGGTTTAGCGGTTGTTTCCATTAACAATCCTGATAAGAACCTAAACCGTTTTGTATTAGAGTACACATTTACTTGAAGTTGATTCAATCCTTTATCAAATAACTTTTGTATCTGACTGGCTTTCTTAATACGATCCCCATTTGTGGCAATCATAATAGTACTCTTTGGTACTATCTTTCTACACAATGCTATAATATCGTACAGTCGTTTATCCAAAAATGGTTCATTGTAGATATACAACTCAATACGTTTATCGTAATTAATCTCCTTCAACTGATTCAAGATATCCTTTATGGTATCTAATGGCATGAACTCATTCGGTCTTTGATGGTAATGATTAGGACAAAACCAGCATTTCCTATTGCAGAGAGATCCAATTTCTATAGATATTGTTGTAAATAATTGTTTGCCTTTCATATCAATCCACCACTGTAGGTATTATTCTTTCACTGTATCATTATTTATTTTAATAGATATATTATCAAATTTTATTTCAATAGATATATTATCAAATCTGTCTGTGTTAGTCCTATGTTTATCCCACTCGTATAAAGGTACGTTATGTTTTTTGCATATATCTATCAAAATAGGTACTGCGTTATAATGAGCAAGGATAGTGCTTAGATAACCATAGCCCTGAATATAAATATCTTTTGCTTTCATCACAACCTGTCTTTATTTCAAAAATGTATTCTTTACTTTTGTTCTGGGCTTATACGCTTTTTTCCAATGAACAATCATATCCACTCTTGTATCATCAAAACCATCCCAGTTACCACTTTTCTTTACTTTCACAGACACCTCTGGGTGATGTGCAGCCATCCAATAAGCTGTCTTTTCCTGTACTTTTGGTGTTCTGTACAAAGAACATCCACCTTTTGCATTACTACCTATGTCTTCTTGTGCATATTTGAATATTACCCTATTATTGTACCCTTTGTTTAAGAAACACAAATTTATGTGAAAGTCTTCTGCAACGAATGGCTCAAAAGGATTAAATACAGCACCTACTTTTTTAAATACATCTAGGCTAAATGCATAACATCTAGTTACACGTGCTGTATCAGTAAAATCCTCAGTAATACAATTATTCCCAAGTCGTGTGGAAATACCTACCATTGGAAAATCATTTAAAGTATGCCTGACTAACTCAAACATCTTTTCTATATCTTTAGTAGATGCTTTCTTTAACTTTAACTTTTTGTTTCTTTTAAAAAAAGTAAGATCGTCATCCATGAAAAAGATATATTTATATTTATCAAAATGATATTCTGTGCAATACTGCCTTTGTGATGGTAGGAATTGAGGTACGTCCTTTGGAATAAGCAAGAGTTTATGTTTTGGCAATACAGATCTGTACTGTTTATTTTGTTCTTTAGGTATGGCGACTACCCAATCAATCATTCCTTTTGGAAATTTATTAAATGTCCTTAGTTTATCTACTCTATTAGAAGAGTTTATTACAATGATTATATCTTTCATATTATTCCCGCTAGTTTCCTTAGCCCTTCATAAGCAATAGAATAGTTAGTGTCTTTGTATTCCCAAATAATTTTATTATCTTTGTCAATCATCTTAGTTGGAATAGAAGCTCCATATTTCAGATCTGCTATACCTGCTTCTGCTGCTTTTTTCGCAGTACTGTATTGTTCCTTTATTACCTTTCCAAATCTAATAGAGATCAGTGTAATATTTCTTTGCATTTCTGACATGTAACTACTCCTAAGCATTCATTAGTCAGTATGTGCCATTTTTCATCAATTTCTTCTCCACATAGAGTAGTGTATCCATCTTCACTGGCATGTATATGTGAGTATAGCTTACCTTGTTTTGATACTTTTCCAACAGTGTACTGGCTTTTACTCAATTCTTTTGGATGATATGGTTCTTCTATAAAATAGATTACTTTAGCTCCTTTCCTTATATCAGAACATCCTGTAAAATCTTCAAACTCTTTAGTGACGTTATTCCAATAAACGCACCATACATATTCTACAACCCCTAAATCTCCATGAAAACGCAATATAGCTATATATTTCCCAAAGTCAGATGGTTGTTCTTCAGGATATTTCTTCCAATGTACTATAGGTTTGTCTAATTTAAATTCGCCTACCATCATACTACCCTTCTGGAAACTTCATTTCAACACGTGCCACTTGTTCTATAGGAAATGTAACAATAGTAGTGGCATTAATCCAAAAACAAACTATGTTTTCATTATCTCCGAATGGATGACTGGTGATATCCATATTTATGTAAGACTCACCATTTTTTAAAAAAACACTGATTGTCGTTTTATCAAAGTTCTCAGGTATTCTTAACATAGTATCTCCATAGATAATTCAGTCATGCTGCCCTTAATAAATTTCCGTATGCAGGTCACGTAAGGCTGATTCTATAGCATCTATATCTCTTCCATACAAACCTCGTATAAGCCTACGTTCAATACTCCTTAGTCCTCCAAACAATTCTTCTTTAGCCCCTTCAATAAACGTTTTTCTTAGTACTTCTTTACTAGGACTGCTATAATGACTTCTCCCAGTTTGTACATACGACATTATGAATGTATACTCTATAAGGGGTTCTGGAACTTGGATTCTCTGAACCCCCTCTTGAATTGAGAAACCTTCAGGAAGTGAGTTAAAATCAATATCTCCAATATATTTAGTTTCTCCCCATACAGTTGTAACTTTGTCGATGAATGCGCTCATGCTGTCTCCTATGCGTACTTATCTACCAGATCATCAAGTTCCTTAATCCTATCTGACAATGCTTCTTTTACATGACTAGGAATAGATGGGTCAAGTGTCATTCCTCTCATAAAGTTAGCAGTACTTTCCATAGCTTCTAATAACTGTTCTATGATGTCTTGTGGTTCCATTTTATTCTCCTTTTATACTGTGTTCAACATTCTACCAAGAAACATACCTAGTAATGCTGTTTTAACATCTTCATCATTTTCTTTCACAGCCTTGACAAACTGTTCCCTTACTTCCATGGGGGCGATTTCCACACCACAACATGAAAAATCAGGACAACACTCATCCCTTACAGGATTATGCACAGAGATACCCTTTACCCACAATTCAAGTTGATGCTTTATACTGTCTTTATTTGATAGACCTTTAAATGATTCTTTATCTTGTTTTGTCATTTTAATCCCCTGAAACACATTATCATTCTTCTCATAAAGTTAGCAGTACTTTCAATAGCTTCCAATGATTTCTTTATTATAGATATCCTGTAATTCAGTCCCATACCAAGTTATTTCTTCCGACTCAATAAAATCCTTATGTGAAAGGTATTTTTTATGTTGATTTAACTGAGCAGCTACTACTTCTACCCATACAGGATCATCACTTGCTGTTAGAATTTTATCACATGCAGATAGCATAACAGATACAAACCAAGCGTGCCTAGCAATCATTTCTGGAGTATATTCCACATCAGCCTGCTCTGGTGATGCGCATAAAGGATGCTCAACACATGACTGTAAATACTCATTATAAAATTCCTCAGCTTCTGCGTAAGCGGCTTCCCTTGCGGACTTTCTTCTTTGAAAGAATCCATAGATAGACCCACAGATCATAAAAATAATACCTAATACTATCCCTATGTAATCTACTACTTCATACTCTACTGGAAACTTCATTATCATTCCACTAAATTCAGTATCACAATAAAGAACAAACAGTTATAACTATATTAAACGATTTGCTTGTTTTTTGTACTTAGTTATATATAACGTACACCATACACCAAAAATGCTTTTATTTCAAGTCCCATTTAGCCTTTTTAATAGGTTTATACGCTTTACGCCACGCCACGTTATAATCAATCCTATACGCATTACCATCTTTACGTTTATCAAGAGCCCATCCTGTGTTACTTTTCTTTACTTTCACAGACACCTCTGGGTGGTGTGCAGCCATCCAGTAGGTTGTTTTCTTTATCAACTCAACATCCCGTACTATAGAACACCCACCAGAAGCATTTGATTTCTCTTCAAATGCATACTTCCCTACTAACCTAGTCTTGTATCCTTTATTCAAGAAGCATATACTCATGTGTGTATCTTCTCCTATGAAATTCGGTATAGGATTAAATACAGCACCTACTTTTTTGAATACTTCTGAATCAATCAGAAATGAATTTCTGACTCCAGTTATATCAAGATACTCTGTTATTCTATTGTTTCCAAAACGTCTACTTATTCCGACATAAGGGACTTTTTCTACCTGCTTCCTCATGTAGATAAACATATTGATAATATCTTTCTTGGTAGCCTTTTGCAGTTTATCTTTCCTAGCATAGTAAGTAAGGTCATCATCCATTTGCCAGATATACTTGTAATCATCTGAAAAAGATTCCATTATAAACTGCCTTCGGTCAGCTATATGAATAGGATCTGACTTTAATGAGATAACATTTTTTGTTATCTTTCTATACTGTTTGTATTCTTTGTCGGCAACTAGATACACCCACTTAATTATATTGTCAGGAAACAAAGCATGTGTTTTGCATGTCTCTGCACGTAAATAAGAAGGAATTACTATTATAGTATCTTTAATATCCATTGTATTAACTATAGAGTTCATTGGCAAAATCTGACCAAGAAAAGTCACAATCAGGGTCATCGTTACAATCAATAAAAGTAAGTCCACATTTTGGACATACTGGTTCTTTTACGATAATTTTCGTTCCAGGTGGGTGCATTGCAGGGTCAATTACAAGATGCTCACCTGCTTTTAGATCTTCATCTTGCATATCACCCTCAACATAAACATTCCAGTATTTTTCTTGCTGGTCACAATTATCGCCAGCATAGCAATCTACCTTTAATTCACCTGTGAGTACTTCTGTGTATTCAGTTTGCATCTACTTATCCTTTTTGTACGGTTTGCAATATTTATATGCGGTTAATGCTGCTCCAGGGAATCCTGTAAAATCATCTTCCACAGCTCTAGTAGCTACATAATTACCATCATTTCGTATTTTAACAAAATACCTACCAAACCAGCGCATACCATCGTAACTAACCAGGACTTTATCTCCAGGTTTTAGACATGAGTTTAATGCCATGCGAGCTATATTCCTCATATAATCACGTTCACCATTACTTCCGTGTAGAAAATCATAAGATGCAGGTCGTGTTTTCTCTTCATCAACAAATTTACCTGTATCTGGTAGAGACCATTTAGCTATTTTAGATAAAGCCTTTTCTAGTATTTTGATTCTTTCCAAATAAACACAATTTGTACATTTATCAGACATAGTTCTACCTATAGTTTTGTGCTACTAATATCCATATTCTTCATCCCATCTTTTCCAGCACATTTCTTTTGTGCTGAAGTTCTTGCACTGAGAGAAAGATGTCCCCCAGGTACTTGAACATTCTTTCCAATTTGGTTTTTTATCGTAATCCACTGTTTGATACCACCATGCAGGACACGTACACTTTCTATTCTCTGTACCTGGGGCAAATTCTTTTCCTTGTTTCCACTCTTCATAGGACATTCCCCCAAAATCTTCAAGTACGTATCCATTTCCTTCACCTATACTTATGCCAGGATTAGCAAGGTATACCCTCTTAACATCGGTCCGGTCAATTCGTCCAGTAAACTTCTCATATTCGTGGATAAATTCACGGCAACCTGTTCCTTTGCAGGTATGACATACAACAGCAGCACCTCCTTTTTCTGCCATACCAATATAAAGGCCAGTTCCTTCACAATCTTTACATTTTTCTACAACTTTTATTACCGGCATGATTTACCTCCGTTAATTATATTCTTCTTGTTCTTTCCAATATTCTTCTATTTTATCAAGTACCCAATCCCTTGCTCTTTTAGTTAGTTGTAAGATACAACTAACAGATACATCACCACCATACTCTACAATAAATTCTTCAAACTGGTCTCTGATCTCCCCGTAATACCATCCAGAAGAGAAGAACACCTGTCGTATAGAATAACAATCCTCACAAGTTGTATAGACTGTAATCTCATGGTCATATTCAGTACATTCTATTATGTACTCCTCCCCTTTTGGGATACGTCTATTACATTCACCACATACATGGGAATTAGTTAATGCAGTTGGTATAGAAATAAAATGTAATAAACAAACATCATCTATTTCTATTGGTACTGTACATGCACATTCCATATTATTCACCTATATTATGCTTTTTATTATAAGAATCAAGCACAGTACAAAATAATTTTTCTATTTCTTTACATCTTTCTTCACTTAGACCTGTAGCACTTTGAATATCATACCATCTATGATCTCCATCTAATACATCTATAAATGCTGCTTCTAAGTCATCTATAGTATACTTTTCGTCTGTTTCCATATATCCTCCATAAAAATATCATTTAGCCTAAGTGCTATTTCAAACACCTTCTCGATATCCTCATCTTCTTCATTTTCTTGTATGTATTCAAACAGAGGTTGTACCGCTTTGTGCTGATCTTTTATATCTGGTATCTTCATTTGCTCAAATCAATCCCTTCATCTATCCATCTTTGTTCATACTCAGATGGGTTATACTGATAAATAAAGTTATCCGTATCATCTACTCCAACTGGCAATAACTTACCTGCAAAGTAATTTCGTGGATTTGGGGGTGCTTTCAAATTATTCCAGCGTTGCTGTAATAAATGACGTAAAGTAAGCCTTTTCCTAATTGCATAAACATGAGCAGTACAGTTAATATCTACATGACTTAACTGTTGTTCATCGAATATCCAATCTGTTGGTTTATACACTTCGTTGAAATACAGTAGTTTCTTTTCTCCAGTTGTATGATACAGTTTTCTTGCTTCTTTTAAATGATGCGTGAGTTGATGTTTACTCCAATTTCTGAGTAATTTATTAGGATGTTTTTCACTCAGACCGCAACAATTTCCTGATCCGCACAATTCTTTAAAGTCAGGGTCACTGCATGTAAACAACATATCGTGCTCTAGACAGAACTTATATATGTATTTTATGTATGATTCCTTTACAAGTCTATTTAAGCGTAAATAACCACCTCTTTCTTTTGGAGATAGTTTCTTAAAGTATGTAAATATGTCATCTATGCCCATTAGTTTACCTAACTGTATAGTGGCTTTCTTCATATTTCCAACACAGCGTAGGTCTATTGCATAGAATTCTGTACTTACTGCTTTTGCTCCTGCTTTGTACGCTTTTAATAGCAATTCTTCTAATGATTCATCGGTGATCCCTATGATAAAAGGACGTAAACGTAATATAGTGTAATACCCCATATCACTTAAAATCTTCATATTTTCCAGACGTTCATCTGGAGACGGCACACCAACCTCTACTTTTTTAGCCATTTCATTATCTGCAGTGACCATACTAAACTGAAACACTATAGAATTCTGGCTTTTGTATTTTTCAAAAAGAGCTAAGTATGCGTCATCTCCTACAGTCGGCCCTTTCGATGAAAACATTACAGGATAATTACGTTCTAGCAGACCTTTTAATATCTCGTAAGATACACCATACTTTCTTTCATAGTGACAGAAAGAATCAGCTAAACCACCCCAATGCAACAAAAACTTCTTTGCAAAGAAGTACTTATAAAACAACGCTGTTTCTTTATTATTTGTAATTCCATCTACTGTCCTAAAGAAATTATCTACATCTACAGCTTGTAATGGTTGCCTGATATTTGGATGTACATCTTTCTGTACAGAAGAAAAACAATACCTACAATTCATACTACATCTGTTATACGTATCGAATGTAAGCGGAGAACTGCAATCTGGGAGTTCACTAGATATACGTGGACTCATGTAATTAGGAAGATCCTTCCGTTTTCTTAAAATTCGTTTTTTCATACCTTAACACCTTTTATTCCCATGTCTAAAAGGACGTTCCATATTAAACGCATGTTTCTTTATTAGTTCTTCCTCAAGGTCAATACCAAATCCTTCTGCCATATCCAAAACACGGATTACTATATCTGCAAGTTCTTCTGCAAAGTTAGCCGTGTCATTATTTCTATACCCTTCTAAGGCTTCGGATACTTCCGAATGAATCAAGCATAACATGGTAGGTATGTCTTTTTCACTTCTTCCTTCCCACCATCCATGCTCTTTTGCATTAAGATGAACTTTATGCTGAATAGCCTTGATGCTATCCCCATGTTTTATATGTTGCATAGTTATTTCCTCTTCTTACACTTTATTTTTCCATTCTTTACAACCAGTTTACCTTTCTTCACCTGTTTAGATAACCATACCAACAGAGAAATATCAGTTATGTATGATTTACCTTTAACCGATGTTCTGATATTGAACAAATTTCCAACCATGTCCATCTGTTCTTTACTATCAAAAACAATCATAACAGCCCTGGAGTACACTTCAGATTTATGTACAGGTTTTTCACCTGAATACTCTGGTAGTTGCTCTGGTAGCAACAGATGTTCTTCTGCTTTCCTCCTTGCTTTCTTATCTTTGATAGCTTCTACTTTCTTTAGTTTATTATCTTTACCTTGTTTTAATGGATTTATCATTTGACTTCTCCAATTATTTGCTTAACTTCTTGCATCTTATCTGCAATCGGAATATCAGAACATTTATTTGGATCTGGTTCTAAGTCAAGTGAACCTCTAATCCATTGTACAAATTCGGGGTTGTCGCTACATAACCGTATAACTGATGTGTAGTTATTTAAGACAGATGATAAAGATGACCGTAGTTTATATACTTTATCGTTAAACTTCTCACACTTTTCTACATGATTATGTACCTGTATGATTATATCATCTCTCAGTGTGTGCAATGCAATAGGTTTTCTGTACCAAATTGGAACTTCTACATGTACTTCTTTGGAAAAGTACATCTTACTTAAAGGACTATAAACATTACATACAGTATATTTATCTGAACTCCATGCATATTCAAGACCGATGTTTACTGTTTTTTCTGCATCATAACGGATTTGTATATGCGTAATATGATTAGTCGGTTTATCATAATCCATGAATTTTTTATTGAACAAAGACATCGCTGCTACGTAACTTTCCTTAAACGTAGACACTATTTGCTTTGGGAAACAATATTCTGTAATATTTTTAAATAGTTGTATTTCTGCATCTGATAGTGCATAGCCTTCATCTTCTAATGTGTCTTTTACAACATATTCAATTATTCTAGATTTGCTCTTAATAGTAAGCTGAAATCCTTTAGGAATGCCAAGTTCTTTTAGTGTTTTTACCATTTTCTAATTCTCCTAGTATGTTTCTAGTTTAATGCCTTGTTTTTCCAACAACTTCATTATCTGTACTCCATGATATTCTGTAACGTTAAAACGTTTACATACTTTCATTAGAGCATTTTTTCTTTTCTTTGTCAACTTTTCTTTTTTAGCCAATGCCTTTGGATATTTCATGCGTGGCGCACGCATAGTAGGAGTTGAATATTTAAGAAATTGCATACCAGCCCAATCTGGAATATTCCTAAACCTGTTACAATCACTCGCTGGTAAAAACCCATCAGGATGTAATGACAAGAACCTGTTAGTCATGTACATTGATTCTATTTTTGTAGTAGTTGTAAGTTCACTACTACTATTCCATACATGACCTATTTGTTTAAATAAATCAGACATCAATCTACCTCTACACTAGAAATATCAGTTAATTCTCCAACAAAGACAATATCGCCAAAACTACGAATATGTTCTGGAAGTAAACTGTGGATATACTCTTTATGTTCTGGCTCCATTGGGTAACAGAAATGGTCATTATTCCTGCCATTTTTTATCTTTATAGCATGTTGAATTAAGCTATTTCCATTTGATACATATACTAAAAGGCAAATATCATTATTCATAGGCATATTCCTTATTATTGAAAACGCTCGTTTTACGTCC
>Ga0256914_1004205_pt1 | contig 10950 bp, 11 predicted proteins | sample HulkmetaG_FD_191571 | JGI IMG/M metagenome (GOLD analysis project Ga0256914, IMG submission 191571) | Hydrothermal chimney microbial communities from Main Endeavour vent field at the Juan de Fuca Ridge, Pacific Ocean - Hulk | ecosystem: Environmental > Aquatic > Marine > Hydrothermal vents ...
AGTATTGCAGGGGAGGCTCCTAATGCAGAGAGGAATGATGGGATTAAGGGATACACCATCTGACTCGAAAGATCGGTGAAGAGCGAAACCATTCCCAGAGATAGCACGTTCCTTCCTAATTTGTGTTTTTGGACTGTTTCCATGTTGTTTCTCCTCTTATGATATCTTAAAACGATATCGATTTGCGATATTAATATAGATATAGTAATGTTGGAGTATACTTGTGTCAAGCGATTTGAATGTCGTTAGAAGGCTAATCGATGTCTAAAACGAAAGAGAATCCCGAGAAATTCTTCATTTTTCTCCGGGTTTTCTGGAAAGTAGAAGAGGTGAGACCTGCAACTGCAATCAGAGGAACCAAAGTTGGGAACAGAATCGGGGGCTATCCGTGCTATAGCTGATGCAAGGGGACATTCCAGTTTCTTCCTGGTAACAATTGGGTATGCAGTAATTTTATTCGCTCTTACTGTGAGGTAATCTATATGCCATCTCAATTTTTTTTCTTTTCGTTTGTGACGTCTAACCCTCTTTTCAAGGTTGGTTATTGCAGAACCGACGTATACATAAAATCCCTTCTTAAATTTTAGGTTTCCGAGCGAGCCCACGGTTATATTTATCTCTCTCTCTATTTCTATGTTTAGCATGTAGATGCCCCCTAAATTGAGGGTTTTAGTATCGCTTAAAAGAAGCTTTTCTAGGGATTCAAAATCTATTGGTAGGTTGTTGTTGGCTATTGCTATATTTCCGGAGTTTTCTGCTTTTATAGAGACGGCGTGGAAGTGTATTTTGTCACGTAATTGAAGGACCAGTTTTGCAAACTCGGGGTCGGTATGGATATTTGGCATGAATACCCTTGCCGTTGGATTCATTATGACAAAAATTACATACGATTTTACAGTTTGTAATTTGGTTTGCGATTCTCTATCGTAGTAAGCAAGTTCCTCCAGGTGTTTTCGTCCCCTCTCCGTTGGCGCATCTGGAAACATTGCTACATTTTGTTCTATCAAAGTACAGGCTTTAACCTCTAAGAGGACCTTAATTTGTTGGTATTTGTGAGGTTGGAAAAAAAGAGAAAAATCGAATCTTGAGTTCCTGTACTTTACCTCTGCCTTTAAATCGGAAACCCGGGGAAATAGGGTTGGGACTATTAGTTTTTTTGCTATCAGATTTGCCCTTGCCGAGTAAAGGGGTACTATCTCTCCCTTGTAATAGACGGCTACTACCGTGTATTGGGTTTTGCGTGTTGTTTTTTTTAAATTAGACTCTATAGGGGAGAGGGTGTTTTCCGTTTGAGAATATTTCTCTAGGATTAATCTTCTCCCCGGAATTAAAAGTTCGATTAAACGCCCTGGATTGGGAAGGTACGCGTTGATTAGATGTGACGTGGTGATAGTTTTATGGCTGGAGTTGTTTTTGAAGATCTCTGATTTTAAGGGTTTTACAATTACCGTGTATCTGTTGGGACGATCAATAAAAATAGCTTCTAACGAGTTTGTAAACAGCTTCAGATATTCTCTGTCCTTATTAATATTTTCCTCTGTAGAGTTTCTCGACGTCTTCTCTACTTCCGTAATACACTGGATAATTTGAGATTGTGGTTAATTTTAGACCCAGGTTGTTATTCCGTTCTCCAAACATGTGATTCCATGTGTTTACAAATACCAGCGGACGCGGATATCCCTCTCCCGTTTTTTTTGATTTACATGCTCCAGATTTCATGATGAGGAAATTTTTAAAGGGTATTATTGCTGTGTAATGTTTTACGTTTTTACAAAAAAATACTTGATCTTTGGAATAGGTGTTGGGAAAAGATATTTCTACAGGAATGGGGACAGCCGAACCTTCTTTGTTTTTACTGTATCTGCTTTCATTGTAACGGTAAAAAAATGTTTCCACATCCATTGTTCTGTGATATTTAAACCTTCTGTATATATCGTAGAAAAAATCGGTTATAGGAGAGGGATGATCCTCATCCTTGAAAATCACTGTTATGGAGAGTTCATTTTTCTTTGTCTTCGAAATAAAGACAGCAACAAGCCCATTACCGTTTTTAATGTCTACTTCGGGTAGCAAAAATATGGGAAGCGTTTTGGTGTACCCCTCCTTTTCAAGTTGCGGAGGAACTTTTTGAGCTATCGTTTCGAATTTTGGGGTGGTTGTGCATCCGGTTATAGCAAGCATGATAAATGTACCTATTGAAAGTATTACCATAAACCCGGAAGGAATTTTCATAACCATTTTCATACTATTATATTAAACCAGTTCCTTCAAAAAGGAAAGTACTCCATCCTCTTCCGGTTTTTTTACTGTATAATTGGCAACAGCAAGAACCTCCTCCGGGGAGTTTTCTACGGCTACGGCGGTACCAGCCTCTAAAAGCATGGGGATATCGTTTCTATCATTACCGAAAGCGTATATATTTTCTTGTTTCAAATCGAACATACCTTTTAGCTTTTTAACCGGTAGCCCCTTATTTACATTTTTGGAACCAACTGTGAGCCACATAGTGTCAAGAAAGTAGGAGTGTAAGAACGCGACCGCGTAGAGTCCCTCTATTGTTTCACACTCGTTTACAATTTTTTCTGCCCCTTCAAAGTTTTTTGTACATCCGAAGACGGAAACAAATTGAGAAGAATCGTAGTCTAGAATAGATTCTACCTGGATTCTCCTCTCCGGATCTTCGCTTAATATTTCGATGAGCTCATTATTAGGATATTTCAAGGGTTCGTAAGTGGTTGTGTCTCCACCCCTTATCCCGCTCTGAAATATTGGGTCTATTTTTTGTTTTTCAAAGATGCTCTTTATAGTAGGAAGCAATCCCTCCGGAAGGGATACTTCATATTTTACATCAATCAGAAAATTCTCACGTTTAATTGTATTTTGAGAGTTAAAGTGGTACTTTAAATCTGTTTTATTCTCTGCAGTTTTATTCTCTGCGAGTTTTCTGAATGTTTCTTCTTTTACTATATGTGCGAGAGCTACGCCGTTTGTAAAGCCGCCAAAAAAAGGAAAGTCCAATTGGTTAAATATTTGACGGGAGTAAGCAAAGGTTCTCCCCGTATTTATGAGGATTATATATCCCTTGGAGTGGAGAGTTCTAAGCACTTCCACCATCTCCGGGGGAATTGTGTGTACCTCTTTTAGAATTGTACCATCGAGATCCAGAGCTATTAATTGTCTTTTCGCTAATTGCTTTTCCATAATTCAATGATAGTGGCAAGAAAAACATCCTGTGTCAATTTTAATGCGGGGTTTATCAGGTATTCTTATAATCGAATTAAGGTAATTGCAATAGGTAATGTTGGAAGTGTTGAAAAAAAATTGCTCAAAGGGTAGTTTTTTATGGGGGAGGTTGGTGGGGTTGTTCTTGTTATCTGGGAGAATTTTCTGGAGGAAAATAGAGGTGTTTAAGAAATTTTTGGCTCCCATTGTTTTTTTTGTGATCTTGGTGGAGGTTTTTTTTCTCTTTCAGAATCCCTTTAATGTTAAATTTAAGGGTTCTATCTCACAGTTGATTTATGTCGTTATTTTGAGTCTCTACTTTATTCAGGGTATTACTCTCTTTCTCATTCACTGGCGTTCTAAGTGGCATTTTCCCCTCGGGAAAAGGATTAAAAAAACTCTTTACTACCTCTACAAATATCCAGAACTCGTGTTTGTGATTACCCTTGCATTTTTTATTTTTTCTTACATATTTGCCTCCAATGCCAATATGGATTATGTCCAACGTTTTATAGCAATGGGTGGGAAGCTGAATCTTGCCATAGATTCCCATATCGAGAGAAGTGCCTCTGCCCTCAAGTTTGTTCCACTTTTACTGCTAAGCCTCATAATCATTTTCTACTATAGGTTAAGGTATCCGGTTCTGGCGGAGAGAGTATTTAACCGATGGATAAGCGAGAATATAGAGAGACATAGGAAAGCGGGGCTTACTAAAGCCAGGTTGACTAAGGGAAAGCGAAGGTTTAGCAACATTTTTACAGTATGGGGCATTTTTTGGATACTCTTCTCGGTTGTCCTATTTGCTTTTGCCTTTCCCTCTTTTGTTAATCCGGATGGATACTCCTTGTTGGCGTGGATTTCTCTTATTCCACTCTTTTTGGTTTTGGATCTTTCCTTCTTTAGAGCTTCCGTGTTTTACGGAACTACCTTTGGGGTGCTTCAGGCAATGCTTACAAATTATTGGTTAGGAACCTTTAGCCTTGTCTCTCTCCAATTTGTTGCTTCTTTTTTTGTTCTTTACTATGTAATATTTACCAGTGTAACTCTTTGGATTTATAAATTTGTCTCGAAGCATACCGAATGGGGATTTTTGGTATTCCCTATCGCTTGGGTTTTGTTTGATTTTTTGCGAACCGGAGGTTTTTTGGGCTATCCATGGGGGATTATAGGAGTAACACAGTACAGGTATCTCGCTTTGATACAGATAGCCTCTATTACCGGTATATGGGGTATTACTTTTATCGTGGTCTTATTCAACTCTGTGGTGTCTGGAATCATGTTGGATTTGTTAAAAAGAGACACTGTGGTTGGAGAAACGCAGGCATTTATAGAGGGTCCTTTCGAAATTTGGAGGGGTTGGTGGGGAATTTCCTCTCTGAGGGGTGTGGTTGTGTTTGTCGTTCTTGTGTTGGTATGTTTGGGCTACGGTGCCATTGCACTGGTTAGGATAAAAGGCTTTTACAGTAATATTAAGCTGGGAAGGGAGAAAAATATCACCTGGGTAAAACTTGCCCTTGTTCAACAGAATACGGATCCGAGGAAGAATGATTATGGAGATACTTTTAGAATACTAAAACAGTTAACCAACAGTGCTATGAGATATAAACCTGATATAGTTGTGTGGTCAGAGACAGCCTTTGTTCCTAACATACGTAGATGGAGTAGGGAAGATCCAAACAAGTATCCTCTGGCAAAGTTGGTAAGAGAATTTTTAGCGTATCAGAAAACCCTTGGAACGTGGTTGCTTACTGGTAACGATGACTATCTGTTGATTAGGGGTAAAGATGGAAAGATAAAGAGATACGATTACAACGCTTCGGTGCTATTTTCTCCCAATGGGAGACGTGTGAAGACCTATCATAAAATAAAACTTGTTCCTTTTACTGAATATTTCCCATACAAGAAACAACTTCCATGGATGTATCATCTCCTGTTAAATTTCGATGTTAATCTATGGGAACCGGGAACTGAACGGGTAGTCTTTCGTCATCCCAAGTTTACCTTTTCCACACCGATATGTTTCGAAGATGCTTTTCCCTCAGAGGTTAGACCCTTTGTTTTGAATGGAGCGGATGTGATAATAAATCTCTCTAATGATTATTGGTCTCTTACACCAGTGGAGGCAAAACAACATTTTATTAATGCAATATTCAGAACAGTGGAGAATCGACGACCCCTTCTTCGGGCTACGGCCTCTGGAATTACTGCGTATGTGGATATATCCGGAAGGGTTGTCAAAACGATTCCTATATATAAAGAAGGTTATATGATAGTTAATTTGCCTGTAGTTCGTTATGATAAAATTGGTAGAAAGAATACACATTTTACTCTCTATACCTTGGCCGGTGATTGGTTTCCCCTTTTCCTTTTTGTTATTTTAGTGATGTTTGTTATCGTAGGATTGATAGATGTAGTGAGGATGAGGGATGATGAATCTTCTAAGTAAATATGTTTGAGAGAAGAAAAAATCCAAGTCTGTGTAATTAGGAAAACGCCTGTGGATATGAAGAGTATAGCGGTATGTGATCTTTTGAGTGAGGTGTATAAACTTTTGATTGACAAATTTGGCCCTCAGGGATGGTGGCCGGTGAAGAGTTTAGCGGGAGAATGGGGAGTTGACGATAAGGGATATCATCCGGGGAGATTTGATATTCCCTCTAATGACTCGGAGAGGTTCGAAATTATAGTAGGAGCAATTCTTACTCAGAATACAACCTGGAAAAATGTGGAAGAGGTTTTAGATAAGCTTATAAAAGAGAATCTTGTAAATCCGAAGGCTATTGCGGAGATAAGTTCGGAGGAACTCGCTGTTAAGATTCGTTCTTGTGGGTATTACAATCAAAAGGCAAAAAAATTAAAGGCTATTTCGCATTTTTTCCTCTCCGAGAGCGAGGCGAGGGGAGTGAAGAATTCTTCTCAACTCCTGATTTGTCCCAGAAGAGAGGATCTTTTAAGGGTATGGGGGGTGGGGAAAGAAACGGCCGATTCAATTCTCCTCTATGCGTTTGACTATCCCATATTTGTGATAGATGCCTATACAAAACGGTTTGTTCTGAGTTTGAATGAAATTTGGCAATCTAGGTATGGGAGAACTCTGATAGACAAGGATGAATTAAACGGAACGAAGTGGTACGATATTTTACAAGGTTTGTTTCATTCTTGTTTGCCTAGAGAAAGTTCACTCTACAATGAATTTCATGCTCTTATTGTGAGAGCGCGAGGAAATCCGGCAGTAGTGTTAAACGATAGTTGATTAAAAGCATTTCTTTTGGTTGTAATTATTAAGAACACTTGACAGGGAAGACTGTATTTGGTAATTTTTAGCATCATTATTATTTTGAAATAGACGGAGGATAGATAGTTGCCAAATAAAGCATCGGCTGCCAAGCGACAGAGACAAAACGAGAAGAGACGTTTAAGGAATAGAATGGTTAGAAGCAGGATTCGAACTACTGTGAAGGGCATCATGGAATTGGTGAGAGTAGGTAATAAAGAAGAAGTGGAAAAGAAGTATAGGGAATTTGTTAGTCTCATGGACAGGGCTGTTTCAAAGGGTGTATATCATAAAAACACCGCTGCCCGAAAAAAATCCAGGGTTTATAGATATATTAAAACCCATTTAGAGTGATCAGGAAATAGTTTCTCCTCTTAAAATCTGTTAACTCTCTAGCCTGAGAGGAAGGAGTAAAAGTGCCGGGTAAAAAATTAACGAAAGCGGAAATAATTGAAAATATTTACCCTGAGGTAAATGTGAGTAAAAAGAATATCCATAAGATTATTGATCTTTTCTTTCAGGAGATAAAAGAGGGGCTCTATAGGGATGAGGTAATAGAGTTACGAGGTTTTGGAACTTTTGAGCTAAAAACCAGAAAGGGGAGAAAAGCGCGTAATCCCAAAACAGGTGAAAAAGTAGAGATAGAGAACCATGGTGTGGCTGTTTTTAGACCAGGGAGGGAATTAAAACAGAGAGTCTGGTCTTTACGGCACTAGTTTTAGGCATGAATGTGAGGCCGATAGGTGCAAAAGAATAAGAAACGAGCAGTTGTTGGTGCTAGGTCTTCCAGGAAACGTTCTTCTCTTGCCAAAGGGAAAATAGCAGAGCAGAATATAAAGCGTATCCCCACTAAGTATTTGAACATACTCTACAATATCTTACTCTTGCTTGTGGCATCTTTACTTTTTGCTCTTGGGTTTCCCAATTTTCTCTCTGTATGGGGATTTTTCCCTGTAGCTTTTTTTGCATTAATCCCGGTTTTTATCGTAGTGCATAGGAGTAGCTGGAAAGGGATCGCCTTCTACGGTATTTTTTTCGGGATAGCCAGTTATGCTATATTCAACTATTGGCTTGGGAAATTTCATCCTCTGGCTCTTTTTATTGTCCCTCCTATCTATGGTGGATATTTTTTGATTGTTTTTCCCTTCTTAAAACTTGCCGATACTCTCTTCCCTAAAAAAGCCTACATCGTGCAGACTTTTATCTGGTTGTCCTACGAGTATTTAAAGACCCGAGGTTTTCTTGGTTACTCCTATGGGAATATGGGATATTCGCAATACCTGTTTCGTCCCCTCATTCAAATAGCCTCTATTACAGGTGTTTGGGGAGTTTCGTTTTTTGTTGTTTTCCCCTCTGCTCTAATAGGGAATAGTCTTAAAGATGGGTTTAAGGGTTTTAATAAGTTGTTACAGAGCATTAAAGTGCCCGGGCTGGTGTATCTTTCGCTTTTCATTGCCGCTATAATCTTTGGGTTTATAGATAGGGTTGATTACAGTCACTCAAAGAAGTGGAAAACGGCGTTGATACAGCAAAATGTTGATCCCTGGAAGGGGGGAGAGCGACCGTATGAGAGATCGTTAAATATTCTCCTTAGATTGAGTAAGGAAGCAACGAAAGAGAATCCCGATATAATAATATGGTCCGAAACGTCATTTGTCCCCGGGATAGATTGGCATACGCGGTATAGAACAGATATCGATAAGTATCTTCTTGTTAAAAGGTTGGTGGATTATCTAAAAAAACAGAAGATCCCATATGTAATCGGAAATGATGATGGAGAACTTGCAAAAGATGAGAATGGAAATAATATAAGAGTGGATTACAATGCCACTGTTCTATATGAGAAGGGAAGAATTGTAAAAACCTACAGAAAACTTCATCTTGTACCCTTTACTGAATACTTTCCCTACAAGAAAACCTTCCCCAGGATATACAATTGGCTCGTGAATGCAGATACTCACTTCTGGAAAGAGGGAAAAGAGTACACAGTTTTTGACGCGGCGGGGGTAAAATTTTCTACACCTATATGCTTTGAGGATACTTTTGGTGATTTGTGTAGGGGATTCATCCGGCATGGAGCCGAGGTGCTGGTTAATATGACGAATGATTCGTGGTCTTTCTCTGTGACAGCAGAGATGCAACATATGAGTATGGCGGTATTTAGAGCGGTAGAGAATAAAAGAACTGTGGTTCGTTCTACTAATGGGGGGATTACCTGTTCTATAGATCCAAACGGGAAAATCCTTGATATGCTTAAACCCTTTATAGAGGGCTATCTTATTACTACAGTTCCTGTTTATACGGGTAGGGAAACTCTCTTTACGAGATGGGGTGATTGGTTTGCGTGGTTTAGTCTGCTCTTGTCTGTTTTACTGCTTCTCGGTAGAATTGGAGTCATAATTGTTAAAAGGTTGAAGAGTTAGTAGCTTGGTGGGAATTGCAAGAGATAAAAGATAGTTAAAAATGATTGACAAGTAACTTCAAGTAGATGAAAATAACAGAGGGGAAAACTTATGAAATTGAAAGGTACGATTTTAATAGTAGATGATGAACAGATAAATCTTGACTTTTTTGATGTAATGCTCTCCAAGCTGGGATTTAAGGTGGTAAAGGCTTTGGATGGAGAGGAGGCATTGGAGCGGGTAAAAGAGAGCGATCCTGATCTGATTATATTGGACAATATAATGCCAAAGCTTACGGGATGGGAGGTTACGAAGAAGCTTAAACGTGACGCTGAATATAAGAGGTATAGAAATACTCCTATAATAATGTTCTCAGCAATGGACGATGTAAAGGATAAAATCGAAGGTCTTGAATTGGGAGTTGACGATTATATAACAAAACCATTCAACTTTTCGGAGGTGCTGGCACGGATAAGGGCTGTTTTGAGAAATAGAGAACTTGTTAAACAGATTACTCGGCGAGAAAGACGCCTTGCTGTTCTGGAGTCTCTCAATAATTCTCTAATTTTCTTTACAGAACATATAAGAAAGCCCATTGAGGAATTAATTGAGCAGGCTGAGAAACTAGATGTTAATAATTCCGAGGAAGTTAAAGGATTCTTGGAGAGTTTAAAGCGAGAGGGTAATGAGATTCTTGCTACGATGAGTGGTTTAAAAGACGAGGTGGATGAATTGCAGAAAAAGGGAGAGCGAATAAAAAGGGGAGATATCACACTGGAGGAGTTAGAGAAAAAATTTGAGAAGCATCTTCAAAACTGGAAAAAGCGTCAAAAACAGCTAGAAGGAGTGGAGAAGTGATTTCCGAGGAGAAGAAGAAGGTGCTTGAATTGTTTGCCCAGGGGAGGAAATTGTACAAACTTATGAAATTTGAAGAGGCAAAGAAGTATTTCGCAAAGGCATTACAGATTGATCCTAATGATGGCCCCTCTAAAGTTTACTATGCAAGGTGTAAGCACTATATTGAAAATCCTCCCCCTGAAGATTGGGATGGCGTGTTTGTGATGAAAACGAAGTAGAGTATTGGATAGTGAAGGTAAATAAATGTTAAAAGGTAATGCACATCGGAAAACCTCGGAGGGAATAAGAACAACTCTAGGAAGAGAGACAAATTTTAAAGGAACCATGCGTTTTAAGGATTCTCTCAAAATAGAGGGTAAATTTGAGGGAGAGATTGTTTCTGAGGGATTTCTCTACATAGAAGAGGGTGCGGAGGTAAAGGCTAATATTACTGTTGGTTCGCTTGTTATAGGGGGTATAGTGAGAGGTAATATTATTGCCTACAATAAGCTCGAGATGTTGTCCACCGGGCAGGTATACGGAAACGTAAAAACACGCGTGTTAAAGATAGCGGATGGAGTAGTTTTTGATGGTAAGTGTGAGATGATTAAGGATGCGGAGAATTTTGATATATTTTCTGCACCTGTTGAGGATTTAAAGCAAACTGCTAAAAGTGTTTGATAAGAGTGAATAAGAGTAAAAGTGCAATTATTATCTCTATTGGTACCGAGCTCACGGAAGGTGTGATTCAGGATACGCATCTTCGTTATTTGTCCCAGCAATTGCGCCTTTATGGAATAAAAGTAGAGAAAGCTTTATGTCTTCCTGATGTTTTTGCTTTGATTAAAAGGGAAGCTGTGAGAGCATTGAATGAAAGCGATGTACTTATATTTACGGGTGGTCTTGGGCCTACCTCGGATGATTTAACAAGGGATGTAATAGCGGATGTTACCGGTAGCCGCCTTGTGTTTAATGAGAGTATTTGGGATTCTATTGTTAATAGATTTAAGGGAAGAAGGGTTGCAGGTGTAAACAAGCGACAGGCTATGGTTCCAGTAGGATTTGAATGGATAAGAAATGATTTGGGAACGGCACCGGGGCTGTATGGCAAATACAAAGGGAGACTGCTTATTGCTTTGCCAGGTCCTCCAAGGGAGTTAAGATGGGTTTTTGAAAATGGAGCTCTCCCGAGAATAACCAAGTTTTTTGATTTAA
>Ga0256914_1004206_pt1 | contig 10947 bp, 16 predicted proteins | sample HulkmetaG_FD_191571 | JGI IMG/M metagenome (GOLD analysis project Ga0256914, IMG submission 191571) | Hydrothermal chimney microbial communities from Main Endeavour vent field at the Juan de Fuca Ridge, Pacific Ocean - Hulk | ecosystem: Environmental > Aquatic > Marine > Hydrothermal vents ...
ATCGGCGGTAACGTTATCGTTAAAAACACCCCCACATCAAACATCTCCGTCGCCTTAGCCCATGCCTTATTGAACTTCGCTATTAACTTCTTAGCATACCTCTCTGACGTGAATCTAGTCTCATATGGCAAATATACTAACTCCCCCTCCGGATCCACAAACATTAGCACCTTATCCCTGATATTCTCCTTCCATACCTCAAAAGACAACTCAAGATATTCCTTGTCAAACTCTGTGTACTCTATCGGCGGCTTTATCAATAGCCTCCTCGCTACATCCCACCATTCTTCGCTAGCTCTGTAGTTTGGCAATATGTTCATTAAGTATCGCTCCTTAACAAGGTCGTCAACGACTTCTTTGAGGGCTGGTTTCGTGCGCGCCAAAGATTTAATCAAGTCAACCGCCCACGGAACCACCTTCAATCCTTTCTCCGTTAGCCTCGCAAAACGATATGAACCAACAACTTCCGTGAAAACAAGCCCCTCCTCCTCTAACTTATCTAAAGCCCTGTGCACCTTCCTTATTAACGCATCCCTAGATATATGCCTGTAATACTTCCTTAAAAATCGAACTAACTGAGGAACATTTAACCCTATAATATAACCTCTAAGCTTGACTATTATCAACGCCTGACAAACTTCTCCATCCGAAACCTTTTTTATGTCATCACATATACACCCTATCGTAGGGGCACCTCCCGTTTTCTGTTGAATTGGATCCCTGGTTGGTGGTGTTTGGGGCCATCCCCCAAACACTTAAATTTACTCTTCTTAAACTTTTGGTTTTATTGAATCCCCTGAAAATTCAGCAAATCTAACAACAGTTATAAATCTGTAATAGCAAAGTGGAGCTAATGGAGAAAAAGAAGAAATCTAAAGAAAATCAGAAAAAAACGCCTTATGATCTAATTACAGGTAAGGACGTTGTCTTCCAACTGTTAAGAGGTACCATAATAGAAGGAACTTTCGCTGGCAAGCATGACCGATTCTTCATACTCACTAACGCTGAAATAAAAGGTAAAAAACACATCTGCAAAACTGACCTAATCTTCATTCACATGAACCAGGTCCAACATTTTCACTTAAAAGGTGAGCTAAAAAAGATAGAATAGTAATTCGCTTTACTTCTTATCAATCCACCTTAAGAATCCTTACTGACCTAACCTTCTCCAACTCCCCCTTCATTATTAGTCATTAGCAGTTACTAGCAGTTAGTACTGGAAAGATTCAGATAGACTCAGTTAGTAAAAGAAGCTTTTAGAAAAACTAAAGAAGATTCCATTTTAGCCCCATACTGAGAAAAAAAGAGGCTCAGCAAAAACTTGAATCCTAACACTCCACTCCTAACCAGCCTAAAAGTTCACTACTAAATTGCTCAAGCCTTCCACCACCTTAAAAATTCATCATAATCTTTAAACCCTCTTCTTACTAGTCTTCTTACCGTCTCTGCTATTAATATCACATCTATAGACGCATGTTCCTGAGGATCATAATAAACCATTACTATAAGATCACGTAAATTCTTCAGATCAATCTTACGATTTATAGCATAATTAAATAATTCAGATAATGATATTCCTAGCATTTGATACTTAAACTTACAATAGCTTGTACCTTCAATAGTAGTTGGAATTACATTTATTCCTAAAGCTTTCGCAGTCTTTAGATATTCCTGAATAAATATAAATTCTTTTACTCTACATTCAATAAAATCTGAATAACTTCTCCTTGGTTTATAGCAATACAACGTCCTCACAACCTTATTCTCATTTATTACAATCTTCTCATGCATTGATTGTACAATACGTTCGCCAGGATCATGTTTAATATCGTCTAAATATCTACGCTTAGCCTCTTTTCTCTCATCATAATTGGTTTCATAGATCTTAAAGTAAGAAGATTGAGTTATTATTTCGTTTAGATCTGAATCTTTGTTCTTAGGATCCGATAAATCATATAAGATAGACAATAACCAGTGATCTGGAATTACAGGCATCTCCATAGGAACTTTAAGAATTTTTATCACATCTTTCAGATCTAAATTCTTCGTCTTAAAGAAGAAATCTAAAATCCTCCTTATCGTTTGATAAAACTTCCCTACCCTCTTCTCATCTATACCCCTCTCCACAGCCTCCGCTATGTCCCTATATCCCTCATCCCGCTTAAAATCCTCCAACACCCTTAGCTCATTCACTATCGCCCATAACTCATGCCAGTATTTACATATAAATGCATGTTCATTCTCATTAGGGTCAAAAAAACACTTATAAGGATACCATGTAGCTTCTACAGTTTTAGTTTTGGGGTGGATGAGGGTTTTGAAGTGTTCAATCCCATCATGCTCATTGACTAAGGATTTCAGGATCGTTTTCGCATGCTTGAAACGCTTATCCTTACGATCAATAAACCCCTCAAGAATAGGGTCAAGTATAGAGTCATCATAACTTAAAACTATCCTAGCTGAAGGTTCAACAGTAGCAGGATTTACCCCCACCCTACCACTAGAAAAGGGCTTAGAAAGTAAACTCACCACCCTGTCGTCACAGTCAATATACTCACTCCTCACTTCCACCTTCCCATCAATTAACTTAATCACCATACTACCCCTATCAAACCTCGCAGGTATCTCAACCGTCAATACCTCCCTGTAACCCTCAAAAGGTGGTTCCAATATCGTCCTCCTCGCTAACCCTACCCTCTCCACATCCTCGCTCTCCGCTACCACCATCCCTACTTCAGTAAATACGAAACTATTAATTCCTTTAGATTCTCATGTATCATCTCATGCATCGCCTTAATACTCGATATCGTATACAGCTGGTCAAACTGTATAAGCACACCCAGCGCAAACTCAATCAAAATTCGCTCCACCTTCTCCATCTTCTCCCCCTCTACCCCTGCATCCTTTAGTGCTTCCTCAATACGCCCCCTCAAATCTTCAAATACCTTGACTACAAACCTCGAATAGATATCCACTGGCACCCTCGCCTCTATAGGTACTCCCACTAAAGATGCTCTCTCCAAACCCCCCTCAGCCTTAGCTTCCTCCTTGCCCTCCTCAAGAAATCTAAACGGTGCTCCAGCCAATAACAGATCCTCAACCAGCATTTCCTTACCCCTGACCAACGACCGAACCCCTACCTTCTCCTCCTTCTCCTCAATGAATTCCTTCACTACCTCCCTACCCCTCTCCGTTAAACCATATACCGCATACTTCTTATCCGATACCTTCCTCTCCACTAAACCCATCTCCTCCAGCTTCCTTAACGATACATGCAACGTCGAGTCCGGTAGCCCTAACTCCTCCTTTAGCTCCATCGGCCTCTTGTCCCTCTTCGCTAACGCTTCCAGTATCCTCCTCATACTTACACTTAACTTGACTACACTCATATCCATAACTACTCAACAATGGTATTTAAACAGTTGCAAAAAGCTTGCAAAAATCTAGCAATACAACCTCCTAACTTCCTCTTCACTCGAATCTGTCCCCAACCCCCTCCCCTCTCCTCCCTTCTCACCTATACCTACCTTCACAACCCCTTCCACATCCTCGCCCGTATCTAAACCAACACCCACAACCTTAGCCTCAACCAACCTCCATACAATAAAATTCTTCATCTCATCCAAAACCTCCCTTACCCCCACATCCCCAAACCTCTCCTTCACTATCACAAGCATCGCAGAAACTGCCCTCTTAACCAATTCCTCTTCACTCTTCTCCTCACCATCAGAAATTATCACCTTCACAAACCCCTTCACTACCTCCCCTATCATACCTCCAACACCTTAAAGAATCTTGTCCTCAAAATAAATATAAATCTTTCCACATAATCAGATGGCAACGAAAGAGTTAAATAAGATTAAGACTACATCTTAACGACAAAATGAATAAGGGGGTGAGAGCCTGGACACGGGTAAAGTCTTGTCCCTGTCCGTAGCAATCCTAGCCTTGCTATCCACACCAATCTCTGCACTGGCTATGGGTGCAAACAACACTACTAATGCCTACACCCCAGCAGAAAACCACTTAGTTAACGTCGATGACGTCGTGAAGATTATAGACACATTAAAAGAGTTTAGAAAGGGCGATCAAAACGTCTTGGTCAAAATACACAGCGAAGAGGAAAAAACTCAGAGACAGATGATTAACGCTCTAAAGGAAGTCGCAAAGGAGGCTATAAAGAACAGTAAGCAAAGTTCAAACGAAGATGAGAAAATAACTACTACTGAAAGCAATGATCACTCCGATTCTACTAACAACGACATAGCCAACTCCATAACACACGAGGAGAGCAATGATGTACCCTTGTTCCTAATACTCGTCGTCGTACTGGTCGTGATAGTCGCAATAGTCGCAATAGGCAGGAGATAACATGTCAACTAAAACTAGAAAAAGAACGGTCGCTGAAAAGATTATCGAGATCATTGAAAAAATTTACCAGAAGCCTTGCCCGCGCGATTTAAAAGAAGTCCTGGAGGCTGGAGAGTATAGAAGGGTGTTATGCTATAAAGAGGGAAAACTCAAGGCCGAGCTTATCGTCCACTGGAGGTGACGTGATATGCCAGACTTAGCAACTGTGGGCACCATAGGAGTGACTTTAGCTACATTTCTTGGCCTCGCTAAGATCCTCGGAGAAAAGAAGCAGGTAGTCAAAGAGAGAGAAAGGGAAAGAAACGTTGTGATCGTCGATTACGGAGATACAATGAGATATTTTGAAATCCCTGAATCACAAAAGCTCCAGAGCTATTCCATACCCACTGACGAAATTGTTCAAGTGGACTACGATCTCGAGGACGGCCTAGTAGAGGCCAAGTTCTACTTAAACTAAATTTTTTGTAATTTTTTATTTTTATATTTTCCACCCAAATTAAAAATAGGGAGGTGATTAATTTGCTGGAGTGGCTCGTGTTGGGAGCCGCAATAATGGTAGCTATCTGGGCCGCATCCGGAGGAGATCCCGGAGAAGAAAATAGAAAGGAAGAAGATAAGGTCGTGCTGGAAATGGAAGACGGCTCAATCAAAGAATTCTACATCTAGAGGTGATCCCCGATGGATACATTCATAATAGTATCCATAACTATCACTATAACTGTAACTTCATTGATAATATATAAAATAAGAAATAAACTGAGAAAAAGAAGAATAAAGAAAGAGGTAATCGAAGCAGTCGATGGTATAATAGAAGTAAAATATTATAGTTAAATTGAGAGGTGATGTTAAAATGATTTTTGGCAGTAATAGAGTAGCTGAAGAAATCAAGGTCAAAGTGTTCTCAGATTTCAACTTTAGCCAGGATCAGATCGAAAAAGGTGTCAAAATCATCCTGAGAAAATTGGATAACTTGAAACCCGGAAACAAAATAGAAGCCGAACCATTTAAAGTCGAGATAATTGAAATCAACCCTCCTCACGCAACCAAAATAAACGAAAATACTAAAATAATTATATTAAACGGAAATGAAAATGAAATAGAAGATCTTGACATCACCTTCGACGATATCGTGGGCTATGACGAGTATAAAAAGATCATACAACTCCAACTCCAGAAATTAAAGAAAAAAGAGCATCCAAATTCCATCTTGATATACGGAGAACCAGGTGTGGGTAAAACAACCCTACTCTACGCCACCATCTCCCAAGCTAAAAAGCTCGGAATTAATGTCTTCGAAATAAATGGATCCATATTCGATAAGGAAGGTCTGTTCGGCGTATCCGCAAGAAGTGTAAGAGAAATATTCGAAAAGGCTAAAAATAACCAGCCATCCTTGATAATCATCGACGAACTCGAGCAATTCGGATTAAAAAGAGATGAAAAAAGAGATGACGAAGGTATCAGAATCCTCGACGAAATACTCAAAGGTATCGATGAAATCGAACATAAAAACCTCGCAATAATGGTCATCGCTATAACTAACACCCCCAAACTACTCGATAAAGCCTTAATAAGAAGAGGTAGGTTCACTTACTACTTCAAAATGAATGGTCTGCCTAACTCAGCCCTCTTAAACCTCCTCAAAAAACATCTCAAAAAAGAAGGTATAAAACTAAGCTCTGAGCTAAATCCAGAAATGTTAAATGATCACCTCAGCAAATTAACCCCAGCTGACATAGTAGCTTTGGCTAAAAGATTAAAAGACAAAACTTTAATCTACAACATCGATAAAATCAGCCCAGATCTCATATTAAGCGAAATAAATAAAATGATAGAAGAAAACCGCGACCTCGAAGCTAGTTACATCTAATTCCCCCCATTCACTCTTTTTACCCCACACCCTTAACATCATACATGAATCTAACAGATATCTTCGCTAACCCACATCCCCTATCCCAGCCCAGTACAATAATTTTCGCATACAACCTTATTTTCTCCCTTATAGCATTAGTAGCCCCAATAGCAGGAGTAATCCTGAGAAGAGAATACTACTGGAGCATCCCAGCCCTAATCTCAATCCTAATAACATTATCTTGGAAAAAAGCTTGGAACTTGTGGTTAAAAGGCTTATATGCATCCATAGCCTTCATAGCCAACTTATTCGGATATCACTTAACCCCACTACAGGTTATAGCTTGCTTCTCGGCTCCATCTCTAATCATCTTATGTTATGGTCTCTACTCTTCGCATAGATCCAACATAGTTGTTAAAGTCGTGGGAAGGCTTAAATTCTTAAAAGGTCAACCCACATTGCTTTGGTATGGCTTAAAGGGAAAATTACCACTACTACAAACAAAAACTGTTAAAGACTTATTCCGTAGAAAGGCTAACAGAAACATATACATCTGTGGATCTAGCGGCTCCGGGAAAACTTACGCTTCCAACAGTTTACTAACCAGAGCCTTTCACAATTTCCCTATCCTGGCTCTATCCTTTAAACCAGGAGATAGTACCCTTAACCTCCAGAACTTCACTGTCATCGATGTCTCTAAAACTCCAGTTAATGCCTTTGAGGATGAAGATGCCTTCATTCGTTCCTTTCTAATCACTTTCTTCGCCGAGAAAATCGGAATGATGTATTCCGGTGTCCCTTCCATACTTAGAGAAGCTCTGAGAAATGTTAGAAGCTGGAACGACCTAATCAGAAACTTAGAAACACTCGCTAATGCTACTGAAGATAGCTTAAGAAGATCCACAATCGATTGGATCCTTAACAACATCTCATGGTCCTTAAAACCTAAGGTCGATACCACTAATGGCTGGGTCTGGGATTTCAAATCTAACGTCGTTTTGGACTTCTCTAACCTAAACGAAGATCAAAAAACTTTCTTCGCCGAACTAATCCTAAATCTCATTTGGAAGAGATTACAGAAGGAAAGAAAACCGTGCGTAATATTCATAGACGAAGCTCATAGAATATTGGGAAGAAAAACGATATATAAGTCTGTGTTAAACGAAATGGCCAGAGAAATAAGAAGCTTGAAGGGAATTCTCATTATCGCTTCTCAGAACTTAACTGACATCGATAAGGATCTGCTAAACCAATTTGATACACAATTCGTGTTTCACACAACCAATAAGGAGGATATAGAGGCTATAAAAGCCATAAATCCATATCTGGCTGACATCGTTACCGAACTGCCACCTCACATCTGTGTAGACCTTAAACAAAGAAGAAAAGACGTGGAACTCTACAAATTCCTACCTCCTAAATACGAAAAAGGGGAAAAGAGGTCAGAACCAGAGGTAAAACCGGCAGAAAGCTTGGATAAAACTCCAAGTGTGGTTAAAACTGCTGGTAAAACCGAAACCGGCGGTAAAACCGCCTACGTTCCTGATCCTGAATTCGATGCTAAGGTTGAGAGAGCTATGCTGGAGTATCTTATGAAATGGGGGATTGGGTACGTCACGAGAATGGCTAAAGATCTATCACCCATCGTGGGAAAAGATGCTTCAAGGCTTAAAGCTGACATTAACAGGATCTTCAAAAGATTGGTCGCTCAAGGAATAGTATCCAAATCTGATTTCATTAACGAAAATGGTACCAGAATCGTATACTATTGGCTAAAGGAGAAAGGTGAATCCCCATTCCATCGGATCCTGGTAAACTCTACATGCAAGCTGCTTATGGCATCGGGCATAACTTATGAACTCCCCGGAGAGGGGCCAGATATAATTGCTTACCCTGATATCAGAATCGTCGCTATCGAATGCGAAACAGGGCTTAAGGATGACTTAAATGCGTATAAGGAGCAGGTTCTAAAGCGATTTAAACAAGGATTTGACGAGGTTTGGGCAATATGCCCAACCCCTGATGTCGCTGATAGGTATAGAGCCCTCAACATCCCTAATCACAGGGTCTTCACATTACAGGAGTTGAAGAGGTATTTAAAGAAAGTAAAGTTAGAACCTTAGAGTAATTACCAGGATGTAAATGGACAAATAGTTAGATGAAATCTTCAGATCGAACAACCCCTTCTTTCGCTTCAATCACGTAATAGTACTTTGTCCGCCCCCTTTTAACATGTCTAATGGCAGATAACTCCTCTAACCTCTTCAATACCCGATGTAATTCCCTTACACTAAATGGAACAAATTTCCTAAGCTCCGATGACGTATTTACACCGCTCTTTATCAAATTTAAAACTAAATCACATTTGTCCGCCATGGACAATTCTTTTCCTCCCTTCTTACCCATAAATTTCGCAGTTAAAACAGACCTCAGTTCATTAATCAAATTGTCCAATCGGGACAATCTTTCTTCAATAGATCTAACCACCTCTATGTCCGCTTTATCCTTTCGCAACTCATTCAATTCTTCTTTCAAGCTGTCGAGAATGTTAGTCGCTTTCTCTATCTTCGACTCAAGATCCCTTAATCGAGCCTCAAATTCTCCAGGATCAAACCCTAACAGCCACTTCCTTAAGCCCATTGAACTTAAACCAACTTACACCTATATATGATGTGCAGATGCTGTAACCATCATTCATAACACCTCTAACTCAAAAGTTCATCTTCAATCTCCTTCTTAAACTGATAAAAGTCCTTATCTCTTAAATCCTTAATAATTTGAGCAATCTCTGATCTGTCGAGAACTCCTTTCTCTTTAAGCGTTAGCAAAAGAATCGGAATGTTAAACACAACTACCCCTTCCCCCTCTGCCACCCTCTCAGCTTTGCGATCTTCTATAAATGCTATCTTCCCTCTAGCAGAAGCTATAACACTTAACTCCCCCTTACCTAGCCCAGGATACTTCTCCTCAAGCTTAGAATAATCCTCGGATTCAATCAAGTCTATCGGATACTTCCTCATAGCTTCAATCAGAGCTTTTACTAACTCCTTACACCTGCTCAGCTCCTCATATACCTCAAAAGTTATGAAAACTCTGTCAACAACCTTGAAAACTAAATCAACTCGTTTTATCTTCAGAAGTGCACTTAAAAACCCAGTGTCTACAATAGCTTGCTTAGCTCTTTCGCCTTCTCCCTCAGCTCCTCCACAGATTCCGGACCCCTCCTTATCGGAACTCCACTCTTAAATAAGAGCTCCTTCATCTCCTCATAGCTCAACCCTGAAATCTCGCACGCCTTCCCAAGACTTATCTTCCCTTCCCTGTATAACTCTACAGCAACCTTCTCCCTCAATTCCCTGTTTACAGCTAATAACAGCATTATCGCATCCCTCATTACTTCCTCCTTCCTATATCCAAGCTTATCTATCACATCCAGTATGTACTCAACTTCGAAACTACTCATCATACCTTAATAACTTAGAACTATTATGTCTCATTTTCCCTTGAATGTTCAATCAAACATACTCCTCCTCCCCTCCAAAAACATCTGGCACCTCCTCGCTTTCCATATACTGAAGCTTATAAAACAGAACTCTCCACATCTTCCCACAGTCCAAGCATTCTAGATGAATGTATCCAAATCCTGATGCTGACCTAACTACAACTCTATGCCCCTTCTTCAAGCACTCCAAATATAACGCTGTGCTCTTAGCGTTCTTCCATCTACCCATATCCTCACCCCTAAACCATACCTCTACTCTCAAGCCACTCAAAATATTCTAAATCTTCCTTCTTGAACGATCCTACAAACCTCCAGCCAGAATCTCCCCTCCTCTTCTTATCCTTCACCCTAAATATCGGACTAACCGTGTAAAACCTAGCTCTCGCAAGCCAGTACCATGCTAACCTAATCTTCCTCCTCTTCCTCTCCTTCTCCTTAACTGCCGATTCTCCAGACTCCTCCTCAGAGTCGTTAATTACTTCCCTCAGATTCTTCAGCAGGTACTTCCTGAGATAGTCCACCGGTGAATAGCTACCTCCGTCCGTCGATAGCTTCGCCTGCTTCTTCACTTCCTCCATGAATTTAACGTAATCCGGCGGCGGATGGGCAAATTCCCAGTAGTAGATCGTTCTGCCGTCTTCAGTCTTGAACGACTTCCTCTTCACCTGCGTAACCCAGTTTATCGGACCTCTATACTTCGGATGCTTCTTCTTGTACCTCAGATACTTCTTTAGAAGCTTCTTACCATACTTGTTAAACCATTTAACCTGCTCCTCCGTTAACCTGTTGTTTACAGTCTTCTGAATGTGATGCCCCATCCTGGAGAGGAACCTAATAAGCAGATCGTCAAGCCACCTCGTTATATCCCTCTTGTCCATTATCCTCGTTATCCCAAAGTAGATGTCATGTAAATGCGGATTCAGATACTTCTTCTGCGGCTCATACACGCTTATATGCGGCGGAGTCTTCAGATCTCCAACCTCTCCCTCAAAATCACTAGCAAACAAGATCTTGTCTCCATACTTCTTCCTTAAATACGCCTTGATCCTGTGCCTCAAATATGTAAGAGCATACTTCTGTATCACCGGCGGAAAGATCGGCGGTAACGTTATCGTTAAAAACACCCCCACATCAAACATCTCCGTCGCCTTAGCCCATGCCTTATTGAACTTCGCTATTAACTTCTTAGCATACCTCTCTGACGTGAATCTAGTCTCATATG
>Ga0256914_1004207_pt1 | contig 10942 bp, 11 predicted proteins | sample HulkmetaG_FD_191571 | JGI IMG/M metagenome (GOLD analysis project Ga0256914, IMG submission 191571) | Hydrothermal chimney microbial communities from Main Endeavour vent field at the Juan de Fuca Ridge, Pacific Ocean - Hulk | ecosystem: Environmental > Aquatic > Marine > Hydrothermal vents ...
CTTGCTGGAAAATATGGGTGGGTGCGTTCTGATCTCCTAACTTTGAAGACGGTAAAAAAAGGACAAATTTCTAAAATTACGTGGGAAATTGCCCCAAATGGAATAAATGTAGTAGTATCTGGAAAGGATATTTCAAGACCTCAAATCTCGGTGCTTGAAAATCCAGTAAGAATAGATGCACGCTTTTCAAATACACTCCTTTCAGGGCAGTCTAATGCTTTACTTATTAATATTCCACCGATTATAAGAGTAAGATTTAAAAACGATGGTTTAACGACTGATTTAACAATTGATTTGACTGATAGAATTCCTTTTAAGGCGTACTTTAACAAAGGAGATTTTATTTTAAACCTCGAACTACCTAAAAAAGGGCAAAAGCGAGTGAAAATCTCTGATTCTCTTGCTTATGCTTCAACTATAACTTATTCAAATACTGAATATATTTGTATTACTGATATTTTAGATGCGCTGGGGTTGAAATACAAAGTCTCATTTTCTGAAATTTCGGTCGATTTCTTTGGAAAGAACATAAATATTGATGCAGGGAAACTGTTTAAAAAAGACGGAAATCTTTACATTTCTTTTAATAATTTAATGAAGTATTTCAATGTGCTTGTTTCAGAAGCGAACAATACCGTTTTTATTGATCCAGTTTTACTATCGTATGAGCAGAGTGGAGGTGTTTACCAGTTTAGTTTCTCAATGCCTCCGAAAGTGAAAAAAGAAGTAAGCAATGGGAAAACTATTTATGTGATATATGCCAGTGTAGGTGATTATTCCTCTGAATTAAATTTTGACCATAGAAAAGGGGATATCCCTCCAAAGATATATGTTTCTGCAAATGATAAGGAAATTTCCGTTAAAGGTACAAAAATTACAATTCAGAAAAGCGCTAATACGGGCAAAGGGATTCTTTCTGGAAGGATTATCGTAATAGATCCTGGCCATGGGAGTTATTCAGGTCCTTATCTCGATACTGGAGCAACAGGACCAACCGGTGTAAAAGAAGGTGTTGTTGTGCTTGAAATAGCAAAACTTCTTGCAAAGTTGCTCGAAAAAGATGGCGCAAAGGTGATTCTTACACATACTACTCTGGATGATCCAAACAATCCCACTCTTGCACAGCGGTGTGCGATAGCAAATAGTTCTGGCGGAGATCTATTTATGTCAATTCATCTCAATGCTTCTGTGAGCAGGGAAGCACACGGTACAGAAACATACTATTGGTATCCATCTTCAAAGAAATTTGCTGAAGTAATTCAGCACAGTCTTGTTAGTGAACTTGGCACTACTGATAGGGGAGTGAAAAGAGATTATCTCTATGTTTGTAGAAATGTTACTACGATGCCTGCGATTTTGACGGAAGTTGTTTTTGTTTCAAATCCACATGAAGAAGCACTCTGCAAACAGCAAAGTTTTCTTGAAAAGGTTGCAAAGGCTTTGAGGGACGGGATTGTAGAGTATCTTACTGGTACAAATAACGGTGGATAGAAATTCATTTATCGGTGTTTTTGATTCTGGTGTTGGCGGGCTTGGAGTGATGAACACGTTGCTTAAAATTCTTCCCCGGGAGAATTACATTTACATTGCTGATTCTCTGAATTATCCTTATGGGACAAAGAGCAAGGAAGAGATCTTATCTTTCTCTGAAAGGATTACGCGATATCTACTTTCAAACGATGTAAAAGCAATCGTTGTTGCATGTAATACTGTTTCATCCGTTGCAATTCCTCATTTGATGGAAATTGCAGGATCCGTTCCTATTTTTGGTATGATCCAATCCGGTGCAAAACTTGCATTGAGTGTTTCAGAAAATTTTAAGATAGGTGTAATTTCAACACCGCTCACGGCACGTTCACATGCTTATAAAAAGGAGATTTTACGGCTGAACGGGTTTGCAGAGGTTATTGAAGTGGGATCTCAGGAACTCGTTAACCTTGTGGAAGATGGGAACAACCATAACGATTATGCGTACAGTCTTGCACGTAGCAAACTTTCTTCAATAATGGATGCTGGTGCAGATACTCTTATTTTAGGTTGCACCCATTTTCCATTTTTGTTTAAAGTTGTAAACAGTGTTGTGGGTGATAGTATGAAAATAGTGGATCCTGCTTTTGGTGTGGGAAATGAACTAAAAAATTTTCTGAAGCGCCATAGCATTCTTTCAAAATCTGAAAACCCGGAGAGGTTATTTTACACAACAGGAAACAGGAAAGATTTTCTTGCCAAGGCAAATATTTTTTTGAATGTTAATGTAAACGATGTTAGGAAATTGGATATTTAGTCCTTTTGAGGTTGTTTTCCATTCTGAGATTTGAAATATAGCAAAAGCATCTGAATATCTGCTGGCCTTACCCCTGATATTCTCATAGCTTGTCCAATTGATTCGGGTTTTATTTGGGTTAGTCTTTCCCTTCCCTCTTTCGAAAGTGATGGTACCATTGAGTAATCAAAGTTCTCTGGTATTTTGAAGCTTTCCCATTTTTTAAACTCTCTAACTCTGTTTTTCTCTCTTAAAATATAACCTGAATATTTCGCTTCTATTTCCACTTCTTCAAGAATTTCATCTGGATAATTAGCAAATTCTGGATCTAACTTTTTCAAATCTTCTCTGGTGAAGTCCTGTCTCTTTAGTAAGTCAAATAGAAGCACCGGTTTATTGATTTCTTTAATGCCAAAACTCTTTAATCTCTGTAATGTTTCTTTGTTAGGTTTCAGCGATATTGTTTCCAATGCGCGCTTCAATTTGTTTATCATTTCTTCTTTTTCTAAAACTTTTTTGTATTTCCACTCTTCAACAACTCCTATTTCGTAACCTTTTCTTGTAAGTCGCAAATCTGCATTATCTTCTCTGAGTAAGAGTCTGTATTCGCAGTGTGAAGGGGTTATTCTATAAGGTTCAAAGAGTTCTTTTGTAAGAAGATCATCTGTCATTACACCAAGATATGCCTCACTTCTCTTTAAAATAAACGGAGGTTCTCCCTTTACTTTTAGAGCAGCGTTTATTCCTGCAAGAAGTCCTTGCCCTGCTGCTTCGTCGTATCCTGTTGTTCCGTTCGGTTGGCCTGCAATGAATAGGTTCTCTATGAGTTTTGTTTCGTAGTTTAGTTTTAATTGAGTTGGAATAATATAATCGTAATCTATTACGTAAGCAGGACGTATGATTTCTACATTTTCAAGTCCAGGTATTGTTCTTAGTACTTCAAGTTGTTTTTCATAAGGCATCGACATATACATTCCTTGCATGTAAATTTCATTTGTGTGGAAGCCTTCCTGTTCAAGGAAGAATTGATGCCTTGTTTTGTCGGGAAACCAGCGTACCTTTTCCTCTATTGATGGACAGGTGCGTGGGCCTGTTTTTACCATAATACCCATTACAGATGGTGAGAAATTTAGATATTTTCGTGTTACTTCAATTGTCTTTTCGTTTGTCCATCCAAGATAAGAGGGTATCTGATTTTCATAAATTTTTGGTTCATTCCAAAAAGAGAAATGGAGCGGTTTTTTGTCGCCTTCCTCAATTTCGAATTTCGAAAAATCTATAGTTCTTTTATCTACTCTTGGCGTTGTGCCTGTATTGAACCTTCCTATTTTAAACCCAAGTTCTTTGAGGTTTTCAGAAAGTTCATTTGCAGGTGGCTCTGCCCATCTGCCAGCAGGTTGAGACCATTTTGAAATGTAAATTCTTCCCTTCATATAAGTTCCTGCTGTTATAACGACTGCACCCGCTGAAAACTCAGTTCCGTCTGCAACTTTTACGCCAATAGCTTTGCCGCTTTTTACGATAATTTTCACAACCATTCCCTGTCGCAAGTGAAGGTGAGGTTGGTTTTCAACGCGTTCTTTCATTCCAAGAGAGTAGAGCCACTTATCGCATTGTGCCCTTAAACTCCAGACGGCAGGACCTTTTGATGTGTTTAGCATTTTTATTTGAGTGAGAGTTGCATCAGTGTTTAAAGCCATAGCACCTCCAAGTGCGTCTATTTCACGCACTACTTGTGCTTTACCTGGCCCTCCGATTGATGGATTGCATGGCATCCACCCTATTGCATCGTTGTCTATTGTAATAAGCAAGGTTTCTGCCCCTATTCTTGCTGCGGCAAGTGAGGCTTCTACACCGGCATGCCCTGCTCCTACTACAATTACATCAAATGTCTTTATATTCATAGCATTAAGTATAATATACATATTGAAATTTTATGCAAATGGGATAATATTTTGGTGTGAAAATAACTAGAGGGAGTATTAAAGAAATTCCTTTTAAAGACTTAATTGCGGCGCTTTCTGCTGCTGGTTTTTCTGGAAGGCTCACTCTTAACGAGGGAGAACATTTCTGTATTATTGAATTTTTCAAAGGAAATGTGACCGGGTCATTTGGTTGGAAATTGGAAGGAGACAATGCAATTATACATTTACTTCTTGAAAAGAAAGATTTTACATTCTCCCTTCCAGATGAAGCGGATATAGAGATAAATGGAATTAATGTAAATGCGCTTCCACGTGGTTCCAAACATATAATTGATTTAATAGAAACATTTGAAAAGGATTTCAACTTTTTGAAAGAAAAACTCGGAAAAAGTGTTGTTATAAACGAGAATACGGATTGCGATGTAGATCTTACGGGCCGTGAAATGCTTGAAGTAATGAAATTTACCGAACCTGTGCCTCTGGAAAGTTTTATGAATGAACAATTAAAGGAAAATTTATACGGATTAAAAAAATTTTTCGATAAAAAACTTTTGACGATAAAGGATTAAAAAATCCATTTGACTATTGTCTAACTTTTGCTATATTTTATTCTGTATAAAAATTTAAATGTATGGAGGTATAGAACTATGAGGACTAATTATAGACCGCATAATAAAAAGAGGGCCAGACATTTTGGCTTTAGGGCAAGAATGAAAACCCCTGGTGGAAGAAAAATTTTAAGTAGAAGAAGAGCAAAAGGCAGAGCGAAACTTACCGTTTAGTGAAACTCTGGAAAAGGTTAAATGAGAGAGAGTTTAGGGCGGTATTTGACGATTCACAGAAATACTTTGGAAAGTACATTGTGCTTTTTATTTCCGGTGCAGTTCCGGGCAAGGTTGGTTTTGTTGCATCAAAAAAAGTTGGAAATGCAGTCAAAAGAAATAGGGCAAAAAGACTTATGAGGGAAGCATTTCTCAAGGTGCAGCCTGAAATTGATGAAAACAAAAGTTATATCCTTGTTGCAAAAAGTTCGATAAAAACTGCAAAAATGTGGAATGTATATGAAGATTTAAAGAATTTATTGAAGAAGGTGAATAAGAGATGAAAAAGTTTTTAATCGGAGTGATAAAGTTTTACAGGAAATACATATCGCCTTTGAAACCGCCCACTTGCAGGTTTACTCCTACCTGTTCAGAGTATGCAATGATTGCGATAGACAAGTACGGAGTAAAGAAGGGAGGTTGGCTTGCAATCAAACGTGTTTTGAGATGCAATCCATTTTTCCCTGGAGGAAATGACCCTGTTCCATAAGGAGGAATAATGAAAAAGAAATTACTTATAGTGTTAATTGGCCTGTCTATCTTTGCGCTTATGCTTACCGGTTGTGCTGCTTCAGTGCAGTTTCCAAAGGCAACTGGAACCGGTGTAATTGTTCAGATAGCGGCAAGAGGCAGGGCAATGCAAAATGTCCCAATTGCAATAAGAATAACAAACAATACAAATGATTTCATATCAAACGTGAAAGTAAGACTTGTTTCGATTGATGGAAAAACTGATTTTTCTCCATTTGAACTTGTTGATAGCAAAACTTACAAGCCGTTAAAAGGTGAACCTGTAATTGATTTAAAAAAAGTTGCAAAGAGTGATATTATTCAGTCAGGTAAGAGTGTTACTGTATTCTTTACGGTTGCAACTTTTAAGTACATTGATCCACGTGCTTATACCGTAAAGGTAGAAGTTACCTATAAAGACAGTAATGGAAACATACATACTGTTGATCAAAATGGGGTTATAGACATAGAAAAGCCCAATGTGTTTTACAAATGGACAAGGAATATTATTGAATGGTTCCACCGCATAATACCCAATTATGGTGTGGATATCATCCTTGTTACTATATTAATCAAACTTTTAGTGCATCCGCTTACGAGATCGCAGTTCAGATCTACAGCAGGTATGCAAAAAATTCAGCCCGAAATCAACAAACTCAGGCAAAAATACAAGGATAATCCACAAAAACTTAATCAGGAGGTTATGAAAGTCTATAAAGAACATAATGTAAATATGTTCGGAGGCTGTTTGCCATTGCTTGTGCAGTGGCCCCTGCTCTTTATTTTATTTGGGGCGCTTGCTAACTATGCGCCGTTTAACCTGGAGAGGTTCCTTTGGCTTCCGAATCTTAATACTCCTGATCCATACTATATTCTTCCGGCACTTGTTCTTATTTCGATGTTCTTGCAAACAAAAACCTCAATGCTGCCCGGTCAGGAGATGGATCAGAACACAAAGATGATGATGTATTTTATGCCTATTATAATGGCAGTGTGGTCAATAAAGTGGGCTCCTTCAATATTACTTTACTGGATTACGTACTCCTTCATACAGGCACTTGAGCAACTCTACATTATTCATGTTTTGAAAATAGCAACTGAGGAGCCTAAGAGTCAGAAGAAATTAGAAGGAAAGAATAAAAAAGAGGAGAAGTGAGATATGGTAGAAGGAAAAATTAAAGAGTTTCTTGGAAAGATTTTTTCTTCAATCGGGGAATCAGTTACGATTTCTGCAGGAAAGCGCTATGGCGGTTACTATATAAACATAGAGCATCTGCAATCCCCGGGTGTATTTATAGGAAGGGACGGCAATGTGCTGCGTTCTTTGCAATATATTTTAAATGTTTATGCGCATAAGTTAGATAGAGGGTTTCCTGTTATTATACTTGATATAAATGGTTATAAAGCAAAGCAGTATGAAATTTTAAAAACAATTGCATTGAATGCAGCACTGAAAGCAAAGAGATTAAGGGAACCAGTTGAATTAAAGCCGATGTCTTCTGCAGCAAGGCGTATTATTCACATGACTTTGAAAAATTATCCGAATATATGGACTCACAGTATAGGAAAGGAACCAAGGAGAAGAGTTATAGTGGATTTGAAGAAGTGAATACCGATACAATAGCGGCAATTTCCACGCCGTATGGATATGGTGGTATAGGGGTGGTAAGGCTTTCAGGGCCTACCGCCCTTTTTATTGCCCAGAAGATCTTTTCAAGAAAAATTAAGTTGCCCAGACGGGCATATTTTGGATTTGTTTTCGATCCAGACACAGGTGAGAAGATTGATACTGCTATCGCAATATATTTCAAAGCCCCACATTCTTACACTGGAGAAGATGTTGTGGAACTTCAGATGCATGGTGGAATAAAGAATTTGGAGTATGTTTTAAAGTTGCTGCTCAATTTTGGAAGCAGACTTGCAGAAAGAGGCGAATTTACAGAACGTGCATTCTTGAATGGGAAAATGGACCTTATAGAAGCTGCAGCAGTTATTGAATTAATAGAGGCAAAAACTGAGCGTTCGTTGAAAGTTGCATCAAAAAGGCTTTTTGGTGAGTTAAGCAGTGAAATAGGCAAAATAAAAAACGAAATTCTTTCAATAATCTCCATTATTGAAGGTGCAATTGATTTTCCTTTTGATGTAGAGGAGCCAGAACCTGAAGATATTAAAAAGAGAATAACTGAAGTAGAGAACGAGATTAAAAACCTGATTTCTTCATACAAAAGTGGAAGGCGAATAGAAGAAGGTGTGAAAGTTGCGATTGTAGGAAAGCCAAATGTTGGAAAATCTACCTTATTGAATGCACTTTTAAAATTTGAACGTGCCATTGTAAGCGAAATCCCCGGAACTACAAGGGATACAGTTGAGGAAACCATTGATTTTTTTGGAGTACCCGTGCGATTTATAGATACTGCTGGAATAAGAGAAACATCTGATATGTTAGAGAAAATTGGTAAGGAACGTGCAGTGAAGACCATAAAAGAGAGTGATATTATTCTATTTATGTTTGATTCTAATGAGAAACTTTCAGAGGAGGACAAAAAACTTGCAGAACTCACTTCTGGAAAAGAAAGAATAATTATCATTAATAAAACGGACCTACCACAAAAAATTTCAGTGAGCGAACTCAGGAAAATGTTTCCAGATGAGGAGATAATAAAAATATCTGCTTTAAAAAAAGAGGGAGTGGAAAACCTTGAAAAGCGCATTCTGGAGAAGATAGCACCTAATGAAAATGAAGTACTCTTTATAACAACGGAAAGAGAGAAACAAATTCTTGAAGATACACTCTCCCATTTAGAAAAGGCAGAGAACTTAGTTGGAAAAGGTGTTGATGAACTTGTTTCAGAGGAACTTAAAGAGGCAATTTTAAGTTTAGGTGTAATAACTGGTGAATCAGCACCTCAGGAAATTCTAAATAGTATCTTTTCAAAGTTTTGTATAGGGAAGTGATGTATATATGAAATATATTTCTGATTTTTTAGGTAGAACGATTCAGGAAAAAATTCTTGTATCCATTGCAATTATTGTACTGATCTGGGTTATAAAGCGAATTATTTTAAAGATCGTAAATGTGCGTATAAAAGATGTACATGTTCGTTATGGGTGGAGAAAAGGACTGAACTATACATCTACTGCTTCAACAATTCTGTTTGTAGGACTTGTCTGGATTAACGGCATGAGATCGTTTGCAACATATTTCGGGCTTCTCTCTGCTGGTGTCTCAATTGCTTTAAAAGACCCTATTCTAAACTTTGCGGGCTGGCTTTTTATTATTACTCAACAGCCTTTTAAAGTGGGAGATCGTGTTGAAATAAAAGGGCATATAGGGGATGTTATTGATATAGGACTTTTTCAATTTTTAATGATAGAAGTGGGGAATTGGGTTGATGCGGATCAAAGCACAGGGCGAATTATTCACATACCCAATGAGTTAACTTTGACGACTTCTCTTGTAAATTATTCTAAAGGATTTCCTTTTATATGGAATGAAGTTGGTGTTTTGATTACATTTGAGAGTAATTGGCAAAAGGCAAAAAGAATTTTAGAAGAAATAGCGAGAAAATATGGCGAACCTGTAAGTGAAATTGCAAGAAAAAGTATTGAACAGGCGAGTAGAAAATATGCAATTCTCTACAAAAACACTGCTCCACGAGTGTACACTTCTGTTGAAGATAGTGGAGTAATGCTGACAATTCGTTATCTCTGTAGAGTAAGAAATAGAAGGGGTTCAGCAGAGCGGATATGGGAGGATGTGCTTACAGAATTTGCAAAGTGTTATGATATAGATCTCGCATATCCTACTGAGAGATTTTTCAATAACGTCATTGAGGGTAAACCAGGAACGCGGCCGAAAAGTTAATTTGACTGTGAAATAAGTTTCAATATAATGAAAAATATAACTCAGGCGGGAGGTAGTGAAATGAAATTAGAAATAAAAATAGTGAAAGTAAAAAAGCCGGAGGGCCTGAACGTTATCATCGGTCAAACGCATTTTATTAAAACAGTTGAAGATCTTTACGAAGCGCTTATAACTTCGTCTGTTTCGATAAAATTTGGTATTGGCTTTGTTGAAGCCTCGGGAGATGCACTAGTAAGATGGGCAGGTAACGAAGAAGAACTTATAAGACTTGCCCGTGAAAATGCATATGAAATTGGTGCTGGCCATTCTTTCATTATTTTTTTGAAAGATGCATTTCCTATCAATGTACTTAACGCAATTAAAAATGTTCAGGAGGTTTGTACGATTTATACGGCAAGTGCAAATCCTATTCAGATTATCATCGCTGAGACTGAGCAAGGTAGAGGGATTCTTGGTGTAATTGATGGGGTAAAGCCAAAGGGAATTGAAACAGAAGAAGATATAAAGAGAAGAAAAGAACTTCTCAGAAAGTTCGGATATAAAATGTAATCTTCTTCTAATCTTTATTTGACTTTATTTGAAATAGAAATATAAAGTAAGATTTATATTAGCCCTGTAATTAATGAAAATTTTCACTATTTGATAGGAGGAATAGATGAGTAAAGCGAGAGACAATAGAAGAAAAATGAAAAGAAATTTACAGCACAAGAATAGACAAGGCAAAGCAGCTTCTAAAACGAATTTAAAGAAGTTATATATTACCATTTCGGTAATAGCAATTATTGGTATAGTGGTTTTTGCTATATTAATTCCTCGTTTGAAAATAATGAAATATACTAAAGTGATGAGTAAAGACCAAGCTCTTCAAGAAATCCTTGGATTTAAACCTCAAATTGCTAATCCGAGAGCAATTTCTAATGCTTTGAGAGTAGCAGATAGTTTTGCAGCTGAAGACTTACTGAAGGATGGAAAAAAGATTGGGGAGGACGCAATCTTATTTATGGATAATCCTGATGCAAACAAATCTCGCTTGATTCCTAAACAAGTGTTTATGTTACTTGTAGTGGATAATAACTTAAAAATAGTAGGGCTTTTACCTTATAAACCAACATACTTTGACATTGGTGGTAAAGTAAATTTTGATAAGTTTTTCTCGTCTTTTAAAGGAAAAACTGCTATTTCTATAATCAATCGGTTCGACGGAATTTATACCGATGACAGTAATACTGCTCTTGTTATTAAAAATAAAGTAAGAGAAGCTATAAGTTTATTCTATATTGAAAAATATGGTACTGCTCAGTTCGATAAAATTTCAAAAGGAGGTTTCATTTTTGCTGAACGTGGCACAAAAGTTCCTGATATTACGTTCACTGATGAGAATGGGAATAAGTATAAGTTAAGTGATTTCAAGAATTATAAAATTATTGCAATTGGTGGAAATCCTGATTGTGGTGGTTGTGTTTCCAGTATCGAAAGACTTTCATATGAGTTTAAAAAGTACGATACGAAGAATGTTAAATTTATTGTATTCTCTTTTAGTGATAAGAAAAGTGATGCA
>Ga0256914_1004208_pt1 | contig 10939 bp, 12 predicted proteins | sample HulkmetaG_FD_191571 | JGI IMG/M metagenome (GOLD analysis project Ga0256914, IMG submission 191571) | Hydrothermal chimney microbial communities from Main Endeavour vent field at the Juan de Fuca Ridge, Pacific Ocean - Hulk | ecosystem: Environmental > Aquatic > Marine > Hydrothermal vents ...
AAGGAGCAAAAGTTTACCTTGGATCTTCCGAGTTGGCTGCGGTTACCGCACTTCTTGGAAGACTTCCCACAAAAGAGGAATATTTAAGTATTGTTCCGAAGAAAATAACACCTCAAATGAGAGATAAGATATACAAATATCTTGATTTTAGCAAACTTTCAAAAAAAGAAGCAAAGGAAATGTTTTCATAAAACAAAAGCAGGAGGAATTATCCTCTTGCTTTTTTTATACTCAGCCAAAGCCCCAAACCTATGCAAAAACCTCCTGTGATATGATATGAATGTATTTTTTCTCCAAGAAATATAACTGCCATTAATGCCCCGAATATCGGCATAAGATGTATATACTGTCCTCCTGTTGCAGTCCCAATTTTATGCAAACCGTAATTCCATGCAAGATAAGAGATAATAGATGGAAATATGGCTATATACAAAAGTGCATATATAACATTTTTGTTAAGCAATATCATTTGTTCTTGAAATGGATTGTATATATAAAGAGGAAGCAGTAAAATTGTACCGATTTTCCAACTATAAAATTTCCTGCCCAAAATAGTGGTGGGAGCAACATAATAAGATATGGAATATATTTATTCAAATAAGCTCCTTTTTGAAAGTGGTATTATATAATACATTTATGAAAAATAAAATACTAAAGCTTTTAAAAACAAAAAATGTTTTTTTAACCGGTGGAGCCGGAGTCGGAAAAAGTTATCTTACAAAAGAGATAATATTAGAATATAAAAAAAATTTAAAACATGTAGCCGTACTTGGAAGTACAGGTATAAGTGCTATAAATATAGGCGGACAAACCATACATAGTTTTTTTGCTTTTGGAATATGTTCAAACTTGGAAGAATTGGTATTGCAAGATAGAAAAAACAAAAAAAGAATCAAAGAGATCAACGAACTTTTAAAAAGTTGTGATCTTATTATTGTAGATGAGATAAGTATGGTAAGCTGTGATATGCTTGATATGATAAGATATAGAGTTGAAAGAGCCGGATCTGAAACTACTTTTTTATTTGTGGGAGATTTTTTCCAACTTCCCCCTGTTGTGAAAAACAGATATACCAATAATTTATTTGGGGGCATTTATGCTTTTGAGAGTAATTCGTGGAGTTTTTTTGATCCGGTAGTGATAGAACTTAAAGAAATGAAAAGAACAAAAGATAAAGAATTTTTTAGGATATTAAACAAAATAAGAGTAGGAATTGTAGACAATGAAGTTGAGCATTATTTGATAAATTTATCAAATAATACAAAAGTTTTAAAAGAAGAGCCTACATTCTTACACGGGATAAACAAAGAAGTAACTTTAATAAACGAAAAAAATCTCAAAGCCCATAAGGCAAAAGAGATGATACTTAAATCCGATATAACTTTATATGAGAAAAAATTATCAAATAAAAGAGTTCAAAATTGGATAAATTCTTTGCCTGTAAATGAGGAATTAAGGATAAAAGAAGGGGTACCTGTTCTTTTTACTTCCAATAAATGGGGTAAGTTTTATAATGGTGAAAGAGGAGTGGTTAAAGAGATATTTGAAGATTCTTTGATAATAGAAAAAAACAAAAGAGTTGTAAAAGTGCAAAGGCAGGAGTTTAATCTTGTAGAATACAGCAAAAACAGTAACGAGGAATTGGAAGAGAATATTCTTGCAACCCTGAAGCAATATCCTGTAAAATTGGCTTATGCCATAACTATACACAAATCACAAGGCATGAGTATAGAAAATCTTGTATGCAATATAGACCATATTTTTACACCGAGTCAATTTTATGTAGCTATAGGAAGAGCGGTAAATCCAAAAAAATTATACATAGAGTACACAAGAGGCAATATAAAAAATTATCTTAAAAATATCATAAAGGTAAATGATAGTGTAAAAAAGTATTACAATATACTTTTTGATATATAAAGAAATTTTAATTTTTTTTTACTATAATACCGTTATATATTTTACTATATAAAGGTATGTATTGAAAAAAAAGGTATTTTTTGACTTTTCTTCTATATATTTATTGGAAAAAGAAATAGCGCTTCTTGAAGCAATAAAAGAGTATGGCTCTATCTCCAAGGCTTCAAAATCTTTGCCGATTAGCTATAAATCAGCATGGGAAATGGTTGATAATATCAATAATCTTTCAAAAGAATCTGTAGTTGTTAAATCCATTGGAGGAAGCGGAGGAGGGGGAACAATGCTTACTGCCTATGGTGAAAAATTGATAAAAGATTATCATCTTATAAAAAAAGAGTATGATAAATTTATCTCTTCTCTTTCAAATATATCCGATATTAAAGCTATAAAAAAATTAACTCTTAAACTTAGTGCCAGAAATCAACTGTTCGGAAAAATAGTAGAGATAAAAAAAGACAGGACAAGTGCCGAGATAAGCTTTGAATTAAAAAGTAAAGTAGTTTTAAAATCAATCATCACAAAAGAAGCGGCCAATGATTTAAATCTTGACATAGGTGATGAGATAGTAGGTATCATAAAAGCTACTTCCGTAATTATTTCAAATAAAAATGAATTTAAAAAAACTGCCAATATTTTACAAGGGATTATAGAAGAATTGGAAGTTGGTAAAATCACTACTAATATAAAACTGCATATTGACAATATGGATAAATTCCGGATAACTTGTAAAAATGAGTTGAGTGAAAAGTTAAAACTTGAAAAAAATAAAAAAGTTTTTATATTTATAAGGCCTAAAAATATAATTATAGGAAAATAGAAATTAAAAATTATGGAAAAAGGTAATTTATGAAAAAAATTGTTTTATTTGTTTTGTTTTGTATATCTGTGTGGGGATCTGTTATAAAAGTTGCGGTAGCGGCCAATATGAGTTATGCAATGCCTGAAATTGTCAAAGCTTTTTATAAAAAATATCCTGATATAAAAGTTGAAATTTTAATCGGAAGTAGTGGAAAACTTTTTGCCCAGATAAAAAATTCAGCACCGTTTGATATTTTTTTATCAGCAAATATGAAATATCCTAATGCACTGTATAAACAAAAACTTTGTATTACCGCACCAAAAGTTTATGCTACCGGAGCTTTGGCACTTTTAAGCAGTAAAAGAAAAGATTTTTCCAAAGGTATAATGCTCTTAAAAGATAAAAATATTAAAAAGATAGCCCTTGCCAATCCAAAGATAGCCCCTTACGGAAAAGCCGCAGTAGAAGCCTTAAGAAAATCTTTTATTTATAATAAGCTAAAAAACAAGTTTGTGTATGCCCAGAGTGTTGCCCAGGCAACTACATACTCTATTATAGCTGCCGATATAGGATTTGTTGCAAAATCAACTCTTTTTAGCAGACATATGAAAAAGTATAAAAAAGATATTAATTGGATAGAAATTAAACCTTTTTTATATACTCCCATAAAACAAGGGATAGTTTTGCTTAAAGATAAAAAAGAAGCAAGAGAATTTTATAATTTTATGTTTGGCAATACGGTAAAAAATATACTAATTAGCTTTGGATATAATATAAAATGAATGAAATAAAGGCTAAAGTAAAAAATATACAGGAAAAAGATTTTTTACATGTTGTGGAATTTCAATATAATGATATATCTTTTTATATGATGGGACTTGAATTACCTGATATAGAAAACGGTGATGAGGTTTTACTCAGTGTCAAACCTGCTCATATATCTTTGTCAAAGGAGTTTCCTCGAAAATCAAGCATAAGCAACATTATGTTTTCAAAGATAAAAGATATAAAAAATGGAGAAGTTTTAAGCAGTATAGTGATTGAATTTGAAGGAAATCCGTTTGAGAGTGTTATAACTTCCCGGGCATCAAGAAAGTTGAATCTGCAAGTAAATGATGAAGTATATATGCTTGTTAAATCAAGCGATTTGTTTATCAAGAGAGTTATAAGATGAATTTTACTCCATTTATCATTTCTTTTAAGCTTGCAGCCATTACCACTTTGATATTGTTTGTTATATCCTTGCCTTATGCCTGGTATCTTTCTCAGACAAAATCAAAAATTAAACCATTTTTGGAAGCCCTGACGGCTTTGCCTATAGTGTTACCGCCTTCTGTGCTGGGATTTTACATACTTTATGCATTGTCGTACAATTCTCCTCTAAGTAGATTTTTAGATGAAAATTTTGGTATTAAGTTGGTGTTTACTTTTTCGGGACTTGTTGTGGCAAGTTGCTTGTACTCATTTCCTTTTATGCTTCAGCCTATTCAAAACGGTTTTGAAGGATTATCAAAAAATATGCTTGAAGCATCATATCTTGGAGGAAAAGGTAAGTTGAAAACTATTTTTAAGGTTGCTCTGCCAAATATGAAATCATCAATTTTAAGTGCCTGTGTGATAACTTTTGCTCATACTGTTGGAGAATTTGGTGTAGTTTTGATGGTCGGAGGAAGTATTCCCGGTAAAACAAAAGTGGCAAGTGTTGCCATATATGAGATGGTTGAGGAGATGGATTATACTGCCGCGCATATTTATAGTGCTATTATGGTGCTTATCAGTTTTACTGTTTTATTTGTTGTTTATGCATTTAACAAAAAAGCAAAAAGCAGGCTTTTATGATAACAATTGATATAAAAAAAACTCTTGGCGGATTTGGCAACAGAATGGACTTGTTGATAAAATTACATATAAATGATAATGAATTTTTAGCCATAAGCGGTAAAAGCGGAAGCGGAAAAACAACATTTCTTAGGATTTTGGCAGGACTTGAAGAAGCCGAGGGTTATATAAAGGTTGATGATAAAATTTGGCTTGATAAAAAAAATTCTCTTCCTCCTCAAAAAAGAGAGATAGGGTTTGTTTTTCAAGATTATGCACTTTTTATGAATATGAATGTAGCAGATAACCTTTTGTATATAAACAATGATAAAAAATTGGCAAACGAACTACTTGAAATTTGTGAAATAAGTGACCTTGCCAAAAGATATCCCTCCACTTTAAGCGGTGGACAAAAGCAAAGAGTAGCACTTTGCAGGGCTATGATGAATAGACCTAAACTTTTATTGATGGATGAACCGCTCAGTGCTTTAGATCCTGATATAAGAGTAAAGCTTCAAGATGAGATAATGGCATTTCATAAAAGATTTAAAACTATTACTCTGTTTGTAAGTCATGACCCCAGTGAGATATATAAAATGGCTGACAGAGTAATTTTGCTTGATAACGGTATGATAAAAAAAGATGGGATTGCAAAGGATATATTTTTAAAGACCAGCGGTTCTCAAAAACTCTCTTTTGAAGGAGAGCTTCTTGATTTGATTAAAGTAGATGTGATTTTTATTGCTATTGTTTCCATAGGACAACAACTTGTAGAAGTTGTTTTAAGTCAGGCGGAAGCAAAAGGCTTGAAAATCGGACAAAAAGTTAAAATCAGTACAAAAGCTTTTAGTCCGACAGTATCGGTTATTTAAAATGGTATGGTATATAAAGAGCCAAATCCTGCCAAAACCACATAAGGGTCGCAGTAAATAACATAATAAGCACAAAAGGCCAAACACCTTTTACTATTTCAGTCAATTTTGCATTTGATATGGCTTGAATTATAAACAGATTCATTCCGACAGGCGGAGTAATAAGTGCAGTTTCTATAAGAATTACAAAAAAGAGCCCAAACCATATAGGATCTATCATTTTATCCATAATTGCCGGAAACAGTACCGGCACCATTATAAGAAGCATTGAAAGTGATTCAAGAAAAAATCCTACAAACAGAAGTACTAAACCAATGGCAAATATAAAAATAGTTGGATTTGTTATATTTTGCACTAAAAGTTGGGATATATTTTGAGGTATCATATATAGTGTTATTGCATATGAAAAAACTTTCGCTCCTGCAATTATGATAAATATCATGATGGTAGTTTTAGCCGAATCATAGACTGCTTCTTTTAATTTTTTAAAATTCATTCTGCCCATTAAGAAAGTTACTACCATAGAAAGCACAAAACCAACTCCGGCACTTTCGGAGGGTGTTGCTATACCCATATAGATAGAACCTATAACTGATGTTGCTATAAAGATTGTGGGAAGTGCCATTTTGGTGGCTTCCATTCTCTCTTTCCAAGTAGCTTTCGGTATAGAGTGGTATTGTTTGCTTAATTTTGAGTAAAATATACTGTAAGTTATAAATAAAATTATCAAAAATACTCCGGGTCCTATTCCTGCTAAAAAGAGTTTCGGAATGGAGCTTTCCGAAACTACACCGTATATAATGAGAGGAATTGACGGAGGTATCATAATGCCAAGTGTTCCGCCTGCGGCTAAAAGTCCGTAAACAAAATGTTTTGGATATCCTCTTTTGGTCATTTCAGGAATAGCAACCGTACCTATAGTTGCCGCAGTTGCCACGGATGAGCCTGAAACTGCTGAAAATATTCCGCAAGAGAGTATAGTGGCAACCCCAAGACCACCGGGCCAATGTCCTATCCAGCTTTGAACTGCCGCAAATAAGTCTTTACCCACTTTTCCTTTAAGTAAAATATTTGACATAAGCAAAAACATAGGAACAGCTAAAAGTTCAAAACTATCCATAGTTCCATAAAGTCTTTGAGGTATTGCATTTAAAGGAAGTGGAAAATAAGCTAAAAGAGCAGCTCCCAATCCCCCAAGAGCAAACCCGATAGGAACTCTTATGATAAGTAGAATTATAAGAATAAAAAGTATGATAAAAGCACTCATCTAAACACTCTCTTTGATCATTTCTAATTCTTCATTCGGGTCTATACCGATAGTCCATACTTTTACAATCTCTACGATACCCTGTAAAAAAAGTATAGAAAATCCTATCCATATGGAAGCCTGCGTAAACCACTTGGGAAGCCCGAGCAGAGTATCGGTGTGATGACCTTTTAGAGTAGAATCAAGCCATATATCAAAACCGTATTTAACAGTAATCGCACTAAAAGCGATAATTATAACCAAAGAAAATGTTTCAACAATTTTTCTTGAGATTGTATTATGGTTTTTAAAAGCTATATCTATAATAATCATATCTTTATGTTTTAAGGCATATGCTATACCTATATAAGCGGCCCATATCTGAGTTACGGTAGATACTTCGTCAACCCAAATAGTTGGAGAGTTAAAAATGTATCTTGTTATCACTTCATATGTTACTATAAGTCCTATAAAGAAAAAAAGCCAAGCTGAAAGTTTTCCAAAAAATTCTGAAATATTATCTATAAGTTTTATCATTTTTATCTTTTTTATGAGTTTTAGAGGAGATAAAATTATCTCCTCTTTTTTTTATTATTGTACCTTTGCCATATCTTCTTTTGCTGCTTCAAGTACTTTGTCAGCCATAGGTCCGACTGATTTTCTGTATCTTTGTATTACGGGTTTTGTAGCTTTAACCCATTGTTCTCTTTGGGCAGGAGTTAGTCTGATAACATTCATTTTGGATTCAAGATATTTTGCTATTTTATCTTCGCTTGAGTAAACTTGATGCCTTAAATGTTTTTCCACTATAGCTGCTGCGTCCATTATAATTTTTTGATTTTTTTTACTTAATGAGTTAAAAAATTTATTGTTCATAATGGCAACAAACTCTATAACATTATCAAATGATAAAGTCATATTGTGCATAACTTCATACAATTTTCTACTTTTTACTGCTGAAAGTCCTGTCATGCCGACATCAACCGCACCTTGCTGATATGCAAGAAACTGTTTTGAACCGGACATGATAACAGGAACTCCTCCAAGAGCTTCAACTGTCCAACTGAGTATCTTGCCGTAAGTTCTTACTTTTTTATCTTTTAAATCACTTGGCAGTCTTATGGGATTACCGTTTGTTAGATAAACATTATGTCCAAATGCCTGCCACCAAAGAATTTTATCTCCGGTTTCTTTTAAAATGGCTTTATCAAGAATTGATCTTGTTTTTGAACCGTTTGAAACAACCGCACTTAAGAGTTTATCATTTTTAAAGAAAAACGGAAGACTTACTATGTCAACTGCAGGAACCGAACCTGTAAATCTACCGAGAAATGCGGAACCTGCCTCTATAGCACCATTTCCTACGGCACCCGGAACTTGTTTGTCTTTATAGAGTTGGGCAGATGGGAAGATAATAACTTTTAAATCACCGTTTGATTTTTTCTCAACAATTTTTTTAAACTCAAGCCAGTTTTGTCCCAAAGAGTGAGTTATGGGTAACTGCAGAGTTACTCTTATAGTTGTTGCGGCATGTAAAGCCAAACTTAAACCTGATGCCAAAAGAATGCTTAAAGCAATATTTTTTAACTTCATTTTATATATCCTTACTGTTTGATTTTGTAAATACTATAATACTATATAAAATACAAAATTTATAATACATTTTTAATTTTTACAAGATAAATTCATAATTATGTGGAAAAAAGTAACAAAATAGTTCTATATAATTCCTTTTTCTGTCAATTTTTTCAACTCTTCTTCATTTAGTCCGAGTTTTTCTTTGTAAATCTCTTTATTGTGTTGTCCAAGCTTTGCTCCTGCCCATTTTATCTTTCCCGGGGTTTTGCTAAATTTTGGAATGATACCCGGCATTTTTAATTTTCCGAAATTTTTTACTTCTATATCTTTTATCATATCTCTTGCTTTGTAGTGTATATCGTTAAAGATATCTTCTATATTATAAATCGGACCCGAAGGTATATTATATTTGTCAAGAATTTTTAATATATCTTTCATCGGCATTGTTTTTGTCCATGCTTCTATCTGCTCATCAAGATATTCCATTTTTTTTGCTCTTCCGTCATTGTGTGCAAATTCTTCATTGTCAAGGTCTTCTCTTTGCATAGCTTGAGTCAATCTTTTAAATATACTGTCCCCGTTTGCTCCTATGGCTATGTATTTGCCATCTTTGCAGCGATATATGTTTGATGGTGCGATACCCGGGAGAGTATTGCCGCTTCTTTCTCTTATAAAACCAAACTGATCATATTCGGGAACCATGCTTTCCATTAGAGAAAAAATGGCTTCATAAAGTGCTACATCGATATATTGTCCTTGGGTACCTTTTGTATCTCTATGATAAAGAGCCATCATTCCGCTCATAACTGCATAAATAGCCGCAATCGAATCCCCAATACTTATACCGGTTCTAACCGGAGGAAGATCAGGATATCCGGTAAGATATCTTATGCCGCCTATTGCTTCACCTATACTTCCGAAACCGGGTTTTTTGCTATATGGTCCGTCTTGACCGTATCCTGAAATCCTTATCATTATGATTTTCGGATTTACGGTTTTTAAATCTTCATATCCAATACCCCATTTCTCCAGTGTGCCGGGTTTGAAATTTTCTATGACAATATCAACCTCTTTGGCTAATTTCTTTATGATATCCTGCCCCTCTTTCTCTTTTAAGTTCAAAGTTATGCATTTTTTATTTCTTGATTGAACATACCACCACAATGAGGTATCATCTTTCATCAGCCGCCACTTTCTTAGAGGATCTCCAAGTTTCGGAGGTTCCACTTTGATAACTTCGGCTCCGAATTCTGCAAAAATTCTGCCCGCAAAAGGACCGGCTATAAGACTTCCGAGTTCAAGAACTTTTACACCTTCAAGAGGCATTTCATTTTTACCCATTTTTTTCTCCTGTTTTACATTGCATATCGGCATAAGCCAAATGACTTGTCAGTATCGGTTTTATTTTTTCTTTTACAATCGGAATGATTGAAAGTAAAGTATCAAGTTTTATATTTGTTTGTATTTGCATTTTTTCAAGCATATTTATCAAATCTTCACTTGCTATATTACCGGCGGCTCCGGGAGCAAAAGGGCATCCTCCAAGACCACCTACGGCTGATTCAAATTGTGTTATTCCCTGGTTTAGTGCAGCCAAAACATTTGCAAGTCCCATTCCTCTTGTATCATGCAGATGAAGTGAAAAATTTATATCTTTAAAAGTTGTACCGAGTTCACTTAAAACATTTTCTATTTGTAGAGGATTGGCTACCCCTATGGTATCGGCAAGACAAAATTCATCCACTCCTATATCAAGAGCATTTTGTATCATCCATTTTACTTCTTCTATCTTTATGTCGCCTTCATATGGGCATCCGAATACCGTAGCTATTGCAAATTTGACCTTAAGTTTCGGGAAAATTGTCTTTATCTCTTTTAACTCTTTAAAAGACTCTTCTCTTGAGCGTCTTACATTTGCTCTGTTGTGAGAAACACTTGCGGAGATAACATAAGTTATCTCTTTTAAACCTGCCTCATAAGCAGCTTTTGCTCCGTAAAGATTAGGTACAAGAGCATGAAATATTTCTTGTTTATCTTTATATTTTTTTAGTAAAAATGAGACTATCTCTTTTGCATCTTTCATTTGAGCTATAGCTTTCGGACTAACAAAAGAGGTAATTTCAATCTTTTGAAAATTAGCTTCTATGAGTTTTTCTATAATATATAATTTCAAATCAGTCGGTATCCACTCTTTGATACTTTGAAATCCATCTCTTGGTCCTACTTCAACTATGGTAACTTTTTTTGGAAGATTCATATTTTTATCCCGATAAATTTTATTAGAGGCATATTCATTACTAATGTTACAACACTAAACATTAATATAACTTGTAAAAACTGCTATAATGTTGAAAAATAGTTTCAGTTTGTTACTCAATGAAACAAGTATATATTGTGGTACTGTTTTTGCTTGCTATAAAAGAGTTGATTGAAGGATCGGATATGAAAAAGCTGTTATTTTTATTTATTATTACATTATCTTTGCAAGCTCAAACTTTGCATATAGATCATTTTACGACAGATATATTTTCTTCAAGCTCGAAAGAGTTGAAAAAAATAGATATAAGTCTGATAGTTGAGGGCAGATATGTAGAAGATGAAAGTTATAAAATTATAGATGCCCTAAATGTCGTAATAGGTAGTTTTTATATAGAAAGTCTTGCTACTTCACAGGGCAAAGAGAATTTAAAAAAACTTTTAAAAGAG
>Ga0256914_1004209_pt1 | contig 10929 bp, 5 predicted proteins | sample HulkmetaG_FD_191571 | JGI IMG/M metagenome (GOLD analysis project Ga0256914, IMG submission 191571) | Hydrothermal chimney microbial communities from Main Endeavour vent field at the Juan de Fuca Ridge, Pacific Ocean - Hulk | ecosystem: Environmental > Aquatic > Marine > Hydrothermal vents ...
AATGCGATCACGGCAGGGAGAGGAGACCTGCCTCGCATGAAAAGAAAAAAAGGGGGTGATTGAGCGCATTAGGGATAATACACTAAAAATGCCTTTTCATTAGTTAGGAAGCAACGAGCATAACGATTTCAATTGAGATGTTAAGGAGGTATTGAGGGAAAAATGGGTAAAAAAATTTCAGTTGCATCAATGCTAACTTCACTGTTGTTTTGCTTCGGATTGATCTGCTGGAGCGGTTCAGCCCATGCTGAGTCCACTGCTGAACTGAAGGCCCAGCTAAAGGCCATGCAGGAACAGATGCAGACCATGCAGAGCACCATGCAAGCAATGCAGGACAGGATCAACGAACTGGAGGGGCAGCCTGGGGCTGCTGCACAGGGCGCTGAAGGCGCTGCACCAAGCGTATGGACCAAGTACCACATGAGGCTCTACGGCAAGGTCAAAATAGATGCCAACTACGACACCGCCCAGTTTGCAAGGTATAACGACTTCGTAGGGGCTGTAGCCGCCGGGTCCGATCACAAGAACGACTCCACCAACTTCAACCCCAGGGATACCCGCTTCGGCTTTGAGGCCAGCCATGCCTTTGGCAACTGGGTAACCAAGGGACGTTTTGAGATCGACTTCTACGGTGACAACAATGGCGACAACCTGATTCCCAGGATGCGCCTTGGCTACATAGACCTCAACAACGTAAAGAGCGGCACTGACATACGTGTAGGTCAGGACTGGATCCCTGTTGCCACCCTGAACCCGTCAACTGTTGACTTCGGTATCCTCACTGCCGCAGGTAACCTGTGGTGGCGTGTGCCGCAGATCACGGTGCGCCAGAAGGTAGGGGTCCTTGAATTCACAGGCTCCCTTATGAAACATCGCCGGACTGACACGGCCAATGAGGACCGCATGCCCTGGATGCTTGCAAGGGTTGCCCTCAACGGTGGCTTCCTTGGTGAAGGCAACATGTTTGCCATTGGCGGCGGTTACCGTCACGCAGACTACAACACCAACTCATCCGAAAATACGGACCGCTGGCTCATTGCAGGTGAGGCAAAGTATGGGATCGGCCCATTCCTCATGAAGGGCGAACTCTGGACAGGCCAGGGCCTTGGGAAGAACTTCCTGCGCTACGATCTGGACATGGCGGAGGACGGAAGCCCTGCCTCAGCGTATGGTGGATGGTTTGACATCACCTATCACATGAACCCCAAGATGTCCTTTACAGCAGGTTATGGATTTGATAACCCTGACAACGATGACATCGACACATTCAACGATCGCCGCTTCACAAGGAACGAACAGTACTTCCTGAACGCCTGGTACACAATCACCAAACCTCTCAAGGTTGGCGTGGAGTGGATCCACATCGAGACCGAGCGTCATCAGGAGGTTAATACCGGTAACAGGTACACTGCTTCAATGATGTACATGTTCTAAGATACAAAACAGAAAGTTATCTGTAAGAACCAGGCCGATCCTGTACAAGGATCGGCCTTTTGCGTTGAATGGTTTGAAGTCAAAATTTTTTATCCCTCCTCTCTTTAAGATTTTTCTCCAATTTCCCGATAACAGCAAGGAACAACGGGATTCAGGCCACCAGACTGTCCCTGGCAGGCAGAAGGCGTGACCAGGCACTCATGCAACATGTTTTCAGCCCAGAAAAGAAAAAATCAAAACCAGCATGAAACTACTAATAGCAGATGATGACAAAATTTCAGGGATATTACTGAAAAAGCACGCCACATCAAGAGGCTTTGAACCCATCAGTGTCCACAACGGACGGCAGGCATTTGAGGAACTCTGCAAACAGGACGGCCCCAAGATAGCACTACTTGACTGGATGATGCCCGGCATGACCGGCCTTGAGATAATAAAAAAAATCCGGTCCGTATCTGAAAAAAACGGCGACAGGCACTACCTGATAGTACTTACGGCCAAAAGTGAAAAGCAGGATCTTGTCACTGCCCTCAAGGCAGGGGCCGATGACTATATTGTAAAACCCTTTGATCCCGAGGAACTCAAGGCCAGGTTAGAGGTGGGAAAGAGGATCATCACCCTTACTGACAACCTGTCCAAGGCCCTGTCCGAGGCCAGGATGCTATCGGATTTTATAGCCCACTTTGATCAGACCACAGGTCTGCCCAACTACCTCTCCCTGCTGGAAGAGATAGAACAGGTACGTTCCGCATCAGAGCATTATGCCCTTTTTCTTATAAATATCGACAACTTCAAGATAATAAATCAGGTTTATGGGATCAGCAATGGTGATATCGTCCTGAATTTTACAGGGGCAAAGATCAAACAGACACTGGGAATGGAAATTTTTGTGGCAAGGGTGGCTGCAGACGAATTTGCAGCCATTGTGCCACTCCACGGAAGCGAATTCCACGAATTCCAAAACCATATCATAGACACAGGCAAGAGGCTTCACGAGACATTTGAATCACCTTTTGCACTGGAGCAGGACATGGTCTCCATAACGGTGAGCATCGGAGTCTCCATTATCACCCACAACATGGAAGGACGGGGCAACGAGTTCATCAGGCGGGCTGATTTTGCCCTTAAACGTGCCAAAAAGGCTGGCGGCAACCGCACAGTCATCCATGACCCCTTGATGGAGAAAGAACTTCAGGAACAGTACAGACTGGAACGGGAACTCCATGCAGGCATAGATCAGGACCAACTCTGCATGTTTCTGCAGCCACAGTTCACCAAACATGGACAGGCGGTTGCTGCCGAGGCACTGGTACGGTGGAACCACCCGGAAAAAGGACTTATTCCCCCTGGCATCTTTATTCCCGTGGCTGAAAACAGCGACCTCATAATCAGGATAGGTGAGATCATGATCCAGAAGGCCTGTCAGGTAATATCAGAGGCTAAGGACAGCACGTTTTCCATCTCGGTAAACATAAGCCCCCGCCAGTTCCAGCATCCTGATTTTTTCGATTTCACAAAGCAGGCCATTGACCGTTCAGGCATAGATCCATCAAGAATTATGTTGGAGGTAACAGAGGGACTTCTCATCAATGAGATCGACTCGGTCATAAGCAAAATGAAGGAATTTACTGCAGCAGGCATGAACTTTTCGGTGGACGACTTTGGTACCGGATACTCCTCCCTCATATACCTCAAGAAATTACCCATCAAGGAACTAAAAATCGACAGGGCCTTTGTGATGGATCTGCCTCATGACAGAAACGATGCAGCCATTGTGGAGACTATCATTGCCATTGCACGCCATCTTGGCTTCAGCCTTGTTGCAGAAGGTGTGGAGACAGCAGAACAGCTCTCCTTCCTGTCATCCCGTGGAGACATGCTCTTTCAGGGCTACCACTTTGCAAGGCCAGAGCCTGCCGACCAGATAATCAAAAAATATTTCTCTTATGCCCAATGATCAAACGCCCTTACTCCCTCACCTTCCTATTATCGGTATTTCTGTTCTGTGCAGCAGTTGGAACCGTATTTTACACTATAAACAATCTGAGGCATGACAAGATAGACCATATCCACACCATGCTCAAGGAAAGGGCAGCGGAGGTGAGCAAAAGGGTAAAGATCATCAAATTCAACATGGAACTCATATCCATCAACCCTTCAGTTGTGGAACTGGGCTCCGGCACTGGCCATGCACCTTCCCTAAACCAGTATCTTGCCCGTCTAAAAGAAAAGGCCGGCCTGCTTGCCATCTATCTGTTGAACAGTAATGGCAAGTGCATACTCTCCACAGACTGCAGATTCCTTGACAAGAATTACAGCTTCAGACCCTACTTCCAGGACGCAGTCAGGAATGGCCAGGGGAGTTATGTGGCACGGGGTGTCACGTCCAACACGATAGGACTCTACCTGTCCAAGAAGATAGATATTAACAAAACAGGGGGACCGGAAACAGCGGGAGCGGACGACTTTATGGTGCTGGTATTCAAAATCGCACCTGAAACCCTGCTCTCCACCTCTGCCTTCATGGACATAAAGGAACTGGAGACCTGGCTCGCCACCCCCAACGGAGTGCTGTTCAGGCCCTCGACACCTGGCCTATTCACCCTGAATCCAATGCCATCACAGTGGTCCAAAAACATCAAGGGTACCAGACAGTTTGACAACGTCTGTATCCACAGCATGGGTTTTCCTCAGGGAACCTGGGCACGCCTTATGTCCAAAGGACACATAGTGGCAGAAAAACATGGAATGCGATTTCATCTATCCAGGATACGGCTCACCCCGGAAGGACTATTCGGCGTGGTGTTACTACCCGAATCCTTTGAAGCCCACGAATATTCTGCCATGAAAAGGGCTGTAATCATCATGGCAGGGCTCTTTCTTCTGGCTACCGTCCCGCTCTGCCTGCTGCTGCTCTATCTCAGACGCCAGGCAACTGAACTCAAGAATTCCAGATCCAAGATCAGGCTTCTTGAAACTGCAGTGGAACAGGCAGCGCACACAGTAGTGATCACTGACCGTGCCGGCAGGATAGAGTATGTGAATCCTGCATTCACAAAGACCACGGGTTACACCAGGCAGGAGGCAATCGGCCAGAACCCCAGGGTACTCAAGAGTGGAAGACAGGGACCTGAATTTTATGCAGATCTCTGGAACACCATAAAGGCAGGAAGGGTGTGGCAAGGCAGGTTCCACAACAGGAGAAAGGACGGAACGCTTTACTGGGAAGATGCAATCATAAGCCCTGTCTTTAATGAAAAGGGACAGATCACCCACTATATAGCAATAAAAAGCAACGTAACCGAGCTGGTCAAGCTGGAAAAACAGTTGAAGAAAAAAATGGCAGAACTTCAGGCCATCATGGACCATGCTGGTGTAGGTATCCTGTTGGTAAAGAACAGGAAGGTACTTGCAGCCAACAAGACACTGGCCAATATCCTGGGTGTGTCTGAGGAAAAGCTGGTAGGCAAGGAGACCAAACCCTTTTATCACTCAGAAGAAGAATATGAGATGATAATGAAAAAATGGTATCCCAGGCTACAGAAGGATGAAAGCGTATTCTTTGAGTACAGGGCGATCCTGCCTAATGGTGATATCCGCTATTTTCAGGTAGTTGGCAAGGTGTCCAGACAAGGTGACATTGAAACAATGGAAACCGTGTGGGTACTCCACGATATCACAGAGATAAAGAAACTTCAGAACCAGCTTAAAGAGGCAAAGGAACGCGCTGAGACTGCCAGCCTGGCAAAAAGCGAGTTTCTGGCAAACATGAGCCACGAGATCAGGACCCCCTTGAACGGAATAATCGGCATGCTCAACCTGTTGGCCACCACCAACATGGACGAAATCCAGAAGGGATACGTGTCAAATGCTTCCACCAGCGCCGAGATACTCCTGGCCATCCTCAATGACATACTAGACTTTTCAAAAATAGAGGCAGGGAAATTCACACTGGAAGAGGCTGACTTCAATATTACTGCGGTGATCGAGGCCGTGGTCTCTTCCATGAAGATTGTCGCATCCCAGAAGGATATAGAACTTCAGGTGGATATAGACCAGAATCTGCCGCAGTGTATCAGAGGGGACTCCACGAGACTCAGACAGATACTTATGAATCTCCTGTCAAACGCAGTCAAGTTCACCGGCAAGGGATGGATAAGGCTCAAGGTGGCGGTGCTGGGTGAAGATTATCAGGACGATGATCAGGACATAGAACTCTATTTCTCTGTGGAGGATACTGGCATAGGCATCCCACAGGACAGGATCAATGAACTTTTTCAGGAATTTACCCAGGTAGATGCATCCATAACCAGGAAATTTGGCGGGACCGGCCTTGGGCTTGCCATCTCAAGGAGACTGGTGGAGATGATGGACGGCACCATAGGTGTGGAAAGCCAGTTGGGCAAAGGTTCCAAATTCTGGTTCACCTTAAAGCTGGCCCCTGGCAACCGGGACTCTGACAACTGCATAGAAAACCCCAACGCCCTGCTTTCCAACATTGACCTCCTTGAAAAAATTAAATCCAAGGAGTGTACCAAACGAATACTGGTGGTAGACGACAATCAGGTCAACCAACAGGTAATAGTTGCCATGCTAAGAAAACTGGGCATCCAGACAGAGGCTGTGAGCAATGGCGAAGAGGCCGTGGAGGCCCTTTCAGTGATCCCTTATGACCTTGTATTCATGGACATTCAGATGCCTGTCATGGACGGAATGGAGGCTACCCGGAGGATAAGGGCCAAAGGATCACATGTGTTAAATCCCGATATCCCAATTATCGCCCTTACAGCCCATGCATTTAGCGAAGAGGTAAAAAAATTTCTTGAGGCAGGTATGAACGATCACCTGGCAAAACCCATTATTGCCGAAAAGCTGGTGGCATGTCTCATCAGATGGCTGAAATGTAGGGATATTGACTCGCAAGCGGAAGTACAAGGATCACCAGGAGGAGATGCAAGCAAGGCCAAGGACAGGAACAAAAACAAGCCAGTTGACTCCCCCTCCAGGCAGGATACCCCGCAACCTGATGATACCGGGGATATCCCGCGTTTTGACATAGGGGCATTAAACGCCAGGACCATGGATGATGTGGATACAAGGAATCTGGTGATAGAGACATTCAGAGAGATCATGCCTGCAGATATGGAAAACCTTGATAAGGCAATGAAGGAGGGTGATCTGACAAAGATAAGGGACCAGGCCCATGCCATCAAAGGTTCAAGCGCGAATATCGGCGCCATGAAACTCTCGGCCATTGCCGCTGAGATGGAAACCGTGGCCAAGACCGCAGCCTCATATTCAGAGGTCTCAGACACTTTGAGAGCAAAATTTGATGAGATGAAAGCAGAGTTCCTGTTACTTGATCAGGAATTTAAGGATATAACTGCCTAACACATCCTGAATGTCTGCTCTTTCGACTTTCCATCTTCCCCCTTTCATCTCTTTTATCCCCTACCAATACTACAGGCCCCACCTCAAATATCAGCACAGACCGATGCCAAAAATTTTCTTGCAAAACTTTTCGTTTCGGTTACGTTAGTAACACTAATAATATATTTGTGTTACATATTGCAACCACCATCCAGGCGTTCATGCCCCCAACTCAACGGGCAACACCACCTGGTATGGAAATCTGGCACACGCTGCGCGTGTTTTGCCGTAACCTGAACCGGTGATTCCCAGGTTTGCATGAAGGGTACAACTTCAGAAACCTAGGGTTTCCAGGAGAAAGGAGGGAAACTTCATGTAATGGGTTACAGGGGCCCAGTAAAAAAGCCAAGGAAAGGGGGTGAAACAAAAACTGATCTTTTACTTAGTACCATCCATACAAAACTGTATAACCGATTATGGAATGGCAAATGTCTTCCATAAAAGATTAAAAAAACAAAAAAATAAAGGCAGCCTCTCCCGGCCAAGGATAAAAGGCTGCCTTTAATGGCAAAGCCCCCCCATCAGGTCAGGGGAAGACTTCCATTGTTCTTGATATCACCGAAGCTTCTTCTCGTCAAACAGAAAACAGCCTTATTTTTTGTTTGTCCGCATACTGACCTGCATCGGGGCATCCATTTCTACCAGACCTAAAAAAATTTATCTTGCCCTGACCTTATTAGGGCAATATCGGTTAATTAAGATTTAAATTACCCTAAAATAAGGAGGTTGTATGCGCAAACTACACTTAACAATTTTATTCCTGTTATATTCATGTGTTACCGCTTCAGCACATAATTACTGGATAATTCCTGACACATTTAATCCTGGTGAAAGCACCATCGTGGAAGCATCATTCAGTTGTGGTCACAAATATTTCATGGACGGGGGGGTCCCGGACATTACCAAATTCAACCTAAATCTACTGACACCGCAGGGTATAACAATCCCTCTCGCCTATTCACATGTGGACTCCAAAGCAGCCACGATAATGGTACCAGTACTGGGGAGGGGAACTTATGTCATAAGCGCATCAAGCACTATGCCCTCATACTGGTCTGAAACCAAAAAAGGCTGGGTGCCCAAGCCCAAGAACATGGTTAAAGATCCGATTAAAGGGGGGAAGTACTTTAAATCTCTGAAGACATTTCTGACAGTAGGTAGCTGTTCAGACAGTTATAACAAAATCATGGGATATAAAATTGAGATTGTACCTCAAGAAAATCCCACCACCTTACGGCCCGGACAAGCGCTGCCTATACTTGTTCTTTATAACGGCAAACCGGTAGAAGGCGCCAATATATTCGGAATATTTGAAGGATATAGTTCCAAAGAAAAAAATTCTTTCCCCATTGAAACAAAAACTGACAAAGATGGCCTTGCCAGGATAACCATGAACAGGCCAGGGAATTGGCTCATTGGAGCAAAATATCAATTTAATACCCATGGAGACAAGGATGCAGATTACGAAAATTATCGGGCGTACATCATGTTTCACATAAAAAAACCATCAGAGTGACATTTCGGGGAGGGAGGTGATAGAATGAAAAAAATCAATATAATTTTATGCATTACCCTAATTTCAACCCTATTGATACAATTTCCAGTATTTGGAGGAGAAACAAAAAATGAAACAATCAGGTTGAAAGATATCACCGTGAAGGGCGAAGCCATGCCCTATTCCTTTAACCCCGCAACAGAGAATGTCCTGACTGAAGATCAGATTGAAAAATTAGACATAAACAGGACATCTGACATCCTCAAGGCAATACCTGGGGTTGAAATAGGCAACTACAATCAGGGTGGGGTAGCCAACAGTTTCTCAATGAGAGGTTTTAGAAGTTGCGGCCACGGGGGAGACGCGGCTGTCTATATTGACGGCATACCTCTCAATGAAGGGGAGTCCCACGCTGACGGATATGCTGACATGAATGTCATAATCCCCCTGGAAATTGAAAGGCTTGAAGTTTACAAGGGACCATCTTCTGTCTTATCAGGTAACTTTGCCAGGGCTGGTACCCTTGCATTCTTTACAAAAAAAGGGGGGGAGTACGATCTGCTCAAATTTAAATATGGATCATATGAAACTACCGATATCCAGGGAGCGTATGGAGGTAAACTTGACATCGGATCAGGGCTCCAAAACAATTCAGCATTCCAGTTCTATATGACCAACGGTTATCAGGAAAATTCAAGATGGCTCAAGGGAAACTTTTCAACCCGGTTCTCATATGACATAACAGACAAGCTGGATGCCGCTGTCTCCTTAAGATTTCATGGCTCAGACTGGCATGCCCCAGGCTATATTCCAGAAGAGCAGTTCAAGGATAGAGACTGGTCCAAAAAGCAGGCTGTCAATGCTGAGGACGATGGGGGCAGAAAGGAGTTCTATACCCAGAGAATTGACATTGGCTACGATTTGTCTGATACCTTTCGTCTCCTTTACTGGGGCTATGCCACACAGCAGGACTTTACCCGTTTTGCCAAATTTGGTTATGACCCAGGGGGACAGACTGAGAGAAATTACGACAGGAAGGTATTCGGGACCGGAATGAGCCTCAATTTTGACTCAAGTATCTATTCCCTTCCCTGCATGGGAGTCATGGGAGTGGAATATTATGATGAGAATACTGACTGGTTAAGGTGGAATACCGAGAACCGGGTAAGGATAGAGAAAACCCAGGACAGGCAGTTCATCATCAAGACAGTTTCTCTGTTTGGAAAGGTTGAACTGAATATCTCCCGTTACTTCCGTCCCCAAATAGGATTACGCTACGACGATTTTGGAGGAAGTTACAATAACCATGATCCTGGAGAACTCCACTTCAAACATGACATGAATGACTATAGTCACCTGAGCCCCAAAATGGGATTTACCTCTCAGGTGCTTGATCCCCTGCTGATGCGCGCAAGTTACTCTGAAGGTTTTGCTCTGCCAAAAGGTGAAGCCAAATATGATCCTGCCATAAATGTAGATCCGGTAACTGTCAAACAGTATGAGATAGGTTTTACATATAACCCATCGCATATGATCTGGGTTGATCTGTCCCTTTACCTACTTGATACAACAAATGAAATACTGGAAGACCCTCCAGGCTCCGGTATATACAAAAATGCTGGAGATACAAGACGAAAAGGATTGGAACTCGCTGCCAAATTTCGTCCCGTAACAGGGCTTGAATTTTTTGGAGATTTATCCCTTATAGATACGGATATCCGAAACAACCCTGACAAACAACTGGAAGGAAAAGACGTAAAAGGTATTCCTCGGGACATAATAAATCTTGGAGCGGAATATACTTTTTCATGGGGTCTGGGCCTAACAGCCAAATGGCGGCATGTAGGAGATTATTATATAGACAGTATGAATCTCTATAAATATGACGGCTATGATACTGTAGATACAGCGCTATCATATAACATAGCAGACAAAAAAGGGACCGACTACAAACTTACCTTCAGGGTCGATAATATATTTGACGAGCATTACAGCCAGTCGGTGTGGTATGGGTATGGCACACGTAACTATGCAGTCGCCTGGCCTCGAACCTTCTGGGGAAATCTAACCATAAAATGGTAGGCAATAAAGTTCCCTGACAAAACAGAAGTAAGTAATGCAGAAAAAGCGACTTACTGACTGATACCAGGGAAAAGGCAGAAAATAACGCTTTTGGGGGAGTCATACGACTCCCCCTTTTTTTGTGCTTATTCTTTGTCCCATCTCAGTCGTAATCCCCTCTAATCGGGGCATTTTCCGTACCTATCAACCGATGTTATGTTAAGGGCTGCACACGCTATGTCGTAATCCCCTCTAATCGGGGCATTTTCCGTACGCATCTTTTCTGGACGCATTTCTGTTGGCGATTTTAGTCGTAATCCCCTCTAATCGGGGCATTTTCCGTACCAACAAGGCCGGATACTGCGCCGAAGGGGTCAAGGATTGGTCGTAATCCCCTCTAATCGGGGCATTTTCCGTACCAAGTTCGCCGAGGCTTGCGTGCGGTACAGACCGGTGTCGTAATCCCCTCTAATCGGGGCATTTTCCGTACTAAAGAAACTTCATTTTGC
>Ga0256914_1004210_pt1 | contig 10928 bp, 10 predicted proteins | sample HulkmetaG_FD_191571 | JGI IMG/M metagenome (GOLD analysis project Ga0256914, IMG submission 191571) | Hydrothermal chimney microbial communities from Main Endeavour vent field at the Juan de Fuca Ridge, Pacific Ocean - Hulk | ecosystem: Environmental > Aquatic > Marine > Hydrothermal vents ...
GCTCTAACCAATTGAACTACCGGACCGTTTTAAAACATCAAATTTAATTTCAAAGTTAGGTAGTCCATCGAACTTAGCAACTTTCCCGACGCGTCGGGATGCTCTAACCAATTGAACTACATTTTTTGTAACAATCGAGTTAATAATATACTATTTTAAAAATAGCAATTCAAGACTTTTTTCGGCGTTTCTAAAAAAATTGTACTCGTAAAATCGACAGTTTTGTTTCGTCACATTTTTTAAATATATTGCTAATCTTTCCGATAACCATATTACGCGGCAAATAGTTATCGGGTTAAATTAAATCGGGGAACATATTAACGTGCTCACCCATCAGCAAAAACTTGATCGTCTTGTTCGTCTTGGACTTGAAATCAGTCAAATAGCCGACCTGGACTTACTTTTGGAGAAGGTTCTTACGGAGGCCCGCCATTTGCTACATGCAGATGCAGGATCCATTTATATCAAAGAAAACGATCATTTGCGTTTCAGTTACTCTCAAAACGATTATTTGCAAAAAAGATTAGAACGTGGTAAAAAATTAATTTATACTACATTTACTTTGCCCATAGACAATTTTTCCATTGCCGGGTTTGTTGCAAATAATGGTTCCATCTTAAATATCCCGGATGCTTACAAACTCGATAATTCTTATCCTTTTTCATTTAATCCAAAATTCGACCAAATCAGCGGCTACCATACACACTCTATGTTGACAATCCCTATGAAAAACAGCCGTGGCGATATTGTCGGTGTACTTCAACTTATTAATGCACAGAACGATCAAGGCAAAATTATTCCTTTCCCCAAAGAAGACGAACCGATTGTCCAACATTTTGCCATTTATGCTGCCAATGCCATTGAACGTGCACAAATGACCCGTACAACGATCGAACGTATGATTAGCATGGCCGAGTTACGCGATCCTAAAGAGACAGGGCCTCATGCCAACCGCGTGGCCTCATATGCGGTCGTCATTTACGAAGCGTGGGGACGGAAAAAACAACTTGCACAGGAAGAAATCGATCGTAAACGCGATTCTCTGCGTTTGGCCGCCATGCTTCACGATGTGGGTAAAGTAGCCATTTCCGATGTCATATTAAAAAAGCCCGGACGTTTAGATGAAAACGAATATGCCATTATGAAACAACACACCATTCATGGGGCTCGCCTTTTTCAGAATGCCCGTTCGGAATTTGACGAATATTCGGCGATAGTCGCTTTAAATCACCATGAGCGCTGGGATGGAAAAGGATACCCTGGCCATGTGGATATTGAAACAGGCAAACCGTTACCAGGATTTGAAAACAAAAACGGTAGCGCCAAAGGAAAACGCGAAGAAGAAATCCCTTTATTCGGCCGTATTGTTGCTTTGGCCGATGTCTATGATGCCCTTAGTTCTAAACGTGTCTACAAGCAGGCGTGGCACGAAGAACGAGTTTTGGACGAACTTCAGAAAGAACGCGGTAAACAATTCGATCCTTTAGTTGTCGACTGTTTTTTCGAACGTTTGGATGAAGTTCGTGCCATCGCCAAGCGATATCCTGATAAACAAACAAACGATTCCCGATAATTATCATCGTTGTTTTTCGGTGACCAAAGACGAACTGCCCCTCCATTAGCTCCGTCTTGACAATTATTGCTTCTATGCCTAAATTGCAAAATAAATTGTAACTAATTATTATTTTTAATCTTAAGGTCTCAATGGTTTCTACAATTAGTCAAAAAGACAAATACCGGGTGCCAGCTTATACGGCATCTGCTAAATTAACTGTTAAAGGGTCCAAATTTATCAGCCAGATTTTCCCGGTAGAAACCAAAGAAGAAGCCGAACGAACCTATGCTACCGTGCAAAAAAAATACTACGATGCTACCCACAATTGTTTTGCCTATCGCATTGACGAAAATATTTTTCGATATTCCGATGACGGGGAACCCTCCGGAACTGCGGGACGGCCGATTTTACAGGTATTGGATGGCCATAATTTGTTCGAAGTGCTTTGTGTCGTTACCCGCTATTATGGGGGGACCAAACTGGGCACCGGAGGGCTAATACGTGCTTATTCCGATGTTACGGCAGAAGCCTTAAAAAAAATACGCATTAAAGAAAAGGTTTTCAGCGAAATAATCCATCTGAAAAGTGCTTACGGATTGGAAAATCTTATTTTTCATTTTCTCGATCTTATGTCGGGTAAGATGTTGAAAAGCGTTTATGGTAAGGAAATTATTTTAAGTATCGAACTACCCAAAAGCAATGTGCAGTCATTCCTTAATCAAGTTATGGAACAAAGCGCCGGTAAAATTCAAAGAATCGATTTCCCAGAATAGATTTTAAATATTCGGTCATAATTAAAAATAAAATCCGAGAACTGAAATGGACAAAAAATCAGAAAAAAACATTCTAGAAGTTCAAGAAGTTAGCAAACGTTTTAAAGATACATTGGTGCTAAACGGACTGAGCTTTTGTGTACAAGGGGGTGAAACCTTTGGGCTTTTGGGTCCAAACGGTGCAGGGAAAACGACTACTATGCGCATGATTATGAATATTTTGCGCCCTGATTCCGGAGAAATTTATTTTAACGGTACTCCCAGAAACCGTCTCGAGGGCGTGCACTTCGGTTATTTGCCGGAAGAACGCGGACTGTACCCGAGAGCCCGTGTCCTTGACGTACTGGTTTATTTCGGCACATTAAACAATATGCCAAGACGAAAAGCGGAAGTAGAAGCCATTCGCTACTTAGATCGCTTGGGCATCATCGAATACACCGATGCCCACATTAATGAGCTATCAAAGGGAATCCAACAAAAAATCCAGTTTATCGCCGCTTTCCTTCATGATCCCGAAGTATTAATTCTGGATGAACCGTTTTCCGGATTGGACCCCATTAACCAAACCATTCTGATGGAAATTCTTGAAGAATATAAAAAGAAAGACAAAATTTTAATCATTTCAACCCATATGATGGATCAAGCTGAAAAAATTTGTGATCATATCTGTTTGATTAACCAAGCGCAGGTTGTTATTGACGGTGCTGTGGATTCTATTCGTAAGAAGTTTCGTGAAGACGCCTATTTTATCGAGTTTGATGGCGACTATTCCGCTTTAAGTTCGATGGAAGATATCCAAATACTGGAAGAAGGAAAGCACAGTTATAAATTTGTTCTGAAAAAAGGAAGGTTGTCACTTGCTGACTTGCTTAAAAAAGTAGAGGAAAAGGCGCGCATTCGTCGATTTGAGGTTTTTGAACCTTCATTGCATGATATTTTTATTCGGCTCATTCAACAACAAGCCGAGGAGAAAGCATGAAAAATTTATTTCGTGTGGCACGCTGGGAATTTGTTACGCGAATTAAATCGCGATCCTTTTTATTTAATACGTTTGTATCACCGTTTTTATTTGCCGCCGTAATTACGCTGCCTTTGTTTGTTTTCAATATGCAGCCGCAAATTTCTACCAAACTTATCGGTATAATCGATCTTTCGGGTCTGCACATTAAAGAAGAATTGCAGCGCGAACTTAATCGAAGTTATCGACTTGGTAATCGTTCGTCCGAATACATGGTAATGAACGTTGCGGTGGGCAATTCGCCAGTTTATAAACGCATGGCAACTAAGTATCAAGAAATTCGTTCGCGATTAGATTCCATTAACAACGTGTACAACCAAATCAAAGAACAACGGATGCAGTACTATAAAAATCGGCACATCCCGAATCGGGATTATGTACTGCGCAGTTCTTATGAAAAATTACAAAACACCCGAGATGAAAAAGAGCTAACTCAAATTGAACTGGTCCGATTTAAAACGGCTTTAGATTCTGTTTACAAGCGTGAGGCCCAAAAAATGGCCGATTCATTATTGTATACCGATGTTCTGAATGCTTATTTGGTGTTTCAACCGGATTTTGCTAAAACAGGCGTGGTGGAGTTTCATACAAAAAATCCGGGCGATTTGCGCGAAGTAGACCGTTTCGAGAAAATATTACAAACGATCATCATAAAAAAACGCATTTTGGATGACCAAATTCCCCGCAGCAAAATACAAAAATGGTTTCGTCCTATTCGCATTAAACGTTACCAGCTTTTGCCACAAGGTGATCAGGAGTGGAATTTTTATGTACAGTTTTACGGACCTTTAATCGGTGTATTTCTTTTGTTCATGGCTATCTTTACCGCCGGAGGTTACGTTTTTAGCAGCGTGTTGTTGGAAAAATCGAACCGCGTTATTGAGGTGCTGCTTTCTTATGTCAATAGCAGTCAATTGATGGGCGGAAAAATATTGGGGTTAGGCTTTTTAGGACTTGTGCAAATTTTAAGCTGGATTTTAATTACTGTTCTAATGTTAGCTGCCGGCCTTCTGCCTGCGGATAAAATAGCATATTTGAATTTGCAGAACGCTTTGTATTTTATCATTTATTTTAGTTTGGGATTTTTGTTTTACGGATCTATTTTCGTAACTATAGGCTCGGTATCTGCCAGTGAATACGATGCTCAGCAAATCAATCAATTACTGCGAACCATTGCTATTTTCCCTGTTTTGCTTTCTTTGTTGGTTTTAGCCAATCCGAATGCGCCGCTCATTCGCTTTTTAAGCTATATTCCGTTTTTAACGCCGTCTTTTATGATTATGCGTATTCCGTTGAGCAGTGTGCCCATTACGTTTGATATCTATGCCACCATGACGTTAATGGTGGTATCCATTGCGGTGATGATTTGGATTTCCGGCCGCATTTTCCGCATGTCGACCCTGATGATCGGTAAAAAACCGACGCCGCAGGAAATTTGGAGCTGGATCAAGGTAAAATAAACAGAAAAGCACACCAACTAATAGCGGACTTCTATCTGCATTCGGATAAGACGTTTTAACGGTTGGCTAATGTGTCCGTAATCGATCATATTAAAATCACGCTCATTAATTTTTAAGTAGCGGTACTTAAGCCAAATCCGGTAATGGCTGTTTATGCGCCAGCTTATTTGAACATACCATTTATACCCTTGACCGTAAAGCGCAATATTGGAAAAGGCCCCCGGAACATCCTTTTCGTATTCATAGATTCTCGAATAAAAAGATTTTGTTCTAAAAAAAGTTATGCGCGCATTAACGCGAATTTTTGCAGAAATGCTGCGATCGAAATCCTGAAACATCAACATACCTTTTTCCGACGGATTATGGGTTTGACATTGTTCAAATCTGGATCGAAGGCGTATGGATTTTAACGGATTATAGTTTAGTTCAAAGCGAATTGAAATTCGATCTTGGGGGCGATGGACAAAAGAATCCGTTAAACGTTTACGAATTCTAAGGGAATATTTTTGTGCTTTTAAACGTATTATCGTCTGAACAAACCATTCATCGCTTAATTCGGGTAAGGGGTTAACGTAAGTGCGCCACAAATTTTTTTTAATCAGTCTGTAAAATCGAATTGTGCCGCTTTTTAGTTTAATAATAGACGCTCCGTAAATACCGCGTTCTGCCCTGGGAAAAGGAGTATGATTGTCAAAAGAATGTCCCAACGGACTTTGAAAATTTTGGTTAAGTTGCCAGATTAACAGGCCGAATTTAACGGTGTTTTGTTGCACAAAAAAAGTTTGACTAAATGCCCCGTGTTTAAAGTCGGAAAAGGCCCATTCGCCATGAAAAACAAAATAGCGGCTTTCATAGCGATAATAAACGCTAAGCAAATTTAAAAGATCTCCTCTAAAATGATAATATTGTTTGCGCATGTCAGACGGAGAAACGTTACCGGTCGTAAAATTAATTGGCGGGGTAAAATGAAATCGGGCCCAGTTAAGGCCGATTTGTACGGGATTAAATATTTCTGTTGTTGCATTGAATGCAAACATTTGCTCCGAAATGATATCCTTTTTGCTTAGTTCCCGTTTATTCCGATGGTAACCGGAATAATCAAAGCCAATTATTTTTTTTGTTTGCGGGTTAAATTGCCCGTCGCGTAACGTACGGGTGACTGCAAGCCTTACCTTTGTTTTAGAGCCTAAGAACGTTTTAAAATATAAACCTGTCTGCGCAAAATTTTCGGCCGATCCCGTGTAAGGAGAGGCTCGATCTTTGTTGGCTACAAAAGGCAAGATTACAAAAGAGCTTTTCATTTTCCCGAACGGAGAAGAAAAAATTAATCCCTGTGCCGATTGTAAGAAAAAGCTACCGGCAATAATATGGACCTTAGGAGAAATAAATTGCAAATAGCCGTTTACATAATCGAACCAATTGGCTTCGCCTGCATCTTTCTGACTTACCAAACCGGCTTGCCAATTGGTTCCGTTGCCGATGGTTATTTTTGACTGATTAAAAACATTACTACCGGAATAACCATGGGCCTGAATTGTTTGGGTATTTTCTATTATTTTGTAATTGCGCTGTACCCAATGAAAATGTTTGCCCGTAGGTGCGTTTAAGACGAGAAACGGGCGAATACGCTTGTATAAATCGCTCCCCAAAACAGGTTCTATTTGGCGAAGGTTTTTAAATCCTTTTTTTTGTTTACGTAAAACTAAAATTTTTGTAATTAAGCGTTCGGAAAGCATGGGAATTTTACGTAGTTGTGCTTTAGTGGCCTTATTGATGGCGAGCGGATTTTCCAGTAAATCCTGCAATATCTCCGCAACGGAAGGATCTTTTTGAATCAAATCCAGCCAGGATTCAAGCGATTCGTATTCCTGTGCCGGACTTACGTAAGGCAGTAAAAGCGTAAAAATAAAAGTCAGAAGTTTCAGATTCATTATTTTAAAAAGTTAAATTGAAATTTAGGTTGGATTCCGTTCCGAGGTACGTTTTTTATATTATTCCTAAAAATTAAACTAAAAAGAGTAAAAACAAAAAGCAAGGAGAGCAAGTATTTGGTTTATTTTTTAAGGATTAAAAAATCGATGCACCGCTTCAATGCCGCATTTTCGGGCTTCCTCTAAGCTTCCGACAAACAGAACGGTTCCTTGGTCAAGAAAAAGAATGCGGTCGGCAATACGCCGAATGCTTTCCAATTCATGAGTTACCACTACCAGAGTCATACCCAATAATTTCCGCAAATCAAGCAACAACCTATCCAAAGCAGCGGCCGTGACGGGATCTAACCCGGCAGCAGGTTCGTCTGCAAATAAAATCTGCGGATCCAAGGCAATGGCGCGTGCCAAAGCGGCGCGTTTTCGCATGCCTCCGGATAGTTGCGAGGGCAATAAATTAGCGGCTTTTGGTAAACCGACCAGATTCAATTTTACCTGCACCAGGTTCCGAATAAGTTCGGAGTTTAGATTGGTGTGTTGTTCATAAGGAATGGCTACATTATCGGCTACGGAAATCGAATTGAGCAATGCGCCGTTTTGGAATAGAACCCCGATTTTACGCATTAATAAGGATCGCTCAATATCGGTTAGTTCTGGGAGATTTTGCCCTAACAAACGAATATTTCCGGAAAACGGGTTAAGCAGGCCAATTAAATGTTTTAAAAGAGTTGTTTTCCCGCAACCGCTGGTTCCGAGTATGACCAGAATTTCGCCGTCAAAAACATGAAAAGAGATATCGTTTAAAATGGTTTTGTCCTGATATCCTCCGGTTAAATTTTCGACAGAAAGGAGTGTTTTGCGGGTCAAAATACCGGCCCTCCAAAATAGAAAATTAGCCCCAAAATACTATCGGCTACAATTACAAAAAAAATGGAAGCCACCACCGAACCGGTGGTAACTTTTCCGACACCTTCTGCGCCTCCTTTTGCTTTAAAGCCGAAATAGGTTGCGGTTAACAAAATGATTAGCGCAAATGTAAAGCTTTTAAAGATTCCGGTAAAAATTTCTTTGTAGCGAAGTGCGGAAATAACCTCATTGAAAAAAGGTAAGGGAGCAAGGTCCAAATAGGTAACCCCGATAACGGCACCACCAATGATGCCAATTACATTTGCAAAAACCGTTAACAGAGGAAGGGCAATAATCAGAGCGTACAATTTGGGAACAATTAAATAAGGCAAGGGGTCTACTCCCATAACGGTAAGTGCATCGATTTCTTCGGAAACTTTCATCGTGGCAATTTCGGCGGTAATAGCCGAACCGGAACGCCCGGCAACCAATATGGCCGTAATTAAAGGGGCCATTTCGCTGACCATAGCCACTGCTACCAAATCGGCTACGTAAATATTGGCACCAAATTGGCGCAATTGGGCGGCCGATTGCAAAGCCAACACAAAGCCGATTAAAAAGGCTATCAAGGCAACAATCGGCAAGGCATTAACCCCGATTTGAATTCCCTGGTTAATTACCTCGCTGCGACGACGCAATTTTTTCTTAAAAAAGGCGATTAAAGCCCAGTAGAAAATATTGGCGAATAAAAAAAGTGCATCCGCAAAATAATTGAGCCATACGTATGTTTTTTCACCAATACGGGCAAAAAGATTATCACGAGATTTTGGGGGTTGTTCCGCTATTTGTAAAGGAGTAAATAGTTTTAATGTGTGCACAACCGTTTCCGATAGATTGACAAATCGTACGGAAATATGTTCATCGCGGAGCCGTTTAGCTGTTGTTTGAATAAACACGGCACCAGTACTATCCATAATGTGTACGTCCTGAAAATCGATAACAAGTTCGGATGGATGATTCGTAAAAAACGAGCGAAACGCTTTCTCTAATTGAGAAATTTCTTGATAGGTTACGCGTTCCGGCAACTTATGAATCGTTGCGTTCATGCAAAAGAGGCCTTATTTTAATTTTAAAATTATTTCTTGAATAAAAATATCTACCTCGCGATTTAGAATACGGTTGACTGCCAAAGCGAAATCGTTCATGCTGCTTTTCGCCGGTAAAGGCGCCGTTCGGTCAAATGCATGTTTCACTAAAATTTTGCCGCTTTTGAAATCCTTAAAATAAAAAACCATTTGCACATGAGCAACCGGCTTGTCGACATGATCGTTTGGTGTTTGCCATTCTAATAAATCAATGGTTCCGTCAATTAAATACTGCGGTGCAGTATTGGTGAGTTCAACCGAAGCCTGTTTGAAAACGTTCAAAACGTTTAAGCGTCGCCAAATAAAAAAACGCAGAGCATCATCCGGAGCTTCACCCCACAAATGATAAATGTAATATTGTAGTTCATTGCTCCGGGTGCGTAACGCAATTTTTTTGCTTTTAAAAGCGGGCCGCACAATAAAAGGATTTACAAGAACCCGATAAGGTAATGTTGTGTATCGGAGTGAATCGGCCAAAACTGTTTTAAGAGAGGGTTCTAAAATATAATACTTTTTAAGAATGCGTTTGCTGGCACAACCGGATAACACCAGTATGCCAAGCAAGGCAAAAACAAGCAGCATAATTTGTTTATTTTTTGAGTTGTTCATCTGGAGGATTCTCCGGTTTTGTACCACCAATTAAAACAGACGGATCTTCTTCGATTTCTTTGGCGGCGTTATTTAATGATCGTACCATCTGATTCAATTGTTCTATGGTCTGATTCAAGCGCAAGCTATTTACTTTTACGAGGTTATCCATTTGTTGCAGTAAACTTTGCAAATAGCTTACGGCCAAATTAATTTGTTCGTCGAATTTGTAAATATTGGCCTTATTTAATTTATCGGCTACTTCGGCAATGTTTTTCATGGTCATTTTCAGGGTATCGGAATTGGCAACGGCTTCGATGGCAAATATGGTCCTTTTGGCCGAGGCCGAAGCCAAAGCAAGGTTGTTCATGGAAGAATCGAGATTTTCCATGATGCTTTTCCAACGAGGTTCCGTAATACTAAGAACGCGATTAATTTTGGTCAAGGTGGTTTGCGATTGGTCGACTAAACGAACAATTTTTTCCCGATTGGCCTGGTCGGTAAGTTCGATAAGATTGTTGAGAATCATTTCGGTTTTTTCGGCTAAAATTTCGGCCTTACCGGTAATCTCTTCGGTTAATGATTTGCCCGGCTTAATGTAGCCTCCGGGTTTGAGCAGTGGTGCTTCGGGCGTACCGCCACGCAATTCGATAATTTTAAGGCCGGTAATTCCGACAGCGGAAATATTGGCCGTAACATCCTTTTTTATGGGTGTGTGCTTTTTTACGGCTATGGTAACGATGATTTGGCTGACATTTTTGGGATCAATTTTAATATCTTGCACCGTACCAATGCGTACACCAAGATATTTGACCGAACTACCGACATCCAATCCCGAGACGGAAACATTTTGGTATTTTATGTAATAAATGTCTTTCTGTTTAAAAAAGCGATCAATGGAAAGCAAAAAAAGAGTGACAATTAATAGTAAAATGCCAACAGCAATAAAAACACCAAGTCTGATTTTTTGTGAACGTGTTACCATTGGATTAAATCCGTTTTTGTTTGGAAGATAAGGATTAAGTATTTTCCGCGCAACAAATTGAACAAAATCAAAATGGCTAAGTTTAATGTTGGCGAAATGCAAAATTCATATTAAAATTTGTTTGCCTGAATACAAAAAACTAATTATATTTAGCACTCATTTAAAGGCGGTGATAATATGGCACGAACAATTGAAAAAAAGAAAAAAGAAAAAGAAAGACGTGTTCAGGGGATCATCATCGGCAAAAGAAAGAAGACACTATTTGTTGTCGGTTTGTTCATGATTATTCTCGGATATGTTTTTATGGCGCAACCGCCTGTTTATGGTTTTATGTCGTTGCATTTAGCGCCAATCATCTTGATCGTCGCGTATTTGGTTGTTTTCCCCATAGCGATTATGATCAAAGATAAAAAACCGACAGCGAGTGATTAATTTAATCTCAAGTTGTGCGGGCGATTAGCTCAGTTGGTTTAGAGCATCTGCCTTACAAGCAGGGGGTCGTAGGTTCGAATCCTACATCGCCCACAGGAAGCCTCAATGTTTAATTGGGGCTTTTTTATTTTAAGAGAAAGATTGCGTTGGTTTAGAGCACCCCGACAAGTCGGGAGGATCGTGGGTTCGAATCCTACA
>Ga0256914_1004211_pt1 | contig 10925 bp, 5 predicted proteins | sample HulkmetaG_FD_191571 | JGI IMG/M metagenome (GOLD analysis project Ga0256914, IMG submission 191571) | Hydrothermal chimney microbial communities from Main Endeavour vent field at the Juan de Fuca Ridge, Pacific Ocean - Hulk | ecosystem: Environmental > Aquatic > Marine > Hydrothermal vents ...
AAGAGGAGTTGTCTTTAACTTTCATCTGGATTTCCCACGATATTGAAGTGATTAACCATGTGGCAGATCGCGTGATGGTTATGTTTGGAGGCAATGTAGTGGAGATTTATTCTCCAAAGCGTCTGCATGGAGAGGTGCGCCATCCTTACACGGAAATATTGTTAAAAATGGCTCAGAAGATCTTCGGGTTATATCACATCTGGACGCGGGATGAACAGGCAAGAGAAAATTTGTTCTCCAGAGATCGGGTGAGGTGGGACTTCCCTGGATGCCCGTATCAACCGTTTTGTAATCTGTATCGGGAAGCAGGTAGCCCGGAAATTTGCACGACCCGGAAACCGGATTTGACCGTCAACCATACCGGAGAGCACTGGATTGCCTGTCATCTGGCCAATAAATGGAAAGTAACCGTTTAGATTTAGGGCGAACCATGAAACGCATCATTCTAATTTTATGGATTGTGTACATGAGTAGTTTGATTGCCGCGCGGTCTCCGGTAGCATTTCAACAGGTGGACAACGACTTGCTGGAAGTACAAATCCGGAACGCCAAAATTTTGTACCAGAAGAACCAGGGTACCCGGGCGGTTCAGCTCATGAAAAAGCTGGTAATGCGCTACCCTAACAGTGCGGAGGCAAATTATATCCTTTCCGTTTTGTTATTTAAAGTGAAAAAAGACAAACGGGGGATGGAAAAATACTATAAAGTGGCACACCAACTGAATCCTTCGTATCGCTCGCCCCTGGAACTGAGTGAGGCGGAATTAAATGAAATCCTTTCCGTTCAACGAACCGATAACACCGCCGATTTGAATTTGAAAATTCAATTGAAAGAAGTAGAGAGATACATTCAATGGAAATATTGGGATAAAGCTGCCAGTTTGTTTCAACGTGCAGGGGATTTTGTGCCTGAGGCCAGTTTGTATTACCGTAATCTTTACTATCTGAACGGTTTGATTCTGGAAGACCATTTCGGAAACGAGCTGCAGGCTATTCTGTATTATCAGAAGATTCATCCCGAGTCCCTCCCCCAGGACAAAAAACAGGTTTACCAGCAGCTGGACAAACGCTGGTCCCGTCAGGTTCAGAAGTTCGAAAAACGGTATCGGAACCGCAATTTAGCCACTCAAAAAATCGATATGCTCACCCGCGAGAAAAAATATCGGGATTTGTTGTTATTCATTTCATTGATTTATCCGTATTACCAGGATAATTCGGATTATCGGAATATGCTCGATCTGTACCGGCTGGAAGCTTTAGTGGAAGTCGGGGACATTCATCATGCACGCCAGCTCGCCGATTCACTACACTGGATGTTAACCTCCATTGATGTGCCTCAGACGTATGTCATCCGGCTGGTGGAATTAACCAAGAAAGTCCTTTTTCAGGAAACACTTTTGCGAATTGCCCGACAAAAGCGTGTGGCAGATTCGCTGATGTTACGCGGCCATTACCAGGAAGGGATGGCCTATTACGAGCGGTTCCTGAGGCAGCAGGAAGCCATGTCCATCTCGCCCGATCTGATTTACTACAACCTGAGCTCCATCCACATGAAAATCGGATATTACGATCGGGCAAGGGATTATCTGAAAAAGATAAATCGGAAGCAGTTCTCCGAAGAATTGATTGTTGCTCTGGAGGATTCCATCCGCCAGGCGGAAAAGTACGAAGAACGATGGCATCGGGAAATGACGGATATCCAGGTGTTGGTTCAGCAAAACCAGAATCAGAAAGCTCGGGAGATGTTGGTCTCGCTGGTGAGGTCTCCCTATCTGCGTTTCGGGTTAAAGGACTCGACTTATTCCGTGCTCTCTTCAATCTACCTGAAAATGGGTAAATACGTGTGGGCACGCGAAATGGCAGATCTGGCAGAGAAATACAGCACCGGCAGGAAGTTGGAGTTGCTCAATGGGATTAATCAGGCATATCTGTATTCTAAATTTAACAACACCACCCGGAAAGATGGGCGATACGTGTATTTTTATTTCGCCTACACCAAACCGGTTGAATATACCATTTATACACTGGAACAAAAAAGGTTAATGATGGGGGTTGCGGACGAGAATCAATATCTGGTCAGCAATTCGCAAAGGCCTATTCAACTGCTCACCCGGAACAGTTATTACGTGAAACCGGCCCTGGAGAAGAATATGAAGCATCTTTATGCCGGTGCCGGATTTCTAATCGGATGGAGTTTTTATTTCCTGGCAAGGTAACAGGAGGCAATATGAAATCCCTGTTTCATCTGTTTTTCGGAATATGGTTAGTACTGCTGAGTTGGGGTGTTTTTCCCGCTTTTACTCAGACCAACGAACTGGCTAAAATAAATGAGCAGATTCGCTCGCTGGTGCAGAACAAAAATTACGGGCGGGCGCTTCTGGAATTGAATGATGTCGTGGCGAACGATCCGGAAAGCATTCTGGCGCGCAGCTGGCAGGTGATTATTTATCTGACTCGTGAGGACAGTGTCCAGAACGCCTCCCTTCCGGTAGGCATCTCTCAATTTGATCCTCGTTACAATTTTGATCTGGTGATGGAGAATGTGGACTTTTTGCAACAGGTCACCGCGGAAAATCCTCTGGAGAGGGAATTACAGGATCGGGCGCTGAAGTTATATCGGGAAAATTTTGAAGACCTGATGGTGGCGCTACCCCAGGCACCGGTTACCGGCTTTTTCCGAATTCAGGTTCCGCTGGAGTTCATCCCTCCTTTTCGACTGTTTCCGGTGCAGCAAAAACGACTGGAAGAAATCAACACCCATTTTGAGCAGGGGGGATTTCTGTATTTCAATCGGTTCAACCCACAGAAAAAGGAGTTCTTTGCCGTGGTGCGCGGTTTCCCCATCCTGCGCCAGTTCGAAGGCGAATACGATGTGGCGGTACGATATACCGGCGATACATTGAGCCTGGAATACAATAATATGGTTCGGGACACCTTGCGGATTCCTTATCAGAAAATTGACTCGCTGGTGTACGATTTACCACCGGACTATGTCCAGCTCTATTTTGATACCGATTTGCAGGTTCGGGTGCCTCCTACCGATCGGCCCTTTATCCAAAAACGTTTATCGGACTACCAGGTAGTGCTGATGCCGGTGGATATGGAAAATCGTCTGACCCTGTCTCGTAACGAGAAAGCCTGGCACCGATGGGTACTCTGGGGTGGGGTGGTTGGTCTGGCCACCGGATTTTTAATCATGGTGCGATGACAAAATCTCGATTCGAAAAAGTATGAGCTCGAAAAATGGAAGAAAAATTGATTGAAATTTTGACGGAGAGGGTTGTATGAAAGTCGCTCGATTACTCTGGGTTCTGATGCTGATTGGGGTGGGTTTTCTCCCCGCACAGCAAGTAAAGGTGCTGGAGATTCGTCAACTCCCCTTGCATCAGAAACAGTTGTACCAGACGGTTAAACTTTCGCCGGATGGGAAATATTTAAGCTTCGAAGTTCTGAAAGGAAAAAGCTACTACCTTTATCTGTACGATTTACAGAAAGACCAGGCGGTCAAGTTAGGTCAGGGGGAGGGGAAGAAAGAAAGCGGAGATTTCTTCGATCTGGTAGATGTCCAAACCATGCGCGGAACGGAAGTCACCAATCAGTTGAGCTGGTTTTACCGTCGGGACAAGCGACGCTTGTATTTCGATTTTATTCATTCTCCCCGCTCAGGCGTATTTCAGTTGTACCGGGGATTTCTCCGACCGGGTAAGGATAATCTGAGTCGGTTCGAGAACCAGCCCATCGACAACTCTCGAATGTTCGAAAAATATCAGGGATTACAGCAATTCTCCATGATCTCGTATCCCTCTTTCGGGCACACCCTGTATCGTAGAAAACTTCCCCGGGTGGTGATGACCATCGACAAAGAACTGTATGTATTTGCTCACCAGCCTAATGATGCTCCGGTTAAGGTGACTGATCCGGGAGTGTTCTATGCGGATATCGTGGGGAAGTTCTCGCCGGACGATCGCTCCATTGTATTCTCCCGCGAAGGAGGGGATCGCTGTCATATTTTTCGGGTGGATTGGAATGGCGAGAGCGGCTGGGGGGAGCCATATCCGCTAATTCAGAGCAACGGTATCGATATCTCGCCGGAATGGTCTTCTGACGGGCGAAAAATTGCCTATTACTCCGATCTGGCGCACCCGCGCAATTTCAGCATCTGGGTGTTCGATGTGGCAACCGGTCAGAAGCAAGAGGTAGTGAAAAACATTCGCCGCAACAACGATCGCCATAAAGGTCCCAACTGGATCGACAATCGGGGATTTCTCTATGTCAAAGTGGATTTGAGCAATAAAAATCCCATTATGTATTACGATTTGCAAACCGGTCAGGAAGTGATGCTTAAAACAAACACCGCCGGTAATGAAGACATCGATGTTCTCTCCCTGGGGAATAATCAGTATCTGGTGGCGTTTACCTCCCGGGGCGATGTGAACACCGGCGACGATTTGATCTGGACAAAGCTGTATGTAATGAAAATAGCCATTTATTAAATCATAAAGGAACGAGGTTTCCCATGAGAGAAACAGTCCTCCTGATAATATTTTGCACGCTCTCTTCCCTGTTTGCTCAGAGCATTTCGCTGAATCAGACGAAGTTTGTCAATCCTTCGCCACCGCTGACTATTCAGGGAAGTTATTCCCTGGATGCCAGCGATAGCCTGAAATCCATTGATTGGAAGGAGCAGAACGAACAGTCCTGGAACCGGGTGTCCACCATCGATACGGTGAACCATACTTTTGCACAAACCATTAATACGAATTGGAGTGACGGACAGTATGTTTACCTGTTTCGGCTGGTCACCAAACAAAATAACGGTCAGGTAGTGAGTGCCACCGTTATTGTGGATCGAACGCCACCTAACGTGGTTCGCTGGAAAGCTAATCCTGCTTTTATGAATCTTACAACTTCGGCAGTGACTGTGGGAATTCGTTTTTCTGAGCCGGTGAGGGACTCCGCTGCCACCATCCATTTGATTTCCGTCAACGAACAGGATTCCCTCCAGATCTATCCGGTGCTGATTGGTCAGGATTCGCTAAGTATCGTTCTTCCCCGCACGTTATTCTCCGACACATCCGTGTGGAAGAAAAAACCCAGGCTAAGTGTGAAGGGATATCGGGACACGCTGGACAATAAAATGGTTCCGGTAATATTGCACCCATTTTCAATTGATTTGCATGAACCGGCTCCGCCGGGGTTAACCGGTTCTTATCCGGCTATCTTTAATGGTGTTCACCTGGAAGTAAAAGGTCGCAAGGAGTTTAAAAGTCAGTTGTATGTTCAGGATAGTTTGTACTCGGAATTTAATGATCAGAATTCCTGGACGGTACAATTACAGCTACCGGAGGATAAACTGTACCATTTCCGATTTTATCAGGTGGATTCTCTGGGCAATCCGGGGGACAGCACCGTATTGCTGGTGCTGGCAGATCACCAGCCGCCAGAGCTGTTAACCAGTCCCGTATTTACCCTGAAAAATGGTAAAGCGGGAAATCAGTACGGTGTGTTAACCCTCAATTTTTCCGAAAATGTGGTGATAAATTCACTGGATGAGATTCAACTGAAAAGCGAAAGTGGCGGAAGTGTTCATTTCTCCAGTGACTCAACTTCTACTCCCGCCGCCATTCAGCGATTGTACCTGTACAATTCAACGGCGATTCAACAGATTCAGAAATGGATATCTCAGAAGGATTCGGTTACTTTAACCATTCCACCGAATAGTGTAGAAGACATGGCCGGAAACGTTACCACCGACCCCATTATGCGTCCGGTCGTGATGCAGGTACAGAATCTGGTGGCAGCTTTTACTCCGGAAACCCATTATTTGAATTCCAAACCCGAAATCGAACGAGATACCCTACGTGCCACCATTATTTTACAACCGGGAAATACCGACTCTCTTCTGTTTCTGCTTCGTATTCGGAATAGTAAAGGAACGTCGGTACATAGCTCGGTTCATCAGGTAAATCTAAACATCCATAGCAGCTTTTCAACCAATCCCGGCAAGATTATTCGAATCGGTGGTGGAGGAACCAGCTGGGACACTCTGCGCTGGGTTTTCCCGGTGGCTGCTCTACCCGATGGAAGATACCAGGCCAGCATCTCGGTCCAATCATTTTTGCAGGCTTCGGCCAGCCTGTTTCGATCTTTTTATTTCTGGGTGGATAGCCGGGCACCGGAATTAATTTCCATAGCTCCCATTGCCGGAGAAGAATTTCACTACATCAGCCCCAAACCGGAATTTATTCTGAAATTTCGCTGGAATTCGATGGAAGCACCGCTGGATTCTGTGAACATCGTTTTCGACAATGCTTCCCGCTATCATAGTGCGCCCGGGCGTTTCATTGAACCTATGGTTCCTCTGACGGAAGAACCCGGGACATTTGTCTATAGCTGTAATGACAATGGCATCTCTCTAACGACCGGCATACGCACACTGAATTTTTACTGTACGGATAAAGCCGGTAATCGCGCTGACTATAGTTTTACCTATCGGGTAATTTCGGAACAGAAGGAGAAAGTGGAAGATTTGTACAACTATCCCAATCCGTTTAATCCCAGAGCGGGCGAAGTCACCCACATCACGTTCTTTTCCTCCAATGCAACCTCCGCGGAGCTGTTTATTTACGATTTGAGTTTCCACCTGGTGTATTACCGGAAGTATGCGGCAGATGAATTGGGACTGGGAACACCCCGAAAGACCATTCACTGGAACGGACGGAATTTGCGTGGTGAACTGGCAGCTAACGGTGTTTATCTGGCGCGGGTGGTCATGGGCAATGAGAAAAGTCCCATTTTAAAAATTATGGTGAACAATAAATAAATGGATAAATGGCCATGAAACGAATTGTGTTGGTAGGATTTCTCCTGATTGGCAGTTTAACCCGGGCAATTGCCGGGGGTAGCGTTACAGCGTTTCTGCAAATTCAACCGGATGCGGTGTCGCAGGCGTTAGGCAGTGCCAACCAGGCTTATTCAGTGGGTGCTGCAGATGTTTTTGTCAACCCTGCTCTTCTCTCCCAGCATCAACAGGTTAGTTTGCAATTCACCAATATTGTGGACTGGAATCTGTACTATTACCTGAGTACAGCTTTCGTGATGCCACTGAATCTGAACAACATGATAGGTGTCGGGTTGATTGGTATTTCCGTTCCCGATGTAACCGAATACGACGCCAATGGAATGGAACTGGGAGAGATCTTCAATTATCAGGCGGCGGTTTATTTTTCCTATGCCCGGAAGTTCTACCCATTTACCCTGGGATTTACTGTGAAGTATGTGCAAATGAATTTTTCCGGTACGGATTTCGACAACCTGGGACGTGGCATCGGGTTTGAGCTTGGAATGCACTACATCATTAATCAGTCCTTTGCGCTGGGGTTCAATTATCGGAACGATTTCGAAGTGTACTGGAAGGATTCCTACACGGATCATAGTCCGCGAAGTTTGAGCATGGGGTTGAGCTTTATTCCCCAATGGGTTCGTCCGGGATTTGTCAAGGTGCTGGTTGGATTTGATCAGATGCATAATTACCCCATGCGTTTTAATGGGGGAATGGAACTGAGCCTGGTGGAAAATCCCGAGGGCCTGCGCCAGTTTGCCATCCGGGGTGGTATGGGGAATTTGAACATTGAAACTCGCGATTTAAATGTACCACCGGAGATGCTGGTGGATTCCGAACAGCTGTTTACCGCCGGAGCCGGATTAACATTTGGCCGGGAGAATGGATTTCAGTTCTCGCTAAATTATGCGTTTAAATATTTCCGAATTCTAAACCATCAGCATGTGATAACCACTCAGTTTAAATTTTAAAGGTGAGCGAAAATGCCTGGAAAAATCCTTTTCGTCGTCCTCATCTGGTGGATATTAGCAGGTGCACAAGATTTTATTCCCATTTCGCTGTACAATTGGAAGGGTGAAACTTTCAAAGCTCAACAGGTAGTGCAGCGGGGCGATTCTCTGTTTTTGCTTTCCGAGAATAATTCCATTTGTGTGTTTAACACGCGGAATTACCGGATGACCTATTATTCGTTCCCGCAACAGAAGTTTAAACTGAGCGATGTGCAGCATGTGGAAGTCCGAAACAACGGGGAGTTTTTACTCACCACTTCCAAGGGATTGTTCACATATTCCATTCCGACAGGTCAATGTCGTTTGCTGAATCCCTTGATCCCCGACGAAAAACTGGTGATGAGTCGGGCTTTTGAGCAGTATGTGTTTATTCTTCTTACCAACCGGCTTCTGTTGTACAACGGAAAAACAGTCAAAGGAATTTCCATTCAGCGTCCGGGAGTGATTAAGCACTTTCGACAAATTGTGTTGTCGGACGAAGGGGAAATCTGGTTGTTAGGGGATGAAGGGGTACTTCAGATCTCCGGAGATCGTCAAATTCTTTATTCCCGAAACAATCTGTTTCGCGAGAAATTGCTATTGATGTACAAATCAAATGCGGGGCATCTTTTTTTGATGACTCAGAAAAACATCTGGCGATGGGGAGAAGCCGGATGGAAGCAAATGGCGAAGTTCAAGGAAGGAAACCGGATATTTGTGGATTACATGGGAATGCCCTGGGTGTATGGGGAAGGTTCTCTGTATGTCTACGATAAGGGAACCATGGTACCGGTGCAAATTCCCCGGGTTGTGCTGGATTCCCGGATTCTGGGCATGTTTTTGAATTCCCGTTTTGAATTGTTTGTCGTAACGCCGGAACAAATTTTTCTTTTCCGGAATTTCATGTACTCCCGTCAGCAAATTTCCGGACATCTGTTTAATAAGAGTAAAACGTTGCTAAAACTATCCACCTGGCAGCTTTTCCCGGAACTGTTTCACACCTTGCAGAAAAGTTTCCCGGAGTATTCCCGTACCGAAAAAACGGAGTTTCTGAACAGCGAGATCGATTACTATCTGGCTACCCAAAAGGGCAACGGTGACTTCCGGGAGATGATTGAGCAAACTCTGGAGCTGGAGAAGGAAAGTACCCAGAAAGCATTTCCTGTTCTTTTGCGCACCCTGTTTTTCCAGAGCGATCCGGAAATGGCTATTTATTACCAGCAAAAACAAACCCAGCAGGTCACCCGTCCTACTCAGATTGTAGATGAAACATACGAACTGGGGCGTTTGTATCACTTAAACGGAAACCCCGAGCTGGCTTATACGATTTTTCAGAATCTGGTGGAAAAATACAGCATCTCTTCGCCTTCCACAGATTGGATTCTATTGTATCTGGCCCGACACACCCAACAGGCAAACCAGGCCGAAAAGTACTGGGAATTTCTGAATAAGAATGCTCACAATCCGGTGGTGGTGAGTTTTTGCCGGTTTCATAACTATGCCTCCTTTGCCCGGAATTATGTGCTAAAGCATGTGGACAGCGTTCTGAAAGTGCAATCCTATCCGGCCGATGTTTCAGTCAGTTCGTTCTGTGCAGATGAGAACGGAGTGTGGTTTGTGAATACAAACAACCAGCTTTACTTTCTGGATCCTTCCACCGGGGAGCAAAAACGGATTCCTCAAGGTTCCCAGACCGTGAAGGCTATTTCCACGCGTATTGGAGTTCTGGTTCTGAAGAGGAACGGAGGGGTTCGGCTGGCGACCCCGGAGAGAGTGCAGCCGTTGAATCCCAATCCGGCGGGGTCGGAAAATGTGCTGGACATCTGGGTAAATCAGGGAACACCCTTTTTACACACCTTCAAGCGAATTTACTATTTCGACGGAGAACTCGGCACCTGGAGAAATGTCCTGCTTCCGCAGATGATTCGCGGATTTGACTTAATCAAAATTTTACCCGGGTTGAATCAGGGGTGGTACGTGGTCACCACCAACAATGTGTATGTGATGAATCCGGAAAATTCCCAGGTGGAAAGCCTTTCGCTTCCCGGGGAGATTATCCGGATTTTTGATGTGGTTAGCGAAGGAGCTACCGGAATGTACTTTGCCACCAATGCCGGGTTGTATCATTTCATGGACAATCAGTGGCAAAAAGTTACCCCTTCGGATGGTTACTGGGGCGAAAAAGTGAGAAAACTGGAAGGTCGCTTCTCTCCCGGATTACTGCTGGTTCCTGCCGATTCGACCGTCTATTTAAAAATTAAAAACCTGTGGCTTTGCGAAAATGTGTTGCAACAGGACACCATCAATACGGTGATAGATGCGACGCTGGCCCCTAACGGGGATGTATGGATGTACACACCACAGGGTTTCCGGTTGTGGAAACGAGCTCAGGCGGATGGCAATAACATTGCTCTGAACGCCATTCGCACGGCAGATTTTCTGTGGAAAAACCAGCAATACCAGAAGCTGGTAACTTACCTGGATCGTTTTACCGTGCACCCCCTACTGGAACAATGGGCTCATGAATTTCGCGCCCGCTCGTATCTGCAGCTTCAAAAATACGATGAAGCGTACGAAGAGTACCGCCTGGGACTCAAGTTAAACAAGAAAAATCCCTGGATAAACGATACCACGCTCATTGCTCTGATGTATGCTTTTCACCAGGCAGGAAGCTGGGATAATTTGCTTAAAACAGCAGATCTGTTCATGGAAAATTTCCCGCAATCCCGGCATCTGAAATTTATGCACAGGATGTTATTCCGTGCCGCCATGGAAGGGAACTGGGACGCCAATCTTTCGCACCGGTTAAAAATGGTACAGTGGCTGGTGGCGCACGATGCGAATGGGACAAAAAATGCCCGGTTACAACGCCTGTATCACGTAATGCTGATGCGTTACTACTACGGTAAACACACCGGTGCGGTGCAATTTCTGGAAAAAGCCACTCAGCTTTTACCCGATTCCGACTATGCTCTTTTCTGGCAATATCTCATTTTGCAAGAAAGAAAAAAGACCATGAAACCGGATTTGCTTCAGGAGCAAATCCGAACCTTCATGGAACCGATTTCCGATAGGTTTTTGCGGAAATTGTATGGT
>Ga0256914_1004212_pt1 | contig 10925 bp, 7 predicted proteins | sample HulkmetaG_FD_191571 | JGI IMG/M metagenome (GOLD analysis project Ga0256914, IMG submission 191571) | Hydrothermal chimney microbial communities from Main Endeavour vent field at the Juan de Fuca Ridge, Pacific Ocean - Hulk | ecosystem: Environmental > Aquatic > Marine > Hydrothermal vents ...
TGGACCGCTTCTGGCCCGCCGGTCTCCCGGCCCTGGCGGAACGAAGCGCCTTCGCCATCCTCCCTGAAAGCCCGTCGCAAAAGTGAGACATCCCGCCGCGCGCGGGCCCGCGGCCTCCCGGAAGAACGCAAATGCCCCGTGGGGGCAGCCCGGATTCCCCGGGCCGGCGGTTTCCGACCGGCGCTCAGGCGGCGTTGGGGGGCGCCGCCGGTCCGGGGCGGGTTTTCAGGGCGGTCACGCCCCCTCCGCGGCGCGGGACTCCGGGCGCCGGAAGGGGCCTTTCGCCGGGCCTTTCCGCGGTTCGAGGCGGAGCGGGAACGGGACGGCGGCTTGACGGAGACGGATGGTTCTGGTTCAAGAACGGGGCGCGCTTCGCGAGGCGGGGGCGCGCCGCCGCCCAGCAAAGGCTTGCCAAGGCGGCGGGGAACCCTAGAGTAGTCGCCTTTTGGCGTTTTCGCATGATCAGTCGGTTAGAGAGTTTGATGTTCGCGGCGCAGACCCAGCCCGATCCCCGGGCGGGCACGCTTCAGTTGGTGCTGATGATGATCTTGATGATCGTCATGTTTTACTTCGCCCTCTGGCGGCCGCAGCAGAAGAAGCAGAAACAGCACGAGGCCCTGCTGGCGGCGCTCAAGCCGGGTGACAAGGTGGTGACCAGCAGCGGCATTTGCGGCGTGATCATCAGCATCAAGGGCAAGACCGTGTCCCTGCGCTCGGCCGATTCCAAACTGGAGATCCTCAAGGGCCACGTGACGGAACTCATCGAGCGCTCCGGTGGCAAAAACAACAAATCCTGACCCCGCCTTCTTTCGCCTTTTTCCCCTTTCCCCCTCATGAGTCGTTTAGCTTGGAGAACCCTGCTGGTAGTGTTCATCGTGGCGTGGGCCATCTATGAGATGATTCCGCCCACGTCCCGGGATTTGATCAAGGTCTTCGAAGAGCAGGCCGAAGTCCGGGATCAAACGCTGGAACAAATCGTCCAACGCGCCCGCGAGCTGGAGCAGACCGGCACCAACCAGGCCTTCGTGGCCCTGCTCAAGGCAACCGGCACCAACGATCTGTCCCGCTTCTTCCCCTCCCTCAAGCAGGATGACGACGTGGACGTCAACCGCGCCATCCTGCACCGGTTGCAGGCCAAGGCCGCGGGCCAGATCAAGCTGGGCCTGGACTTGCAGGGCGGCACCTCGTTCCTCGTCTCCCTGGACACCTCCAAGCTGGACCAGAACAAGGCCAGTCTCGAACGCGCCCAGCGGCAGGCCATCGAGGTGCTCCGCCGCCGCGTGGACAAGTTCGGCGTGGCCGAGCCGATCATCCAGCCCTCCGGCAAGGACCGCATCCTGATCCAGCTTCCCGGCCTGTCGGAGGCTGAAAAGGAGAGCGCGCGGACGCAGATCGAGAAGGCCGCCTTCCTCGAATTCCGGCTGGTGCATCCAAACAGCGCCGAGCTGATCCGGGACCAGATCCCCGAGCCGGGCTATGAGATTCTGGTGCAACGCACCCGCAAAGGGCCGAACGGCGAAGTGAAAGGCGGCCGGGCCTTTCTGGTGACCAAAAAGGCCGTGAAGGGGCTGACCGGCAAATACGTGGTGCGCGCCAACGTGGTGCCGGATCCCATGACCGGCATGCCCAAGATCACCCTCCAGTTCAACAGCGAGGGCGCGCGCCTGTTCGGCGAGATCACCCGCGAAAACGTGGGCCATCAACTGGCCATCGTGCTGGACGGCGAACTCTACTCGGCCCCCGTCATCAACGAGCCCATCACCGGCGGGCGGTGCGAGATCAGCGGCGATTTCACGCTCGAAGAGGCCTTCGAACTGGCCAACGTCCTGCAAAACCCGCTGGAAACCCCGGTGCGCATCGAGGAGGAGCGCGGCGTGGATCCCACGCTGGGCGAGGATTCGATCCGCAGCGGCATGTGGGCCAGCCTGATCGGCTTGATCGCGGTGTCGGTGTTCATGCTGGTGTACTACCTGTTCGCCGGTCTGGTGGCCAACGTGGCCCTCCTGCTGAACATCATCATCCTGATGGGCGTGATGTGTTCGGTGGACGCCACCCTCACCCTGCCGGGCATCGCGGGCATCGTGCTGACCATGGGCATGGCGGTGGACGCCAACGTGCTGATCTTCGAGCGCATTCGGGAGGAGGAGGCCGCCGGCAAATCCTTCAAGGGCGCGCTGGCCGCCGGTTACAGCAAGGCGTTCAGCACCATCTTCGACGCCAACATCACCACGCTCATCGCCTCGATCATCCTGATCTACAAGGGCACCGGCCCGGTGAAGGGCTTCGGCGTGACGCTGACCATCGGCATTTGCACCAGCATGTTCACCGCGCTGGTGGTGACCCGGCTCATCTTCGACTTCCTGTTGAGCCGCGGCTGGCTGCGCAAGCTGCCCATGCTCCAGCTGGTGGGCCATACCCAAATTGACTTCCTGAAGTGGGCGAAACCCGCCTTCATCGCCTCGTGGCTGATCATTTTGATCGGCCTCGGCTGGGGGGTGCATCGCGGGCGGCATGCCTTGGGCGTGGACTTCGCCGGGGGGGACCAACTGGGCCTGCGCTTCGAACAGCGGGTGGACGAAGGAAAGATCCGCAAGGCGCTGGAAGCCATCCAGATCACCGATGCCGTCATCCAGTACCAGCACGACCTCGCCACCGGCAAGGACACCCTGGAGATCACCACCGAGACCGGCACCGGCAAGCAGGTGGAACAACTGCTCCAGAAAAAATTCCCGGAGGCGAAGTTCGTGCGCGTCTCGCTGAACGAAGTGGGCGCGACCGTGGGGCGCGAGATCCAGCTTTCGGCCGTGGTGGCCACGTTGCTGGCGTTGTTCGGCATCCTCGTCTATGTGGCCTTCCGTTATGAATTTTCGTTCGCGGTGGGCGCGGTGCTGGCGGTGGTGCACGACGTGCTGATGACGCTGGGCTGGTTCTTCCTCTCCGGCCGGGAACTGAGCGCGCCCATCGTGGCCGCCGCCCTGACGATCATCGGGTTCTCGATCAACGACACCATCGTGATCTTCGACCGCATCCGGGAGGACCTGAAGCTGGGCATCCGGGGCACGTTCTACGAACTCATCAACTACGCCCTGAACCAGACCCTGAGCCGGACGATCATCACCTCCGGCACGGTCTTCCTCGCCACCGCCTCGCTGTATTTCTTCGGCGGCGGCGCGATCAACGACTTCGCCTTCACCTTCCTGGTGGGCGTGATCACCGGCACCTACTCCTCGATCTACATCGCCAGCGCCATCGTCCTCTGGTGGCACAAGGGGCGGCGGCCGAAGCTGAGCGCGGCCCTCACGGGCGAGCAGCGCCCCTCGCCCGCCGCGGCGTGATCCCTCGCGCCCGGCGCTCCGGACGCCCCCGGTCCTTCCCGGCCGGGGGCGTTCCGCGTTTCCGGCGGCCGCCGGTTCCATCCCGCGCCGCCCCGGGCGCTTTCCTCCCCGGAACCTCTCCGGCGCGCGCGTCCAACCGCCCCGGCCGAAAAGCCGGAAAGCGCTTTTTCCCCCACTTTTCAGTCTGGCATTGGAGCCGCCGGAGACTAAGATGGCGGGGCAGCAGAAACCAGGAAGTGTCCGCGTGGTGGATGCGGGGTTGAATTCGGCGAACGGCCACCATCGTCCATCAAGACAAGCTATGGCGAAATCGCGAGGGTTGCTCGGAAAACTGAGTGCGTGCGCACTGGCCGTCATCGTGCTGGTGAGCGGTTGCCAGCGCTACGAGGAACCCCGCCCCGGGGTGCGAAAAGATCTGCCCAAGCCGGCCAAGACGGAGCCCCCGCCCGCCCCCCCGCCGGCGGCCACCAACGCGCCGCCGCCCGTCACGGCCACCAACGCCCCCGCCGCGGAACAGAAGCCGCCCAAGATCGTCTATGACGCCGATCACGACGCCCAGATCAAGGAGATCTTCGACCTGGCCGAAGCCGGCAAATGGGAGGAGGCGGAAACCCTGGCCAACTCCTTGTACGCCTCGGACCCCCAGGATCCCGCCGTGGTGCGCATCCGGGACTGGATTCGCACCCAGCGCAAGATGCGCCGCGCCGAAGCGGTGGAAAACAAGATCCGGGAGATTGACGCCAAAAACTCGGTCTTCAACCCCACGCTGGTGGACATCCTGACCGAGAAGAAAAACCGCGGCCTCCCGCCCCGCAAGGACGTGCGGGACGCCATCCAGCAGATCGAGGCCACCCCCTACATCCCGCCCTCCTACGGAAAAACCAACTACCTCAAACCGATCACCTTCGAGTCCTCCTCCCCCGAGGGCCGGATGTCCGAGATCATGCGCAAGGAAATCTCGGTGCACCTGGACGACGCCACGCTGGAGAGCATCATCTTCAAGATCGGCGAACTGGAAGGCATCAACTTCGTGGCCGACAAGGGCCTCGCCGCCTTCAAACAGAAACTCAGCATCAACCTGGACAAGGTCCGGGTGGATGAGTTTCTGGCCTTCGTGGCCCGGAACTACAACCTGCAATTTCAGGTGGGCGACGGCCTGATCTGGATCGTGGACGGCAAGGACGCCTCCAAGAAATTCGAGGAAACCCGCTTCTTCCGGCTGAAATACGGCTTCATCCTCCCGACGGGCTTCGGCCCCGAGACGGTCACCCGCACCACCGTGCGCCAGCGCAACGGCAGCGTGGTCACCACGGAGAAAGAGGACCTCCACCGCTTCGTCAACGACCTGGCCCCCCCCACCCCGGCCATCGAGCAGGCCATCACCAATTTTTACGACGGCAAGTACATGATTGACTACGAGCACAACCTCATCGTCGCCCGGGGCACCCGGGAACAGCTCGCGGTCATGGAACGCATCGTCAAGGAATTCGACCGCCCCCTCCAGCAGGTGCTCATCGAGGCGCGCTTCATCACCGTCAGCCAGGCCACCTTCCTGCGCCTGGGCGTGGCGTGGGAAACCGGCCGGCTCGCGGCCACCACGGACCAGTCGGGCGCGAATTTGAGCACCTTCGCCCCCGGCGTCCGGGCCCTGCCCATCCAGGAGACCTTCACCAACATCCTCAACCGGCCCGACCTCACCGCCACCCTCTCCCTCTTGGACCAGAGCGGCGAGAGCCAGTTGCTGAGCGCGCCCCGCCTGACGGTGGTCAACAACCTTCCCGCCACCATCCACGACGGCAAGGTGCAGTACTACTACGAGGAGTACCAGGTGAAGCAGCAGATTCTGGAGTACCGCTCCTCCTCCGCCCTCGTGCCCTCGGGCAAACCCACCAAACTGACCTCGGGCGCCGAACTCTCGGTGCTGGCCAGCGTGGGGGGCGACGGCAAGACCATCTTTCTGGCGCTCAACCCCAAAATCAACTCGGACGTCGAACTGGTCACCTTCGCCTCGATCGTGGACACCGACTCCAGCGGCAACGTGGTGAACTCCTTCGACATCAAGCTGCCCCAATACCGCACCCAGGACCTCGCGACCCGCGTGGTGGTCAAGTCCGGGGAAACGGTGGTGATGGGCGGCGTGCTCGAGCGCCAGCAGACCACCTTCGTCGAGGCGGTGCCGGTGCTGGGCAACCTGCCCATCATCGGCGCGGCCTTCCGCCGCCGCACGGAGCTGGACCAGCCGCGCTACCTGCTGATCTTCGTCACCGCCACCCTGCTCTCGCAAACCGGCGAATACCTGATCTACGAGGATGACACCGCCAGCGGCGGCGGGAGCAGGCAGGCCCCGGCCTCCGGAGGAACCCCCTGATGCCGCGGTCCGGTCCGTCCACCCTCTCCACGCTCAACCCGCTGAGCGGGCGGCGGCTGGTGGTCATTGACCCCGGCTCCCACATCCTGAAACTCATGCTGGTGCGCTCCTGGGCCGGGCGCGTCCGCGTCCGCCGCCGCCACACCGTGGACCTCGTGGGCGAAGGCGTGCTGGGCGTCGAGGAAACCCGCCAGCACCTCGAATCCATGTTCCCCAAACTGCTGGGGTACGACCGCGCGGTGATCATCCCCCAGGACCGCACCATCTGCCAGACGGTGGACGTGCCCGTCGAGGGAGAGGAACAGGCCCGCGCCTACCTCCTGCGCGAGGCCCGCAAGATCAGCGGCCTCGAAGCCGGCGCCTTCAGCTACGGATTCGCCCCCCTCACCCCCTTCGGCCGCTACCGCAACCCGTGGTGGATGACCCTCTGCAAACGCGAGGAAGTGGACGAGGTCATCGCCCGCTTCCTGGTGGGCGACGAACTCACCGGGGAACTGGAACGCGGCGGCTTGTGCGAAATCACCCCCACCGCGCAGGCCCTCTTCGCCGCCAGCCGGATGCTGCGTTCCCGCCCCGAAAACGCCGTCCTGATCGAGTGCCGCAACCGGATGACCGTCGTGGCCATGCTGGTGAACGGCCAGGGCTGCTTCGCCACCAGCCTCCCCACCGGCTGCTGGCGGATGGCCGAGGCGTGCGCCCGCGATGACGGCGTGCCCCCCGAAGACGCCGCCGAGGCCCTCCGCAAGGGGCCGGGCTTCGACGCCCCCGGACCGCGCCTGCGGGAGGCCATCGAGGTCTGGCATGCCGGCGTTCAAACCGCCGTCCGCGAATGGCTCGAGGACAACCCCGAGCTGGACCTGAACCTGGAGGACCTCCCGGCCTACGTCTGCGGCTCGGGCGCCGAAGGCGGCGGGTTGCTCCAGGCCGCCGCCCGGCTGGGCCCGCTGAAGCTCCACCCCTGGAAGGCCCGGATGCCCGGCGCGCGCGGCGACGTGGCCACCTACTGGGTGGCATACGGACTGGCCCTGCACACGCTGCGCCGGAACAGCGCCTCCCTCTCCCTCCTGCCCGCGGAACTGAGCGCGGCGGCCCGCCGCCGCCGCCGGTGGCGGCGCTGGCAGCGGGCCAACCTCCTCCTCCTGCTCCTGCTGGCCGTCGCGCTCGGCCTCAGCATCGTCTCCAAACGCGAGCAGCTGCGCCACAAGGAATCCCTGCGCGACCGCGCCCACCAGGTGCTGCAAGCCACCCGGGAAATGGTCCTCCTCTACACCCGCATCCAGCGGGACTACGTGGCCCTCTACCCCGTGTTGCAGCGCGAACAAAGCACCCTCGACACCATCGAAGCCCTGACCGCCCTGCGCCAATCCCACCCCAACCGCGCCTACTGGTACGTGCTGCTGGGCGACGCCACCAGCTACGCCGCCGGCACCACCCTGCCCCAGGCCCTGCACACCAACCAGCCCGCCCTCAATGCCGGCCCCGACGTGAGCCCGCGCGAATACATCGCCGAACTCTGCATCCCCCGCGGGGGCGGCGGGCCGCTCTCCACCCTGAGCGACATCGTGGAGGAGCTGCGCCGGCGGACCATCTTCCGCAACGTGGACGCCCTCCCGCCGGAGCGCCGCCGCAACCTCGTCAACCCGGCGGTGGTGGTGAGCAACCGCGTGTACGCCCTCAGCCTCGAAATGGCCGGCGAAGCCCCGCCGCCGCCGCGGGCCCTGATGACCCTCTCCGTCGTGAAGCCCCCCGCCTCCCCGCCGCGCGCCCGCGCCGCGCGCCCCGCCCCCGCGCCGCTCCGGGTGCAAACCAAACCGGGTCCCCGCGCCCCCCGCGGCGCCACCAACCGCTGAGCCATGAGCACCTCCCCGTCGCATTCCGTCTCCTCGACCAGCGTGACCCTGCTGCTGCTGCTGGGACTGGCCACTGGCTTCTTCGCGGTGCTGCGCCCGGCGGCCAGGGACGCCACCGAGATTGACCGCACCCTCACCAACCTGTGGCACCGCCTCATCCTCTCCAACGAAACCTTCGTGGCCTGCGCCGGCGTCACCCCCGACAACTACCAGGAACGGCTCGCGGCGCTGAACCAGACCAAGGAGGACGTCAGCGTGGCCCGCCGCCTCATCGAGGGGCGCATCCACCTGCCCACCAACGTCATCCAGGCCCTCGACGCCCCCTTCCAACTGCTGGATTTCCAACGCGTGCGGCAGGAAACCGCCGACCGCCTCGCGGCCGAAGCCGGAAAATTCAAGGTCAAGCTGCACCCCGGCGCCACCAACGGACTGCCCCACTACACCGCGGAAATCGCCGACCCCTCCATCCTCTGGGTGCGCCTCTTCCTCTCCGAGCAAACCCTCCGCACGGCGGTTCATTGCCGCGTGAAAGAAGTGCGCCTGCTCCAGCAGCTCCCCTCCCCCGGCCCCACCGGCGTGGACGGCTACTTCGAGCTGCCGGTGCTGGTGGAGCTGGCCGGCGACCTCGACGCCGTGGCGCGCCTGCTTTCCTGCCTGCCCCTGCGCGGGGAGGAGTTCGACCGCGTCGGGCTGCCGGTGGCGTTGACCAACAAGCCCGCCCTCTTCGTCGGCCGGATCCTGCTCCGCAAATCCGCCCCCAACCATCCCCGGGAAGTGCTCGTCGAAATGGTCGTCAGCGGCTTCGTGCCCATTCCCCGCCGATACGCCCTGGCCCGTTGATTTCCGCACCATGGAGCGCTCGCAACGCAAACTCTACTGGCGCTCGGCCCTGGTCACCCTGGGCAGCGTGGGATTGATGGCCTTCTCCCTGCTGCACCTGCGCGGGCGGATGCCCGAGCTGAAACCCATCCCCGCCGATCGCGGCCCCGTGCTGGACTTCGTCGCCCCGGAAAAAGTGCGGCGCTGGTTCGACCCCGCCGAACTCGCCCGGCCCGCCACCCTCACCAACGTGGACAACCCCTTCTTCACCCGCCACTTCGAGCCGCCGCCCAAACCCAAACCCAAACCGCCGCCCACCACCCGCAAAATCAAACTCCTCTACCAGGGCTCCATCCGCACCTCGGAGGAACGCCAGCACGCCTTCATCCGCGCCGAAGGCAAAACCCTCGTGGTCACCAACGGCCAGCACCTGGTGGCCAACCTGGGCGTCCAGCGCATCAGCCTCAACCAGGTCATCCTCACCAACACCAGCGGGCAAACCAACATCCTCGTCTTCCGGGTGCCCGCCCAGGTCGTCGTCCCCATCTCCCCAAAGAAGTGACCCATGGCCGTTCGTGAAGAATCCCGCGAAGTGGGCGAGCGCCTCCTGAAACGCGGCCGCCTCACCCCCGAGCAGCTCGAACTGGTCCGCCGCCGCCAATACCGCCTCCGCATCCCCCAACACCGCGCGGTGGTGGACCTGGGACTGGTCTCGGAAGAGGAGGCCTGGCGCGAGCTGGCCGCCGCCAACCACCTCGAATTCGTGGACCTCTGCCACTACGACTTCCCCCCCGGCCTGCCGGACGAAAAACGCTTCCCCGTCAAACTCATCCACCATCACCGCGTCCTTCCCCTCGAACTGGCCGAAGACCGCGTGAAACTGGCCTTCGTGGACCCGCCCCGCCAGTCCGAACTCAGCAACCTGCGCCTCCTGCTCAACCGCCGCATCGAGCCGGTCCTGACCACCCCCAGTTGCTACCAGAGCATCATCCGGCAGTACTTCGGCCTCGGCGCCGACACCCTCCTCCGCCTGGACGAAGACACCGTGCCCGAGGAAGGCTCCGCCGACGTGGTCTTCGACCTGGCCGCCGGCGATGACGACGCCGCCGTCAGCGCCGGCATCGCCCGCTACGTGGACCAGGTGCTGACCGAGGCCCTGCGCCTGGGCGCCACGGACATCCACATCGAGCCCTACTTCGCCCGCATCAAACTGCGCTACCGCATTGACGGCGTGCTCCAGACGGTGCGCGTGCCCGCCGGCCTCCGCCAGGCCTACGGCGCGCTGGTCTCCCGCCTCAAAATCATGGCCGGCCTGAACATCGCCGAAAAACGCCTCCCCCAGGACGGCCGCATCAGCATGCGCACCGCCGGCGAAGAATACGACCTCCGCGTCAACACCGTCCCCACCAAACACGGCGAAGCCGTCTGCCTCCGCGTCCTGGGCCGCCAGAGCCTGATGCTCGAACTCAAGGAACTGGGACTCGAACCCGCCCAGGAGGAAACCCTGCGCGACCTCACCCGCCTCCCGCAGGGGCTGGTCCTCCTGACCGGCCCCACCGGCAGCGGCAAAACCACCACCCTCTACGCCGCCCTCGCCCAGGCCTACGACGAAGGCCGCAAAATCATCACCATCGAAGATCCCGTCGAATACCAGCTCGAAGGCATCGTCCAAATCCAGGCCCGCGAGGAAGTGGGCCTCACCTTCGCCAACGGCCTCCGCGCCGTCCTGCGCCACGACCCGGACGTCGTGCTCATCGGCGAAATTCGCGACACCGAAACCGCCGAAATCGCCGTGCGCGCCGCCCAGACCGGTCACCTCGTCTTCTCCACCCTCCACACCAACGACAGCATCAGCGCCATCACCCGCCTCATCGAAATGGGCATTGACGGCTTCCTGCTGGGCTCCTCCCTCTCCGCCAGCATCGCCCAACGCCTCGCCCGCCGCGTTTGCCGGAACTGCGCCGAGCCGGACCCCGACCTCCCGGACGAAGTCCGCCAGGAAATGGCCGAAGTGCTGGAAATCAAGCCCGGGCAGGTGCGCGCCACCCGCGGCCGGGGCTGCGTGGAATGCGGTCACCAGGGCACCCGCGGCCGCGTGGCCCTCTACGAATTCTTCCTCATGGACGAAGAAATCGCCGACCTCCTGGGCGCCTCCATCCGCACCGGCCAGTTGCGCGGCGCCGCCCGCGCGCGCGGCTGGAAAAGCATCCGCGAATACGGCTGGCTCAAAGTCCAGCAAGGCCTGACCCCCGCCAGCGAAGTCCTCCGCCTCACCCACCGCGTCCGCGCCACCTTCTGATCCCGCCGCCGCCCCGTGGCGGAAATCCGAGACCCCGAAGGACCGAAGGACCGAGGGCCGAAGGAAATCCGAATCCCGAAATCCGAAAGAAAAGCGCGTTTCGGTAGCGCAGGCTTCCAGTCTGCTGTGTCGCCGGCTTCCAGCCGGCCCGGCGGGCGAGGAAAAGCGACCGCCGCGTAACGGGAAAAATCGGCAGATTGGAAATCCGCGATACAGCAGGCTGGAAGCCTGCGCTACGGAGGGACGAGGGGGGG
>Ga0256914_1004213_pt1 | contig 10925 bp, 7 predicted proteins | sample HulkmetaG_FD_191571 | JGI IMG/M metagenome (GOLD analysis project Ga0256914, IMG submission 191571) | Hydrothermal chimney microbial communities from Main Endeavour vent field at the Juan de Fuca Ridge, Pacific Ocean - Hulk | ecosystem: Environmental > Aquatic > Marine > Hydrothermal vents ...
ACTCTCTATAATCAAATCTGATTTTTTAAGATGACCTTCTTCTTCTAATTTGGCTATCATCTGTAGTGTCTCTTCATACTTTTTCTCATATATGGCATTGTTTGTCTCATACACTTTTCTCTCTTTGTTGGCATAGAGCCAAGCTGCTACGATAGATAGTGCAAAGAAACTATATATCCACCATTGCCACTCTTTTAAATCAAGCAATACTATAAAATACTGTACTGAAAATAGTACAAAAAATTCAATCGAGAAGATGATAACCAAAGTTGAGCTTTGTTCAAAATCAAGTGTGTATTTCTCTATCTCTCTAAGATGGTCTAAGTTTTCATTAACCTTTTTTGCTAACTCTTTTGCTTTTGGGTCTTTGATAGTATCTATATCTATATTTCTTAGATGGATGTTACTTAGGTTATACTCAACATTGATTTGCTTATAATCTTCATAAATCACTGGATGATCTTGCATCACTTGAAGTATCTCTTCTTCAGTGACTCTGTTTTTGCCCAATATTCTTTGTACATCTTGAAGTACCAAATCATATAAACCTACTGTCTTTATCTCTAAAGCGACTCTCGGTAAATGTGTCATTTGCCATCCTATTTATAAATTAAAATTCTTTGATATACTATAATATCTAAACTTATAGAATATAAAAAAATTTGAAATAAGCAGAGGGCAAAATGCCTCTACTTTTAAAGAAGTTACGCTTTATGATTATCAGCCACAGTTTCTGGCTCGATTCCATAAGAAGCAGTAGGATCTTTTGCTGGCAAGAAGATACCGATAAGTCCCTTGATACCAACTGAAAGTACGATGTTTAGCAAGAATATCAACCATGCTACTACTACCATAGTACCACAAATAGCTGCTAAAATCATCAAAGTATTAAACTCACCATTTACATACAAGTGACGACGAAGCATACCATCAAGTCCTGCCATACCACCAAATGCACCCATACCGATACCACCGATTAGATACATCCAGTAGTGAATATTAGACATTTTTGATGAGAACATCTTTGTGTTGTTTGTAACGATTGGCCATAGTACATACAATGCACTATATAGTGTCATATAAAGACCAACAATCAAAGCAATATGAACGTGAGCCATAATAATCCATTGAGTATTATGAAGTACTCTGTTCATACCCATATCTGCTTGGATAATCGCAGCTGGTACTGCCAAACCAAATCCGATAAGTCCACCTAGAAGGTATTTGAGTTCCATTGTCATTTTTAGTGGTCTAGCTTTCCACAATGTTACCAATGTGATAAATAGTGCCAAACCTTGTGTTAGAAGCTCAAACGCTGTAACCATCTCACCAGAGATTAGTTTCATCATTTCTGGTTGACCTTGATCTGCTAGTAGGTGGTGAGACCATACCATCCAAGAAACCAAAAGCTCTAGCATCAACGCTGCTCTAGCGACATTTTCCATAAATAGCTTTTGACCTGTAATCAATGTAGCCAAAAGATACCAAGAACCTGCTACATAGATAAGTACCAAACCATCAGCAACCAAGTCAAGTCCCCACCAGAAGTAGTTTTTGTAAAGTAATGCATCAACAGCAGCAACATCTAGTGGACTACCAGCCATATCAAAGATAAGATATACAAGTACCAATACACCAGCACTCAAGATTACAACTGCATCTAGGAATGTATCAACTGTACCACGGAAAATAGCAACAACTGGCAATGCAAGTGCCGGTTCTTTACTATATGGTGGCTTACCTGTAAGCTTATGTACAAGGTTTAACATACCATCAATACCAAAACCAGAGATTAGAAGCTCTTTTGTAGTTTTGTCTTTGTGTACACCAACTCTAGCGAAGATTGTCGCATAGATGTTATAGATAAATCCAAAAGTACCAAGCATAATCAATGCAACACCAAGGATAAATACGATACCACCAATAACACTAAACTGCTCAGTATCAGCAGGAAGTGGCCAATAAAGTGTATAGAGTGGAGCATACTGCCATACAAATGCAGCAATCCAAGCCAAAGCTGTACCAATAGTAATCAAAAGCCATACTGCATTAGCAAGTTTTACACTATAAAGTGGCTTTTTGGTCAAGAAAGGTACCAAGAACATAAATGCCGCAAATACCAATTGATAAGTTGAACCAAAGATACCAACTATCGGGTGAACTGTCATAATAGAGAAGTAGTGACTTGGGTGTGAGAACATCTCTGGTAGTGGATTTGATGGTCCTGTTACTACCAATTTCATAATCATACCTTCAATCGCAACTAGTCCATAGAACAAAAATGACATTACAACAGCACGAAGTGTAACTTTTTGCAATGCGTTCAAACTATCTGCATCAAAGTTAGTACCATGGATTAAATTTTTCATAATACTCATTTGGCACCTCCATCTTTACAACCTACAACTTTTACAAAGTTTTTCACTAACATAAGATCCTTTTTCCCATCTTCGCTATATTGCTCTGGTCCAGAATACTCAGTAGATGTCAAATCAAATACACCATTGTGGTTAAATGTCCATAGCATATCGTTTGAATCAAGAATTCCGTTTACATCAGTACCTGGGTTAACTTGCATTTGAGTTACCAATGTGCCATCTTGTCTAAATAGACCAAATCCATAAACCAAATCACGGCTTTTTACATCAAACTCTATAGTTTGTCCACACTGAACTACGATTTCTTTTGGAAGACCTATCCATTTGTGTCTTTCAATCTCAAATTCATAAGATTTATCAGCTTTGATATCGTGTCTTGTGATATCTTGTGATACCCAAGGGATAGCATTGTAGGTAAATATGTGGTGACCTACACCTCCAGCAACCAAGAAAGCCATATATCCATAAAATGGAATACGAACGATCGATTTAGCATTCTCACGAGTTAGGTTATAACCAAACCATGCAACTGTCGATATAATAATCAACGCATAGATGGTATAAGCTACTTCGTGAAATGCTAATAACTCGAGTGAGTTAGAAAATGTCATCTTTTCTCCTTTTTAAATTAACTCGACCATAATTATAGTAGGAGATTATTGCAAAAAGATTGATTTATGTCAAAGTGATTGAAAATAGTAGAAAAATATGAGCAAAATGCTCATATTTTAGTATTGGTATAGAAAAATCCCTGATGGTTTTGATACTTGGTAGATATCTCTTGATAGATACCAGTCTTTGGTATCTATTACACTTACTTGATTTGCACCATTTACTGATACATACAAAGATGGGTATGTATTTGACCATCTTACATGCAACACCTTGCCAGGGAATTTGAATGTCTGAATTACTTTCAAACTAGTAGTATCGACTATCTGAATAGTTGGGAAATCTTTACCTGAGAATGTAACAGCGATATATTTTTTGTCTGGACTCAGAGCAGTAAATACTGGTAATCCTTGCACTTCTATATTTTTGATAAAGTTAAACTTCTTATCATATACCATTACTTTGTTATCCCCTACTGCTGGGATGAATGTTTTGTCTCTGCTTAGTGACCAGAAACCAAAATGTGGTACTTTTAGCACTGGCTTGTTACCATCAGCTGTTACTTTGATGAGCTTGTATGTCATAGTATCCAAGTCAATCACTCCAAAACCTTTGGTTAGGAAAAAGCCTACTATGTATGTATTATCTTGTATCATAGCATCAAACGGCATCTGACCTACATCAAAATCTTTGAGTTTTTTAAAGGTCGGCACTCCATCTTTTGGTTTATCTTCTTTGTAGATACTCACCTTATCACTATCCATCTGTGCAAAAATCAGCATATCTTTATAGATTTTGATACCTACATTTTTTGAGCCTGTTATTATCTTTTGGATAGGTTCGAGATCACGACTTAAGATATCTACACTCTTGTCATCATAGTTTGCAACTGCTACATAATTTTTGCCTATAACAAAGCCTATAGCACTTTTGGATGTTTTGTACTCGGCCTCTTTTTTCTCACTCTTGGCATCAAATTTGACCACATACCCATCACGACTTATAAGATACGCATCATCACCATCAAACTTGATAATACCGTGATTCATATTGTGCATATTTTGCATATGGCGTTTTGTAAGTCCATCCTCTATGATAGCTACAGAGTTGCTTTCTCTCTCTACTACAAAATATTTCTCTTTTGCTTGGATGCTTTGTGTTGATACTAGCACCAATAATAAAGCCAACAAATACCTCATCTTCACCCTTTGTATTATGATTTGCATTATTATACTATCATTTGCTAATAGCTACATTGAGTTATATCAAAACTTACGCCAAAAGCTTCTACTAAGTAGCAATAGCACTGTATAAAATTCAAGCCTTCCTATAAGCATCGCAAAAGATAATATAATCTTGTCTATATCACTAAAAAAACTATAGTTACATGCAGGTCCAACTAGAGCAAATCCAGGACCTATATTGCCTACAGTCGCAAGTGCAGCCGAGATAGCACTCATAGCATCATATCCCCTAGCAAAGAGATAGATAGTTACCAGCATATTGGTCATGATAAACAAAAAGATAAAACCTGTAGTTGATGTGATGACATATGGTGATACTTTTTTGCCATCTATAAATACATTGAGTATAGCTTTGGGGTGTATCATTTGGCGAAACTGCATACGGATATTTTTAAACAGTACTATATATCTTATCACTTTCACTCCTCCAGCAGTTGAGCTTGCATTACCACCTACAAGCATAGCCAAAAATATAACTGCTATGGCAAAATTGCCCCAAGTAGAGTAATCAAGCGTAGCAAAACCTGTAGTAGTCATAACCGATGCGATTGTAAAAAATGAGTGAGTTAAAGCGTGAAAATAGTTATCATTGTCTATCCAAACATCTACTCCACTTAACACAAATGATAGCACTACAAACAGACCTAGATACCAAAAAATCTCTTCACTTTTGTATGATACAAGTTTGCCACTGCTTACAAATCTCAAATGAGCCAAGAAGTTGATGCCTGAGAGTACCATAAAAACTGTCGTTATCCAAAATATCAAATACGAATCAAAATAACCTAGTGAAGCATTTTTGGTAGAAAATCCACCTGTTGAGATGGTAGAGAGTGCGTGATTTAGTGCATCAAACCAACTCATTCCAGCTAATTTTAGCGTTATCATATCTAGTAGTGTAAGAGCTGAGTATATACCCCAAAGCCTGATAGCTGTATCTTTGATTTTGGGAGTGCTTTTTTCCATCTTGATACCAGTTGATTCAGCTTTGAAAAGTGCCATCGAACCACTTGGATTGATAAGTGAGAATAATCCAACTCCAAGTACAATAATCCCCATACCACCAATCCAATGCATCAAGCTTCTAAAATACAACACACTTTTTGGCAAAGATTCTATATCGCTATAGATTGTAGCACCTGTTGTTGTAACACCACTAATGGACTCAAAAAAACCATCTATAAAGGAGACATCAGAATACATCATCAGCACTATTGCTCCAGCTACCCCTATAAGTATCCATACGATATTGACTGATAGTATCCCCTCTCTGATGGAGAGTTTGACATCATAATCTCTTAAGATAAAAAGCAATACTAAATTGAAACAAAATAAAAATCCATCAAATAACATAAAGTTTGTCATATCTTCTTGATAAATCAAGCCTACAACTATAGCACTTGCAAAAAAAAGGCTCAATGCCACACCTACAACTGCTATAAATTTGAATATACTTTTTATAGAGAATAAATCCATTTTTTCATCTCTTCTTTTATCTTTGCGTTACCTACCAAAACAATAATGTCATCTTTTTGCAATATTTTTATATCACAAATATCATAAATATGATTCTCTCTTGTTATCATAACTTTTGTATCTTTTGGTAATTTTTGAACCATTTTTTTGCCTATCAATGGTGATTTGGGGTAGATTTTTCTCATAAACAATACCCCCTCTCCTCCACAATAGTGCCTTTGAGTTACGATTGAACTTGATGAGATTTTTTCAAGTATCTCAAAAGTCGCACTAGCTTTACTTCCTCTTACTACTACAAGTCCTAGCTTGTGCATCAAACTATAGTATGATTTGTCATTGTTTATAGCTACGACTTTAGGTATCCCATACTCTTTGGCTTCGACACATTTGACTATATTTTTCTCATCATTATGCCCTGCTGCTATAACCATATCAGCATACTTTATCCCCTCTTCTTCAAACAGTTTATGGTCTTCATAAGCAGAGTTGATAACCATAACACTCTCACCTAGCTCTGATGATGCTTCTTTGCATAGTGATGTATTTTTTTCTATCATTTTTATCTCTACACCTTTTTTGATCAATGCACTAGCGATTTTTCGAGCTTGTGTATTTGCTCCGAAAATCACTATCTTATCTATCTTTTGTGGAGTGGTTTCATCTAGCTTGAATGCCAAATCATAAATAGAATGAACATCACCATAAAAATATAACAAATCTCCATTATGTACGATTTCATCCTCTGTTGGGATAGATAATCGTTTTTGTCTTTCTACCCCAACAACACGCATACTATCACTTGTAAAATCTTTTATCTTATGAGATTTCAAATCGTGAGAATCTATCTTGATAGAGACAAGTTTATGTTTAGTTTGGTGAAAAGCTTTGACATTGTTGGCTTTGGGAAATGCCAGTATAGATTTGATGCGTCTAGCTGTCAATATATCAGGAAATATAGCATAATCAATAGATAGCTTTTGTAATACATGGCTTTTGACAAATGCGTCATTTTTGAGTCTGACTATCTTTTTGCCAACATCTACTACATCCTCTACAATCATTGTAGCTAGCAAGTTTGCTTCATCTGAATCAGTTACAGCGATAAACAAATCAGCTTTTTGCACTGGTAACGATTGATATGATTTTGGGTCTTCAACATCACCTTTGATAACATAGATATCTATCTCATCTTCAAGTCTCTCTAACTTTTTGATATCTTGGTCTATGACGATAACATTATGCCCGATACTAAGCGATTGTGCCAACAAGTACCCAACTGTCCCTGCACCTGCGATTATAATATTCATCTTTTATACCTTTTAGCAAAAAGTCATTATATAACTATTTTACTTGAAAAGTAATTGTTTTTATAAGTTGTGGTTTTATTATAGATTTGTCTTTTAGTGTTATAACTGATACACAATCATCTTTTGCCAACTGTACATAGTAATCTACTTTGATAGTATCACCTTTTTTGATACTATCTGCTTTATATTTGAGTATTTTTGTCTCATCAGCATTTATATTGTTGCTACCACCACTTGTAGCAGTAGCTGGTATGATTATAGGGTGGTTGTCTGCTTTGAAACTGTATGCGAAATAGCCTTGCTTATCTTCACTCGGTTTATTCTTATAGTTTTGCCATACTATCTTACTGCCTCTAATAAGTGATATATGCAAATATTTTGCACGAGCTGGTTGGATGATAAGTGGGTGAGTAGTTTTATTGTGAAGTGATAACAGTATCATATCATTATCTACACTCACATTGATATCAAGACCTTTTTTTCTAAACTCTTTGTCTCTGATACCCAAAAACTTGTGACTTACATGCACACCTCTGGCTCTTTTGTCCATCTTTTCAACTCCACCTTCTGCTTGTGGCATATGACACTTGATACAATCAAGACTATCTTGTTTATCATCCATAGCTCTAAAGATAGTTACATTATTATCATTGAGTTTGTGTGAGTGGCATCCCATACATACTTTTTTGGCATATATTGGGTTTTTGACTGATGAGTGCTTGTCACTATCATCTGGGTTATTTAATCTTCCATATAGTGTTGGCTTATAACCTGCTGCTTGTCTTGCTTTGGTATTGATGTTGTATCTATGTGCTTTTTTTACATACGCTACAGTATGACAAAAGTAACAACTCACTCCATCGCTGTGTGTTTTGTTGTTTGGGTTTGGTCTGGCTTTGCCATCCATCAAATCTTTGAGATTGTTTGCCATTGGCATATGACATACGGCACATTCGTAAGTCTTGGTACTTACTTTGTTGGCGATTTTGCGATGCAGTTCATCATCAAAATAGCTTTTGGAGTGAAAAGAGCTTTGATACTCATCATATATCTTCTCATGACACTCTTGGCATGAGTGATTATCCAAATATTTGGCTTGAAGCATAGAAAAAAGAAGCAAAAACAAAACAGTATATCTCATATCTCAACCCACCCAAAGAAAATTTAGACATAAGACTATGGTATCTTATCTGTAAATCGTCTTAATAAAATATGATATACAAAATAGGGCAAAGCCCTATTTGGAGAGTAACTTACGCACCTGGAACATGTTGTCTATGTTCTACAGAGTATGTAAATGTAGGTGTTGTCAAGTTTTCGATATACTTGATAAATTTACCTGTTTTAGACTCATAGATACCAATTCTTCCTGTTGTCCACTCAGAAATCATTGTCCACTCACCATGGTTAGCAGGCTCAGCGTGAAGCAATCTTGGTTGTACTGGATTTTTAACAGCTTTTCCAATATGATCTGGCATAGGCAAGATTGTCTCTTTTCCAAATGCTTTTTCGATTACAGGAACTTTTGCGTGTTGAGTTGCATCCCACTCTTGAATTACTTTTTTAGTATGTGCATCAATCAATTGACCTTTAGTTTTACCAACTTTGATGATTCTATCAGTCTCAAGAGTCTCTTTGTTGATTAGGTGTACTTCATTGTAGTTTGCAGGTTTACCAAGAACACAATCTGACCAGATATATGGTGTATGTTCACTAGTACCTACGAACAATCCTCCACCTGCTGTTGGAACTTTTTTGACTACTTCCCAGCTTGGAGATTCCCAGATTACAACAGAACCAAAGTTCATTGAGTTTGTAGCATTTAGTTGTTTACCTAATTTTTTGTTAAACCAGCTTGAACCTTGACCTGGGTGTGGCTTAGATTTTTTACCAGTATAAACTTTTGCTGCTAGAGTTTTTGTTTTGAAATCAACAATACCCATCAAATCACTTCCTTGAGATGCGATTTGGAAATATCTACCATAATCTTCACCTTCATTTTCATTCAAGAAACAGTCATGCAAGATTTTACCAATATTTGGAATATCTCCAACGATTGGGAAGTCTGGTTTAGAATAATCGATGATATATGTATGACCACCATCTTTAAGTGCCATTGCGAAATATGGTCCATATGGAGTATCAGCGATACCAGCTACACGGCTTGGTCCGATTTGTCCATCTGGGTTGATTACACGGCTAGTATCATATACTTTTAGTGGCTCTAATGTATGAGCATCACAAAGTACTGCACCACCTGGGTTGTAGTTACCAGCTAGGATATATTTACCATCTGGAGATACTGCTAGACCACGAGACTCTTGACCAACTTGTACGCTTGCAACTGCTGGTTGTCCTGGAGCTCCGATATCAAACATAGTAAGTTTACCAGATCTTGAGATTGAGTATGCATATCTTGGGTTTGCTTTGTTTGTAACTGTAACATGCACTGCAAATCCAGCTTTGTGACGGCTAAGTACTTTTGCTTTTGTAGAATCGATAAAGTCAACTAGTGATGCATCTCTTTCTGTTGCGAATGTGATATCTTTTACATTTGCAACATCACCTTTATATCCTAGTTTACCATCTTTGCCTACAGCGTATTTTTTAGCCAACTCATCAACATCTGCTAGTTTTGTCCAAGTTTTATGTACTTCATCAAAATCTAGTGTCAATTCAACTGTATTTTTCCAGTCCATCAACCAGTCAACCATACCAGCTGCATCATCAGCAGTGAATTTTTCACTCCAAGCTGGCATTGCTGTATTTTCTCTACCATTTAGTATAGTTTGAACCAATGCGTTATGCTCTTTTTTCTTCAATGCTTTAGGTCTCAAATCTGATCCAACACCACCTTGGTGAATTGGTCCGTGGCACCCTTGACACTCTTTTTCATACATTTTTGCAAAATCCATACTTGATGAACCAGCCATAGCCATTGTAGCTGCCATACTTGTAACTGCTGCGAAACCTAAAAGTCTTTGTAACTTCATTTCCTCTCCTTAATATTTTATTGAGTTTTAAGCAAACTCAGATAAAATTTCGGGTCTTTTCAGACGACTCAATCTATGATATGAGAATTCTTACCCAATTCTCATATCCCCCTATTGCCATTTAATTGTTTATCAAATAGTTATAAACAATTTAATTATGCCATAAAAACATTCAGCATTGAATATTATGACAAATTCTTAAAGCTATAAGATTGACTAATATCAAGAATATATCAAAAAGTAACACTTTTTTCATCGATTTGGGATAATCGCTTATTAACCACAATTTGGATAAAATCTGTATTAAATAACTTGGGAGATTAGAAAATGAATGAAGCTCAATATATATGGATGGATGGCGAATTAGTAGCTTGGAATGATGCAAAAGTACATGTATTGACACACACTCTACACTATGGTAATGCTGTATTTGAGGGTACTCGAGCATATCAAACTGATGATGGTTTGGCTATATTTAAATTAGATGAACATACCAAAAGATTATACAACTCAGCCAAAATAGTAGCAATCAAACCAAATATAGAGTATGAAACACTAAGACAAGCTCATATAGATCTATTAAGAGCTAACAATTTCAATAGCAATGTATATCTAAGACCACTTATATACCTAGGTTATGGTCAGATGGGTATATATCACAAAAATGTACCAGTAAACACAATGATAGCAGCTTGGGAATGGGGAGCGTACCTTGGTGATGAAGGGTTAGAAAAAGGGATTAGATGTTGCACATCATCAATCACTAGAAATCCAAATCGTTCAACATTTGGCAAAGCAAAAGCAGCAGCAAACTACCTAAATAGCCAAATGGCAAAATATGAAGCTATAGAGAATGGTTTTGATGAAGCTTTGATGCTTGATGAGAATGGGTTTGTAGCTGAAGGAACAGGTGAG
>Ga0256914_1004214_pt1 | contig 10924 bp, 8 predicted proteins | sample HulkmetaG_FD_191571 | JGI IMG/M metagenome (GOLD analysis project Ga0256914, IMG submission 191571) | Hydrothermal chimney microbial communities from Main Endeavour vent field at the Juan de Fuca Ridge, Pacific Ocean - Hulk | ecosystem: Environmental > Aquatic > Marine > Hydrothermal vents ...
ATAAATAAAGTAAATATTTCTTCATCATCATCAATTTTACCAAGTCCTTCAGATTCTATTCTAGAAGTACATACCTTACATAATTCCCAATATCTAATTCTGTCTTCTCTATGGTTAATAATCTTTTTTATACCATCTAATAATTCCTTGTACTGTTTTCTACTAATGTGAAATTCAAAAACACTTTTTTGTACTCGAGAGCCATAATTTAATAAAAATTTACTTAGTTCTATTCGTCGTTTATTATCCGAAACATCATAAGAAATAACTACATAATAATCTAATCCTAACATTTTTAATTTCCTATTATTTTTTAATTATTTAAATGGAGTAGATATATATTCAGAGGTTTCACCTTTAATATATTTAACAAAATGTCTTATTTGTTGTTCTATAGCATTTCTATATGTCATGCGTTGTTTAGTTAGGTGAAAAGTTATTTCAGTAGACATTTTACGTTCAAATTGAGTAATATATTTTCTCCATCCGCAATCTTTTAAATATACTGCTCCTATTGAATCACTGATATTATCATCCTCTTCTTGCACGTTTTTAGTAAAGTCATCAATAGAAATAACTCCTAAATTAAATACGCTCAGTACTAAGCTATCTATTAAAATAGGCCTCCATTCTTCCATAAGATCTAATGCAAGACTAGGACGACCATATTCTAAGGTATGTAATGTTCCAATATAGGGATCTAAACCAACTAATTCTAGAATAGATATTACATTATTTAAAAGTAAAGTATATCCTAAACTTAATAAAGCATTAACAGGATCTTTAGGTGGCCTTCTATTTCTATTTGAAAATTTTATATTTTCTACTTTTAACCCTTTTCCCCACGCTGGGAAATACATTGCTGCCGCAATTCCTTCATACCCTCTTAATTCATCTAAGTCTTTAGCAAACTTGCATTTATCAACTAATCGTTTTAATTCAGCAATTACTTTAGAAAAGCCTAAATCTCTTTTGGAAGATCGCTGTATACGCTGTAATAAAGCTCTCTGATTGCGTAATTTACCTGATACTATTGCTTTAGCAGTTTTTAATATAAAACTACTGTTGTCAAATTGTTGAAATTGTATCTTTCTAAGAAATATATTTTTGCTTTTTGGAGATTGAAGTCTTCCTAAATATTTTCCTTTTTTAGTCATAAAGACTGTATCAATACCTTCTGATAGTAAAGTCCTTATAACATGGTTTGTCAGAGTTATATAGCCAATTACTATTACTTGAGAAAGTTTGAATATATGAATCTGTTGAATAGCTTTCTTCTTCTTTTTTATAATTAATCTTTTCCCTTCTTTATGAACAGAAATATCTGAATCTAACAAATAAAGTATCGACATAATATTATTTACTATTGATAATTTTTATACTATCTTCTTCCCAAAGTAATATTTTATTCCCAATTTTTATCTTTTTTTTGTGTTTTTTCTCTAATGCTAAAATTAATTGGTTTCTTAATTCTATTTGTCTATCTTTTAAATATTCAATCTGCTGTTTAAGATTTATATATTGCTCTGCCAATTCTTTAGCTGTACAAAATTGAGCTGTATATCTGTCTTCTTTGGTTGGAACTAACCTAGGTTCAATATGTAATAAAGGAGAAGGATACCTACCTTCTTGTAAAAACTTATCGTCAAAAATACAACTACATGAAACCATAGCAGATACTTCAGGTAATAACTCTCTAATTTTTAGACAACTTATGGGTCTAGGATATAAATTTTGTGCCTGCCTTTGTATATTCTGATATTTATAGTCAGGACATGGCATGAGAATATTATGTAATAATTCTTTAGTAGGATCTAATAATCCTATTGTATAAAAAAGTACTACTTTTTCTTTTCTAGATAAAATTTTGCCGGCTTTAATCTTTTTAAAGATATATGAAATTATATTACAAGATTTAACTAATTGATTTAGAGATTGAATTGTATTTTTGCTTTGTGTCGGTTGAGCTGTTGAGTATACAAGACCAATATCAATATAATTTATACATATCTTTTGTCTAAGATTTTGAGGAGAAATCATATTTATTCTTTCTATAAATTTTATCTGGTCTTCTATTGGTTGCTTAGACTTTTTGTTTAAAAACTGTCTTTTATGCCCAGTATATACATCTGTTCCAAACGGCATAGCAATAGGAGATTCAATCCAATGCACAGATTGAGGACGGGTAGGTAATACAGGCCTAATTTGAACCTTGGGCCTTGTTAAGGGTAGTAATTGTATAATTTTCTTTGTGAGCTTTCTAGCATATAAAAAATGACAAGATGGACTTAAAAATATCCACATTCTTATAGAATAGTTAGATAATGACTCTGCAACTACAGGGATTCCCTTTGAATCCAAAAAATAATATGCTTCCCAAAAACTTTTAGATAATAATTCTGATAAATATCCCTTGTCTTCTAAAGGATCAAATTGATTGGGAGAAATATAGTAATCTAATGCTATAATATTAATTTTTAAATCCTTATCTATAGGAAACCAGTATAAAGTCTTTGTACCTTTAATATGTTCTTCTAATATACTAAAGGTTAATTCAGATTCAACTAAATCTATTTGTTTAGAACCAGTATTATCTAATAATTCTACAGCATATAAATCTCGTCTACCACCTAATAATCTGTTAAATTGTTTTATAGTATTGATACTGATAGATCTATTAAATACTCTTATATTATTATTTTTCTCTTTTTTTGGATACAATTTATCTAACTGTTGTATTGCTTTTATCCATCCTAATTTTGTATAAATATCTATTAATGATTGTTTTGCTTTCGTATGATTTGGATCTATTTTTATTATTTTTTGTAAGATCCTAATACATTTTTTTAAATCTATTTTAAGTTTTAATAGTAATTTAACGTATTGATATAAGTAATCTATATTGAAACTCTTATCTATAGATAAGGCTTTTTCTATATCCTCTTTTGCAAGTTGATATAGCCCTAATAATTCTCCTATCTTAGACCATTCAGCATAATATATAGCTGGAGCTCCCTTATGCATTCTATATTTTAAATACTTATCTCTTGCCTGATCTATATTACCATCTAAAATTAATTCTAGTACCTCATTAATATTAAACATAATTATCTTATATTATGTTACATTTTTTTAAGCTTTATTCTCTAATTTATCTTAATTTATATAAGAAAAATTTCGAAAAACAATATGAAGAATTGTATTGCAATATTGCAATTGCGGTATTTTTTTTAGATAATCACTTATAATATTAAAAATTATTAAAGATCCCTAATATTATGGAGAGAATTAATTATGCTTTATGCTAAGTACCTTGTTTCAGGCCGTTTTGAATCTGATGCAATACTTCCTAAAATTAAGGGTTCAACATTTAGAGGGATATTTGGTATAGCCTTAAGAAATATCTCATGTGTATTAAAAAGTCAAAAATGTAATAGCTGTATATTAAATAGTAATTGTTTATATGCTAAATTTTTTGAAAGGGCAAATATAACCTCCCAATATAATACATATAATTATCCATATAGCAATCCTTTTGTAATAGAATTTCCTTTATCCAAAGAGACAAAATTCCCCTCTGGTAGCTCTTTCAATTTTAATCTTATTATTTTAGGAGAAGATAATAAAAATCTAAATTATTTTATTTTTGCCTTAGAACAAATGGGTAAAATTGGTATAGGTAAAAAAATAAATGGTAAAAGAGGAAAGTATTTCTTAGAATATATTAAATATAATGATTTTTTAGTATATTCTTATCAAAATGAAAAAATAAATATCCCTAAAAACATACAAGATATTTCTTTAAAGGATTTGTTTCCTAGTAATAAAATCCAATGTAACAAGATAAAAATAAATATTATAACACCATTAAGAGTTAAATATCACAATAGGCTAGCAAGTTCTTTGCCTTTTCACCTTTTAATAAGGGCTATATTACGTCGAGCTGGTTCCCTCTTCAGTTGGCATGGGAAAGAAGTACCTAATTTTGATTATAAAAACTTAATAACTGAAGCACAAAAGATTTCAATTATTGAAGAAAATATAAAATGGTTTGAATGGCGTCGTTATTCTAACAGACAGAAACAATCTATGCTAATTGGAGGGATAATTGGCTCTATAATTTATGAAGGTAATATCGGAGGTTTTATACCTCTTATTGATTTTGCTTCAAAAGTACATATAGGTAAACAAACTACTTTTGGCTTAGGCCAACTAGAATATGAGATATTAGTATGAAAAATATATTATTAGCTGTATGTGGGCTAAGTCCTCAGGTTATTACAGAAACTTTATATGCTTTACATCAACACTATAAAAAAGTTGATGAGATTCATATTATAACTACTAGAGATGGTAAAGAAAAAATATTTGCTCATCTACTAGCAGGTAAGAGCGGTTATTACTATAAATATCTTAAAGATTATAATATTGACCCTACATCTATCAATTTTGGACCTGATAATATTCATACTATAACAGATCAATACGGTAATGAAATATCTGATATTATAACTGAATATGATAATGAACTATTATTAAAAAAGTGCTTAGATATTACCTTCTTTTTTACAAGTGATCCTAATAATGCAGTCTTTTTTTCAATAGCAGGCGGACGAAAAACCATGAGTGCCTGTCTAATAGTTGCTGCTCAATTTTATGGAAGACCTCAAGATCGTATATATCATGTTTTAGTATCCCCAGAATTTGAAAGTAACAGAAACTTTTTCTATCCTCCCCCTGAGCCTTGTACTATAAAATTGATTGGTAGTAATGGTACACCTTTTTATAAAAGTACAAAATATGCAGAGGTAACTTTGGTTCCAATTCCTTTTGTTTCAATTCGAAATCAACTCTCTAAAGATTATCTAAAACAACCTACTGATCCAGGTACTTTAATGCTTTCTTTAATAAAAGAAAAAGAAACAAAACTGATTGTACATCTTATCTCTTCAAAGCTTATATACAAAAATAGAGAGCTAGATATGATGCCTGCAAGAATGGCTCTTTATGCATTTTTTATATTTAAGAAGAAGGAATGTTCAGATAAACGTAATAATTGTAATAATTGTAATAATTGTTTCGTTGACATTCAAGGTGTTTTTAATGAACAAGATAAAATTACAAAATTATATAAAAAAATTACTAAGAATGACGATATAAAACTTATAAGTGATACAGGTATATTAAATTTAGATGTTCCGAATTTTAACAGTTATAAGTCAAGGATTAATAGTGATATAAAACGAGTTTTTGGACATATTGCTTTAAAAGAAATTGGTATTTCTTCTATTGGAGTTCGTCCTAATACTCGTTATGGAATCTTTTTTGACAAGAATAAAATAGAAGTAGTCTATTAGTTAGTATGGGTGGGTAATTGTAATATTACAATATCTTGTAAAATCTTTCTATCTCTGTTCAAATAAACAAAATGACAACTAAAGGAGTATAATATGCTTAATACTACTTTAAAAATGGCTTTAGCCGCCCTTATACATGATATTGGTAAATTTGCCCAAGGTTCACTAGAACTAACTAATGAATATATAATAAACAATGCTCAACTATATCAACCTTTTTATAATGGGCATTATACACATGTCCATGTGTTATATACAGCAGCTTTTATTGAGCAAATGGCTGACTATCTACCTTCAGTTTGTACCAAAGGTACATGGGGGGAAGGAGACAGCTTTATCAATTTGGCTGCAGGACATCATAATCCTAAAACTCCCATGCAATGGATTATTACTGAAGCAGATCGTATATCTAGTGGTCTTGATAGAGATATTTTTAAAGATGGAGAGAAGATTTCATATAAGGACTTTAAAAAAACTAGATTGTTGCCAATATTAGAAAGCTTAGGGCCTGATAGATGTAAAAATTTTAAAATAAAACATAATTATAAATATAGTTATCCTCTTAAACCAATCTCTGCTAGTTCTATTTTTCCTATAGAACGCAATAAACAAGAAAAAATTAATCCTGAGGAAGAATATAAAGAATTATTTTTTGAATTCTCTGATAAATTAAAGGGATTATACCATAAGAGTAATATTTCGTTATGGATACAACATTTTAATAGTTTGTTAATGAGTTATACTTCATTAATACCTGCTGCAAGGGTTGAAGATGTAGTGCACGATGTCTCGTTATATGATCATTGTCATACTACTGCAGCATTGGCATCTGCTTTATATCAATATCATGCACGCACTAAAAATTTCGATATTTCTGAAATAAAAAATCGTGATACTGAAAAGCTTTTACTAATAAGTGGCGATTTTTATGGTATCCAAAATTTTATCTTTAAAACTCACAGTATCTCAAAAAAATTTAGATCAAAGCTTATTCGTGGTAGATCTTTAGCTGTATCCATTTTAGTAGATTTAGCTGCTAGGTTAATATGCGAACGTCTACAGCTATCTACCCTATCTATAATTTTGAGTAGCGCAGGAAAATTTCACATTCTAGCTCCTAATACAGACGAGGTTATTTCTATTATTGAAGAGTGTAAGAAGGCTATTACCGATTGGTTTTTCTCATATACTTATGGAGAGAACAATATAACTATTGCTTATACCAAGGCTTCTCCTGCTCAATTTCAAGCAGGAGAATTTCAAAGTTTGTGGTTAAAACATTTACAAGAAATGGAACAAAAAAAATTTCAAAAGATAGATTTAGATGTTTATGGTGGAGCTGTTCCTTTTAATAAATTTTTAGATAAATTTGATACAATGCTTAACCCTTCTCTTTGTCCTCTATGTGGTATGAGACCTTCTGATAAAAGAACTCAAAATGATAATATCTTAGAAGATATTGGATGCTCATTTTGTAGAGATAATATATTTCTAGGAACAAATGTAGTAAAAAACAACTTAATCGCTATTTGTAAGAAAAATTTCTCTAAAAAAGTTGAAAACAAACTTTTTATTCCATTTTTTAATGAATTCCAACTCTTCTTTACAGATAATCCTTTGGATGAACTAGCAAATAGTGGAGATTTACTAGATCTATGGGAAATAAATATATCTGAGGATGGTACCTTCCCTTGTAGAGCTACCATTAAGTTCTTTAATGGACATGTACCATGTTATAGAGAAGAAGATAAAAATGATGAGGAGTTATTAAATTCTTTAAAATCTGATGAACAAAAGGATCCTATAAAAGTAGGTTCAATTAAAAGTTTTTCTTATATAGCCCTAAAAGCTAAAAAGAAAGAAGGAGATCGATATAAAGGGTTAGAAGCCTTAGGGATTTTAAAAGCAGATATTGACAATCTAGCAATGCTTTTTGGATGTGGTTTTGAGACGAAGAGATATACTATATCAAGAATTTCAACATTAAGTAGACAACTTAATTTCTTTTTTTCGTTATATTTACCTCACTTTTTAGCTAATTCACCACAATTTTATAATACTTATACAGTGTTTGCAGGGGGAGATGATCTGTTTTTGATTGGACCTTGGAATAGTATGCTTGATCTTGCTGAATTATTAAATGCTAAATTTCATAGTTTTACTTGTAATAATCCTGATATAACTATATCTGCAGGTATAACTATACATAAAGCTAATACACCCATAAATATAATGGCTAAACAAGCAGAGGAAGCACTTAGACAAGTAAAAGATAAAAATAAAAATGCTATTAGTATATTTAATCAAATTATAACTTGGTATAACTATTCAAAATTATTAAAATTACGTAATATTTTAAAGAAATGGCTAAAACATAATTATATAAGTAAAGTAATATGTTATAAATTTAATAAAATAATAGATATGGTAGAAGAAGAATATAATATAAAATATGAATCAAATATAACAATTGATAAACTAAATTGTTTTAAGTGGAAATCATTATTCTATTACTTAATAATAAGAAATGTACCAAACAATGATGAGATCATAAATGAGATATGTCAAATGATAAGCTGGTTAGAAGAATATAGAACCGCCTTAAGAATACCTTTGTGGTCACTTCTTTATGAAGAAAGAAAATAATTTAGGAGGTTAAATAAATGTCAAACCTAGAACTAAAATTATGGAAAGATAGAGAAAAGAGGCAGTTAGATCCTAGGTTGTTTTCTAATGTAGCAGAAGAGTTTGCAAAGACTCTTAGCCAAGATGGGAGAAAATCAAAAAGGAATAAACAAACTCAAATAAGAAAATATTTTGATGAAGTTGTTAGACTTAATGAAATGGCACAAACTTTAAGCAATAGTAAAGAAGATAAAGATATATGGGAAAATCGGATACTTCCCCAGATTCACATGCTTATTGCAAAAGTTGTATATGCTAAAGGAAGAAACTTAGTAACAGATTCCTTTATAAAGATTATTAAAGATGGAATCAACCAAATACAAGACAAAGAAGATCTACAAATTTTTACAAATTTTCTAGAGGCTTTTATAGGTTTCTATACCTTCATACATAAAGCAGAATGAATCACATGATTTTAAATAATTAATAAAGGAGTATTACTATGAAACTTAATAAAATAACTGAAATTACAGGTACAATTACTCTTAAAACAGGGCTTCACATTGGTTCAGGAGATACAGAGCTCCATATTGGTGGTACGGATCAGCCAGTAGTTAAACATCCATATACAAAGGAACCCTATATACCTGGATCTTCTTTAAAAGGGAAAATACGTTCTCTTTTAGAACTTAAAAGTGGATTAATAGCTCTACAAAAAGACAAAGGTCCTATTAACATAGATATCTTAAAAAAGTTAAAGGATGATAAGCAAGATAAAAAGCAAGAAGCTATAAAGATATTGAAATTATTTGGTGTTAGCGCTTCTGAGCAACTAGAATCTAATTTAGATGTAGAAATTGGACCTGCAAGGGCTTCATTTGCAGACGCTTATTTAACTGATGATAGTAGAAAACTTATAAGGGAAAAACAGGCTTCATTTTTTGAGTTAAAAAGTGAAACTAGTATAGATCGTATTAATTGTAAAGCTAATCCTCGTTTTATAGAAAGAGTAGTAGCTGGGCTTAAGTTTAACTTTTTTATATATTTTAAAGAGATGGAAGGTGATAATGGGCTTATTGATTATTTATTAGAAGGGATAAGGCTGCTTGAACTTGATGCCTTAGGAGGATCTGGAAGTAGAGGATATGGCAAAGTAGTTTTTGAGTTTGATGATTCAGAACTAAATAACAAATTTAGGAACCTCAAACCTTTTAATGAGGAATAAGTAAGATGGGAATAGAAACTTATGCTATCATATTGAAACCTGAAAGTCCATTTGGAACCCCTTTAAAAGGAGATACTATATTTGGCCATTTCTGTTGGCAGGTTGCAGAAGATCCTGTTTTATTAGATGGTGGATTATCTAAATGGATACCTCTTTATGATAGACGTCCTTTTGCTGTATTTTCTAGTGCATGGCCTTATTTTATTGAGGAAAACAAAATAGTATATGCTATCAAAAGGCCGGATTTGCCTAATATATTATTAGAAAAAACTTTAGGTAGTTTTAATGGACGAACAACTTATAAGGATCAATTACTAAACCGTAAAAAAGATAAAGCTAAAAGATGGTTTTTGATATCTGAAGATCTAAACGCTAAATTAGATTGGAACAATTTTATAGATGATAAAGAATTATATTCTAAGATCTCACAAGCAATTCCAGATGAAAAAAGTCAATCTTTAAAAGATTCTCATGAAATATCAAAAATTTCTCTAGCTGTTGAATATACTCATAATACTATAAACCGTATTACAATGACTACGGGTAAAAAGAGATTTGCACCATATAATACAGAAAACCTATGGTATGTTCCATGGATAGAATTAGTTTTATTCGTTGCCTTTTACAATGAAGCTTGTTCTATCGAACAAATAGTAGAGGGCATCATTAGGATTGGAAAGCAAGGATTTGGTAGAGATTCATCTGTTGGATTAGGACGTTTTTCTGTATCAAAAACAAAACGGGTAAAATGGCCTAAAATACATAGAACATTGATTACTCTTGGTCCATGCGTACCTGATTCTGATAGATATAACCAGTATTTTTTTAATCCATTTATTAGATTTGGCAGACATGGGGCTTCTCTAGCTTGTTCTAGGAATCCTTTCAAAACTCCTATAGTTATGGCAGATGAAGGAGCGGTTTTCATGATAAAAGAAGATGTTGAGATAGATAGACCCTTTATAGGTAGAGCTATTAAAAATATTTCTAAAGTTCAAGATACTGCAGTAGCACAAGGTTATTCTTTAGTTTTACCTCTTCGAATGTAATCTAAGGAGGAATTGATGCAATTTCATACTATATTTTTAAAACTTTCTGTTATTTCTCCTGTGCATATTGGCTGTGGTGAAGTATATGAACCAACCTCATTTTTTATTAACAAAGAAAAAAATCTCCTTATTCATTTTGATATTACTCATTTGCTACGTCTTCTTAGTCCAAAAGAAATTAATAGATTTAAAGAAATATGTAGAAAAGGAACCACATCATCTATTATTGAATTAATGAAGTTTATTTATAATCGTGCAAATGATTCTAATATAGAGGGACATGAAATACCTGTAAGCAAGGAAATAGTTAAAAGATACCATAATCTTTTAACAAATAGATATAATCAAGAGATCAATCAGTTTAAAATAGAAAGGACAGTCTTTGATTCTTTAAAGGGATATATTTATATACCTGGTTCTACGATAAAGGGAGCAATTAGAACTGCTATTTTAAACTATAGATACAAAAATCATAAATGTAATAACAGCAAAATAAAAGAAAAAGATATATTAGAATATTCTGATTTTTATAATGATCCTTTTAGATTACTAAAAGTTTCAGATTTCTATCCAATACATAAACCAAGACAACAGATATGTTATGCTATTAATAAAAAGAGAGATCCTAAAAAACATAGTAAGACATCTAGATTGCCTAATATAATAGA
>Ga0256914_1004215_pt1 | contig 10922 bp, 8 predicted proteins | sample HulkmetaG_FD_191571 | JGI IMG/M metagenome (GOLD analysis project Ga0256914, IMG submission 191571) | Hydrothermal chimney microbial communities from Main Endeavour vent field at the Juan de Fuca Ridge, Pacific Ocean - Hulk | ecosystem: Environmental > Aquatic > Marine > Hydrothermal vents ...
TGGTCGAGCGAAGAGGGCGAGCCTGAGGCCAAGGGGCAACCGCGGCCGCCGCGATGGTGCCGCCCGGCTGTAACGCGCCAAACGTTCTTGGCCCAGGCCCTGGGCATTGACGAAGCCACGCTGGCGCAAGCCCAACAGCAAGCCACTTTGGATTGGATTCGCTACTTGGAGCAACAAGGCCAACTGCCCGCGGACAAGGCTGCGTTGTGGCGGGCCCGCGTCTTGGCCCAGCCGTATCTGGACCCGGCCAAGTTGGTCGCCCAAGCCCTGGGCTTGACGCCTGAGGCCTTGCAGCAAGCCTGCACCGACGGCAAGACCTTGGCCGACCTGCTCGAGCAACAAGGTCTGACCCGCCAAGCATTCGCCCGCGCGCTCAAACAGGCCGCCGAAGAGGCCCTGCAACAGGCGGTGGACGACGGCGTGCTCACCCAAGAGCAAGCCGAAGCGCTCAAGGCCGCCGCGCGGCAACGCTTGAAGTCGCGCCGGCCAGATACCCGGCCGTAGGCCCTGCTTCCCCTTTTCGCGGCGCCCTCGGCCTCCAGGTCGAGGGCGCCGCGCGCGGCGCGGTATAATCTCGGCCACGGGCTGGCGCACAGCATTGGGACGCGCGTCCGTGGAACGAGACCATGTTGCCCATTCTGCATCCGCTTCTGCAACGGGTGGGGCTGCATCCGCGCAGCATTCGCAGCAAGGTCGCGCTGATGACCTTGGTGGTGGTGCTGTTGCCGCTGCTGGGCACCACATTGTTCGGCAATTGGATAACCAGCGATGTGCTGCGCGATCGGGCCCTGCTGCAAGCAACCGAGAACTTGGAAAAGCAAGCCCGCGAGTTGCGGGCGTTTCTGGAAAACGCGCGGCAGGATGTGCGTTACTTGGCCCAGTTGTATAGCATGCGCCAGTTGCTCTATGCGCAACACAAGGCCCAAATCGTGGACGCGATCTATTGGCGTGCCCAGTTGGCCGAAGACTTTCGCATTTTCGCCCGCACGCACCCTACTTACTATCAAATTCGCTATCTCGACGTGAACGGCGAGGAAGTCGTGCGGGTCAACCAACCCCTGGGCCAAGAGCCCTACATTGTGCCCGATTCCGAATTGCAGAACAAAGCCCATCGTTATTACTTCCAAGAGGCTGCCCAGTTGGCCCGCGGCGAGATGTATGTATCGCCCTTGGACCTCAACCGGGAGCATCACACCATCGAGCGTCCGTTGCATCCGGTGCTGCGCTATGCCACGCCCTTGTATTGGGGCGACCAATGGATGGGGGTTTTGGTCGTCAATTTGCACGCGCAGCCCTTGCTCAATATTCTGTACGAACACGACGCCTCACGGCGCTTGAACGGCGATACCCTGTTGGTGGACAGCGAAGGTTATTACTTGTTCCACCCCGACCCGGCCAAGCGCTGGGGCAGCCCCCACGATTTGAACACCGGCGAGAGCCTGCGCCGAGATGCGCCCGATGTGGCCGACGAAGTGCTCTCGGGGCGCTCGGGCGTGGTGTATCGCCAAGACGAAGTGTGGGTGTACACCCCCATCTACCCGGCCGAACAAGAAGATCCCCAATACTACTGGGTGCTCATCCGCCGGGAACCCCAGGCGCAACTGTTCGCCGCGGTCGGGTCGTTCCGCCTCATCGCGGGGGGCGTGTTGACCTTGGCGCTGGTGCTGTCAGTTATCATGGCCCTTGGCGTGGCCCGCATCGTCACCCGCCCCGTGGTGCGTTTGAAGGAAGCCGTAGAACGCTTTGGCCGCGGCGAGATGGAGGTGCGGGTGCCCGTCGACACCGAAGACGAGTTGGCCCATCTGATGATTGCGTTCAACCGCATGGCCGCGGCCATCCACCGGGACATGCGCCAGTTGCAATTGCTCAACCAAGGCGCCATGGCCCTGACCCGGCAGTTGGACTTGTGCCAAGCCTTGCACACCGCGGCCGAAGCCGTGGCCCGCCTCTTTGACGCGCCGTGGGTCGCGGTCTATCGGGTGGACGCCACAGGCCAATGGCAAGACGCGCAGGCCCACTTCGGCCCCGCGCCCCGCTTGATCACCGCGCGCCAAGTGCCCGAATGGGACGCGACGCAAGTCGTGAGCCGCATTCCTGCGCAGCAAGGCCAAGGCCATTGGTGGGCGGTCCGCCTGCATTGGGCCCACGACATCCACTATGTGTTGGCCTTCCCCGAGCCACAAGATGTTGACCTCGCTCGCGCGCAGACATGGATCGCGGTGCTGGTGCACCAAGCCGAAACCGTGCTCAAAAACATCCACCTATACGTCACCCTGCGCCGGCATCGCCGGCAGTTGTCAGAACTGCTCAGCCGTGTGATCACCGCCCAAGAAGAGGAACGCAAACTGGTGGCCTACGATTTGCACGATGGCCTGATCCAGGTGCTGGTAGGCGCGCGCCTGCACTTGAACAACTATCTGCTGCTGCGGGAACAAGACCCCGCGGCCGCGCAAGAAGCCCTGGAACGGGCCGTCGCTGAACTGCAGCGCGCCATTCGCGAAGGGCGGCGCTTGATTCAAGGCCTGCGCCCCACGGTGCTGGACGATTTGGGCTTGGCCCTCGCGGTGCGCGAGATGGCCGAAGGGATGGCCCGCGAACACGGTTGGCAACTGGAGTTGAGCCTGGAAGTGCCGGGGCGGTTGGCGCCCGAAGTCGAAATCACCGCGTTCCGCATCGTGCAAGAAGCCCTGAGCAACGTGCGCAAACACGCCCATGCCCGCCACGTGACCGTGCGCCTGTGGGTGGCGCGGGGGCGGTTGTATGGCCTGATTCAAGACGATGGCCAAGGCTTTGACTTGCAAAGCGTGGATGAGCGCGACCAAGACACGCCCGCGGTAGGGCTGCACAGCATGCGCGAACGCGCCCGTCTGATCGGCGGCACGTGGCACATCACAAGCCGACCCGGCCAAGGCACGACCATCGAGTTCTGGATCCCCCTCACCACCGGGGAGGACGACCATGCCTGATGCCATCCGGGTGTTGATAGCCGACGACCACGGCGTGGTGCGCGAAGGCCTGCGCACTTTGCTCACCCAAGCCGGATTCGAAGTGGTAGGCGTGGCCGCCACAGGGCAAGAAACGGTGCACCTCACACGCGCCCATCAACCTCACGTCGTCTTGCTCGACATCCGCATGCCCGACATGGATGGGCTCCAAGTGTTGGAACACTTGCGCGCGGCCATGCCCCAGGTGGCGGTCATCCTGCTGACCACGTACGACAATCCCACCTACCTCAGCCGCGCCCTTGCACTGGGCGTCGCGGGTTATTTGACCAAGGACGCGGACCCCCAGGCCATCCCCTTGGCGGTGCGGGCCGCGGCCCAAGGCCACGTCTTGCTGGAGCGGACCGTGCTGCAGCGCGCGCTAAACGACCTGCGCCTGGGCATCGCGCCGGCCGCGGTGACCACCACGGTGGATGAACTGACCGAGCAAGAAGTGCGGGTGTTGCGACTGGTGGCCCAGGGCCTGAGCAATCAAGAGATCGCTGAACGGTTGCACATTTCCCTCAACACGGTCAAGACCCATCTCAAGCACATCTTCGCCAAGTTGGGCGTCTCGGACCGCACCCAAGCCGCGGTATGGGCCTGGCGTCGCGGCCTGGGCGAATGAGCCGCGCGGCGCCGCGGCGCCCCCGCGCCCACCCGGAGGGCAATCCCCACCACCCCGCCCCAGCCGCGCGGCCCCAAGTCCCGCGGTCGCCCCTGGCGAGGAAGGCTTTCCCAAATCATGCCAACCCGCGTACAATAGGGCATCTTGTCCCCGGGAGTCGCCCATGTCGTTACCTTTGCCTGCCCCCGAAGCGCGCCTGCGCGAACATCTCACGTTCCTCTACGGCGCGGAGGCCGCGGCCCGCCTTCTGCCCCAGATTTTGGACCGGGCGCGCGCCTTTCGCGCCCAGCATCCGCCGCCCGCGCCAGCGACCCGCCGCGTGCTCACCCACCAAGACGCGCTGCTCATCACCTATGGCGATCAAGTGCGCGCCCCGGCCACACCCCCTCTGGCCGCGCTGAGGGATTTCCTGCGCGTGTGGGCGCGCGGCGTGGTGAATTGGGTGCACTTGCTGCCCTTCTTCCCTTATTCGTCCGACGATGGCTTCGCAGTGGTAGATTACACCCAAATCCACCCCGGCTGGGGCACATGGCAGCACATTCAAGACCTGGCGCGCGACTTCGCGCTCATGTTCGACGCGGTGATCAATCATGTGTCGAGCCAGCACCGTTGGTTCCAGCGCTTTTTGGCCGGCGACCCGACCTACGCGGACTTTTTCATCACCGTGCCGCCGGACACCGACTTGTCGGCCGTGGTGCGCCCCCGACCGTGGCCGCTGCTCACCCGCTTCGACACGCCGCGCGGTCCGGTTTGGGTGTGGACGACCTTCAGCGCGGACCAGGTGGATTTGAACTACCACAACCCCCAGGTGCTGCTGGCTGTGCTGGATGTGTTGCTGTTCTACATCGCGCACGGCGCGGCCATGTTGCGCCTGGACGCCATCGCGTACATCTGGAAGGAAATCGGCACCTCGTGCATCCACCTGGAAGGCGCGCACCGCTTGGTCAAATTGCTGCGCGCGGTGCTGGATCTGGCCGCGCCCCATGTGTTGCTGCTCACGGAGACCAACGTGCCCCACGCGGAGAACATCGCGTATTTCGGCAACGGCTACGATGAGGCTCAATTGGTGTACCAATTTTCCCTGCCGCCGTTGGTGCTGCACACGTTTGCCACCGGCAACGCGCAACGGCTGACCGCGTGGGCCCAGACGGTGCGCGCGCCATCGCCGGCCACCACCTTCCTCAACTTCTTGGCATCCCACGACGGCATTGGGGTGCGCCCGGTCGAAGGGCTGCTGAGCCCCGCGGAGGTCGAGCATTTGGTGCAGCGTACCTTGGCCCACGGCGGCTTGGTCTCCTACCGCAGCCGTGCGGACGGTCAGCGAAGTGTGTATGAACTCAACATCTCGTACTTCGACGCGCTCTCTGACCCGGCCGGCGACGAGCCTTTGGCTTTGCAAGTGGCGCGCTTTGTCGCGGCGCACGGCATCATGTTCAGCCTGGCGGGAGTGCCGGCCCTTTATGTCCACAGCCTGTTTGGCTCGCGCGGGGACCCGGACGCCGCGGCCCGCACCGGCCATCCACGGGCCATCAACCGGGCCAAGTTCGACCGCCAGCAGGTGGAAGCCGAGTTGCGCGCGCCCAGACACCGTCGTGCTCAGGTGTATCATGGGCTGCGGCGCCTATTGCAAGTGCGGCAAACCCAACCGGCCTTCCACCCCCAAGGCGAACAGCAGGTGCTGGAGGCCGGCCCCGGCGTGTTTGCCGTGTTGCGCGTGCCCCCACCCCACGAGCGCGGCGCGGCCGTGTTGGCCGTGCATTCGGTGCGCGCCACGGCCCAAGAGGTGATCGTCCCCCTGCCCGCGGCGTGGGCGCGCGGGGTGTGGGTCGATTTGCTGGCGCCCAGGGCGCGCAGCGAAGCCACCGCGCGCGGGTTGCCCATGCATTTGGCCCCCTATCAAGTACGTTGGTGGCGCCTGGAGGAACGCTAACATGCGAATTGCCATGATCTCGACCCGCTTCGCGGGGTTGGACGGCGTGTCGTTGGAAGCCGGCAAATGGGCGACCATCTTTCGGCGCCTGGGCCATGAGGTGGTCTTCCTGGCCGGCCTGCGCGACGCCAACGCGGAGCCCGGCGAAACCGTGCCCGAGATGCACTTCCAACATCCCGAAGTGGCCGCGATTCAGCAGGCCGTGTTCGGGCGCCATCGTGTCGAGCCCGAGGTCGGGCGCGCGTTGGAGGCCCTGGCCCAGCGTCTGCGGCAGGCCCTGCGCACGTTCTTGGAGCGTTGGGCGCCCGCGGTGGTGGTCGTTGAGAACGCGCTGGCCATTCCCATGAACATCCCGCTGGGGATGGCCTTGCATCAAGTGCTGGCCGAGACCCAACTGCCCGCCATCGGCCACCATCATGACTTTTATTGGGAGCGAGAGCGCTTCTTTCCGAACGGGTTGAGCCAAGTGCTGCGTGAGACCTTCCCGCCCGCGCTGCCCAACTTGCGGCACGTGGTGATCAACACCCTGGCGCGCTTGTCGCTCAAAGAGCGCCGCGGGCTCGACAGCGTGGTGGTGCCCAATGTGGAAGACTTCGCGCGGGCCGCGCCGGGCCTGGACGCGGTGAGCCGCGGCTTGCGCGCGGAATTGGGCTTGGGCCCTGACCACTTCTTCGTGCTCCAGCCCACCCGGGTCGTGCCGCGCAAGGGCATCGAGCACGCGCTGGACTTGGTAGCCGAACTCAACCGCCACCCGCGCGGCTTGGCCGGTCGCCAAGCCGTGCTGGTCATTTCGCACCCCGCAGGCGATGAGGGCTACGCGTATTTGCGCAGTCTGGAGGCGCGGGCCCGCGCGCAGCAGGTCCCCCTGATCTATGCCGCGGGGCGCTTCGGCCCCCGCCGCGGCCACAGCCCCGGCGGAACGGTCTACAGCCTGGCCGACGCGTACACGGCAGCCGATTTCGTCACCTACCCCAGCCTGTATGAGGGCTTTGGCAACGCGTTTCTCGAGGCGGTGTATTACCGCCTGCCGCTGCTGGTGAATCGTTACCCCGTGTACGACAGCGACATCCGCCCCCGGGGCTTCGAGGTGGTCGAGATGGCTGGCCGGGTCACGCCCGAGGTGGTCGACGCGGCGCGCGCGGCCCTGCTTGACCCTGTGCTCCGGCGTCAAATGGTGGAATGGAACTACGCGCGGGCCCGGGAGCATTTTTCCTTCGAAGCCATCACCCCCATTTTGGCCAGCCTATTGCCCTAACTTAGGGCCAGACCCAACGCCCGTGAATCATCACACGCGTGGGGCGGGTCTCCAGCAGCGCCTCAGGAGGCAAGGCAAAGGGGTCGTGAGGCAACACGATGAGGTCGGCCCAGTACCCTTGGGCCAACCGCCCCAGGTCGTGTTCGCGAAAGGCCGCGTATGCCGGGCCGACGGTGTAGGCCAACAGCGCTTGCTCCAACGTGAGCCGCTGCTCCGGGTACCAGCCGCCTTGGGGCGTGCCGTCGGGCCGGCGGCGGGTCACCGCGGCCCACAGCCCCAGCCAAGGGTCCGGCGATTCGACCGGCGCGTCCGAGCCGAAGACCAGACGTGCGCCGACCAGGTCCAAACGACGCCATGCGTACGCGGTCTCGCAACGGGCGCCCCAAGCCTGCTCGGCCATGGTCATGTCGCTCAACGCGTGCACGGGCTGCATTGAGGCGATCACGCCCAGGCGTCCAAAGGCCTCCAGGTCGTCGGGGGCGACCCGCTGAGCGTGCTCAATGCGGTGTCGGGGCATGGGGAACGGCTCCGCGGCGGCCTCACGGGCGCGCGCGGCCGCGAAGCCTCGCAAGACGGCCCGGTTGGCCGCGTCGCCAATGGCGTGCACGGCCAACGACCACCCCCAAGGCCCCACCTGGGCCGCCTTGGCGGCCACTTGCTCCGCGGTGAGCAGCAACGTGCCGCGGTGGCCCGTGTCTGCGTAAGGCATCAACATGGCCGCGGTGCGGGGCCCCAGCGCGCCGTCGGCAAATCCCTTGAGCCCTACCGGCCACAACCACGCGTCCGCGCCGGGCGCACGCCAACGCAGTGCAGCAATGGCTGCGCCCATGTCCCACGGCAAATATTGGGCCACCCGCAACTGCAGGGCCCCGGTATGACGCAAGCGTTGCAGCGCGTCGAAACTCAACGTGCGGTCGAAATTGTGTACCCCAGTGAGACCCAAAGCCCACAGCCGCGGCAAGGCCTCGCGCATTTGGGCCGCCACTTGCGCGGCCGTGGGCCGCGGGATGGCCCGCCGCACGCGCGCGATGGCGCCCTCGAAAAGCAGGCCGTTAAGGCGGCCGCGCGCATCCCGGCCATAGTGCCCATCGGGCGGATCTTCGGCCGTGGGCGACAGCCCTGCGGCCTGTAGGGCCGCGGTGTTCACCCACGCCGCGTGCAACGACTTGGCCGTGAGGAACACCGGATGATGCCGCGCGACCGCATCCAAGTCTGCGGCAGTGCCGTAGCCCTCGGGCCAGACGTTTTGATCCCAGCCGTGGCCGATGACCCAAGTACCCGGCGGCTGTTGCCGCACCCGCTGCGCGACCCGGCGCACGCATTCCGCGCGCGTGGGGGTGGCGCAATCGACCGCGTGCAGCAACGCGGCATATTGGCGCAAGTGGAAGTGGCCATCGGTCAGGCCTGGCCAGACCACCGCGCCATCCAAGGAAGTTTCGCGCGTGATGCGCGCGCCAAACGCGGCCCGCAACTCGCGCCGCGTGCCCACAGCCGCGATGCGGCCGTCCGCGCGCACCAGCAGCGCAGACGCGTACGGTCGCCGCGGGTCCAAAGTGCGAATGTGCGCGTGGGTGAGCAAATGCATGACCGCACTCCGATGGGGGCGGGGCGCCGACCAACGACGACGAAAGAAAAAATCCCCCGAATGGGGGATTCGCCTGTGCCGAGGGGGGGATTTGAACCCCCACGGGCGCAATGCCCACTGCGTCCTGAGCGCAGCGCGTCTGCCAGTTCCGCCACCTCGGCCCGGCGTCCATAGTATACCGCAGCCCGCCAGGCGCGTCAAGCGTCGCCTCGGCTCGTTTGCGAAATCAAGACCAGCCAGGCTCGCGCCGCCCCACGGCCAAGGGAGCCTGGAGATGGGCGCTCAAGCCGGGGCCTGGGGCGTCCTCGTGCCGGCCTCGTTCGCGGCCTGCGGGCGTCTCAACGCGGGGCCTCCCCCGCGCGCGGGCGACGCGCCACGCCGCTGCCGCCACCACACCAGCGCGGGCAAGGCGGCCGCGAAGCAAAACCACTGAAGCGCGTAGCCCAGGTGGGGGCCATCGTCCAGCGTGAGGGTGAGGCGCTCACGATAAGGCGGCCGGGACGGATCGGTTTGCGCGTCGGGCTCGGCCACCAGATACCAGGGCGCGAGGTCGGGGCCCAAATAGGCTTGCAGCGCGATCCAATCGAGGTGATACCACACCCGCGGGAACGCGGCGGAGGCCTGCGGCGTCGCCACCCCTGCGCCGCGCGGGGGCGGGGTGAACAAGAACAGCCGTCCCCGCACCGTCACCGGCCCGGCCTCCTGATAGGCGTCCCACACGGCCGGATCGTCTTGCTCGGGCGGTAGCCATCCCCGCACCACCAGCAAGGGCCGCGCCACGCCATCCAGACGTAGCGGCGTGATTAGATGCAGCCCGGTCTGCCCGCGGAAGACCCGATTCTTGACCACGAAGGTGCGCGCGTGGTCCCACACCCCCCGGGCCTCCGCGGCCCGCAAATCCCACGCTGCAGGATCCGCCGGCCAGGGCATGAGGTTCAAGTCCACGCGCGGCGCCTGCCACTGCTGCCAAGCGCGCGCGTTGGCCGCGCGGCGCTGGGCCAAGCGCGACAGTTGCCAAAAGCCCAGCCGCGCCATGACCAGGGACGCGACCACGACGGGCACCCACACCCACACGCGGGGACGCCAGAACGACGCCATGGGTCACCTTGCGCGGCGCTGCTGCCACCACCAGCCCAACGCGACCACCACCGCGCCGCCCACGGCCGCCCACAGCCACCACCCAGCCCCCCGGGACGCGGCTTCCACATGCACAGCAAAGCGCACGGTTCCCTGCCCCTCGGCCGCGGTGACATGCACCTCTCCTTGCCACTCACCGGGCGCGGGCAAAACCACATCCGCGGCAAACGTCGGCGGTGGCCCAGGGTCCAACGCGGCCTCGCGAGCGACTTCTTGCCCCTCGGGGCCGATCAGGCGCACCACCACCTGGGCCTCGGTGACCGGCGTGTCGTGGTCCGCGGCCGTGGCCTGATACAAGGCCACAGTGACATGGAAGGCCTCGCCCACGCGCGGGGCTTCGGGTTCGGTCCACACCGTGGCCCGCAACCCGCCGATGGGCTGATCCACCACTTGCGCGGTTCCGCCGCCATGACCGCTGAGCACCACCAGCGCGGCCGCGGCCAGCATCCATGACAGGATTACCGCCGAGATACGCAAATCGTTTTTCATGACTTTGATTATACCGCAGCCACAAGCCCAGGGCCAGCCAAAGGCCGCGCGCCATCCGCCAAAATCTTCCGCGGCGCGCCTCTTGCCATGAAGAACGTTGGGCCACGGTCAGCCTCCCGCCAGCGCGTGGATCACGGCTTGAGTAACCTGCCGCGTGGTGGCCGTGCCCCCCAAGTCCGGCGTACGGATGTCTGAGGCCAACACGGTTTCGACGGCCGCGCGCAAACGGCGGGCTTGTTCGAGCAGCCCCCAATGTTCGAAAAGCAGCCCGACCGACAAAATGGCCGCCAAAGGATTGGCAATGCCTTGGCCCGCGATGTCGGGTGCTGAGCCGTGCACCGGCTCTACCAAAGGCGGCCCCGCCCCCACATTGGCCGATGGGGCTAAGCCCAAACCGCCAACCAGCCCGGCCACGAGGTCTGATAGAATATCCCCATAAAGATTGGGGGCCAAAATCACATCAAACGCCTCAGGCTGTTGAACCAAACGCAAAGCCGCGGTATCGACCAACATCTCCTCCACCACGATGGACGGCTCGGATGCACGGCTGTGCCGGGCGAAGACTTCTCGCGCGGTTTCGCGAAACAGGCCATCGGTGAGCGAAAGCACATTGGCTTTGTGGACGATGGTCAGGCGCGCGCCCAACCGCCCGCGCGCCTGGGCGCGCGCGAGGGCCACGCGCCACGCGGCTTCGGCGGCCTTTCGCGCGCCGTCGCGGGTCATGACCCGGCGGGCAACGGCCTTGTCCGGGCCTTCCCATTGCTCGTCGCGCACATAAAGCCCTTCGCAATTCTCGCGCACGATGACCAGGTCGATGCCCGGCCGCGCGCCGGGGACAGGCCACGAACGCGCGGGACGAATGTTCGCGCACAGCCCCAGCGCTCGTCGCATGGTCAAAATGGGGCTGCGATACCCCG
>Ga0256914_1004216_pt1 | contig 10921 bp, 9 predicted proteins | sample HulkmetaG_FD_191571 | JGI IMG/M metagenome (GOLD analysis project Ga0256914, IMG submission 191571) | Hydrothermal chimney microbial communities from Main Endeavour vent field at the Juan de Fuca Ridge, Pacific Ocean - Hulk | ecosystem: Environmental > Aquatic > Marine > Hydrothermal vents ...
TCCTTCCATTCTCTTGATGCGCACCATCAGTGAGTCCATCTGCCGGGCTGTATGGGCAAAACCTACGGTATCCACCAGCCCGCGCACCTTTTTTTCTTTTATAGACGAGGTTATCTGTGGTCGTCTGTGGACACAAGACGAACTGAGGATAAAGGTGGTCATAATTGCCAAAACGGCCAGGACCCCGGAAAACGGAAGGAGAAAAGTTTTCATGATGCCTCTTTTCTTCGAAATTTACAAAAAATCCTGGTTGATCAACGGGCCGCTGCATTGATCAGATTGATCAGAATTACCTCCTTTTCCTTGAAAGTACCGGAGGAGGTACGCAGAACCTTGACACGTACTTCAGCTTCAGAGATCCTTCTGAAACGGATCTTTTGTTCCTTTTCCTTGGCCAGTTTTCTGACCCTTCGGATGAAGCCTTCCACCTCTTCCTTTCTTTCAAAAAAGAAATGCTTGCTGATCGCATCTGTAGCGAGAATCCAATCCCTGTTATCCATACAGGCAGGTTTGTTACGGGACAAAAGTACATTAATTTAGAATAAATAAAAACAATATGGTTTCATGCATTTATAATCCACAATATGTCATCACTTTTCAATGAAAGTTGATCAATGCGGTTTTGCCTGATTTGCACAAAAAGAAAAAGGCCCGTCCGGGCCTTTTTTGCCGTGATCCAGCAGGGCCTCGAACCCTGGACCCCATCCTTAAAAGGGATGTGCTCTACCAACTGAGCTACTGGATCGCATTGGCGCTGCAAAGGTAATACCATATTTTCTTTTTGCAAAACTTTTTTCATTTTCATTTGAAACCCGGGTGAAGATTGCATCATTCGTAAGGATCGCTATCACAATGTCCCTGAAGGCACGAGCGCAGGAACAAGAAAAATAATGGGGTTCATTTGGGAAAGAGTCACAATTAGCTATATCTTTGGTGCGGACAACACTCTGGTATCGCGTGAAGAACAAGGTGGTCATCATCACAGGGGCATCATCCGGGATCGGTCTTGCGACGGCGAAATGTTTTGCTCGGCGGGGCTCGTCGGTGGTGATGGCGGCACGTAACGGAGAGAAACTGAAACAGGTGGAGCAGGTTTTGCTGGAAGAAGGGTTGGATGTGATGGGGGTGGAGACCGACGTAAGAAGGGAGGATGCCTGCAGGAACCTGGTGGAGAAGACGGTGGAGCGGTATGGGAAGATCGACATCCTGATCAACAATGCAGGCATCAGCATGAGGGCTGTGTTCGGTGAGATGACCCTGGACGTGTTCCGTCTGGTGATGCAGACCAATTTCTGGGGGACGGTTTATTGCACCAAGTTCGCATTGCCCTACTTGCTGGAAAGTCAGGGTACGGTGGCAGGGGTCAGTTCACTTGCGGGTTTTCAGGCGCTGCCAGGCCGTACCGCTTATTCCGCATCCAAATTTGCGATGCATGGTTTTCTGGAGACCCTGCGTCTCGAGTACCGGCGACAGGGGCTGCATGTCTTCCTGATCGCGCCAGGTTTCACGAGCACCAACATTCGTTTTACGGCCCTGACGGCCAACGGGTCTCCCCAAGGATCATCACCCCGTAAAGAAAAAAGCATGCAAACACCAGAACATGTGGCACGCAGGATCTACCACGGCATCCGTCACCGCAGGCGTTTGATGGTGCTCAGTTCCATCGGGAAGTTCACTTTTCTCATGCGTAAGTTCTCCCCCCGCCTCATGGACCGTCTGACCCTTTATTTCATGTCACGTGAACCCGGCTCCCCTTTTGAAGGATAAATTCACCCGAGTATACGATGAGCGGTATTGAAAGGGCGATCATCGCTTTTGCCGACTGGATCTGGGATGTCCCGCTGCTGATATTGTTGCTGGGCGGGGGTGCCTTTTTTCTTTTGTACTCAGGTTTTTTACCCTTCCGGCATATCGGACATGCGGTGGATGTATTGCGGGGCAAGTATGATGATCCCAATGATCCGGGGCAGATCAACCATTTCCAGGCACTTTCGACTGCGCTGGCTGCCACGGTAGGCATGGGCAATATCAGTGGTGTGGCCATTGCCATTGCACTGGGTGGGCCTGGGGCTATCTTCTGGATGTGGGTGACCGCCGTGGTGGGTATGGCCACCAAGTTTTTTACAGCCACTCTGGCGGTGATGTACCGTGGCCGGGACCGTCAGGGGGAACTACAGGGAGGTCCCATGTACGTCATCACGGTAGGTCTGGGAAGGAAGTGGCTTCCCCTGGCCGTTTTTTTCAGTCTGGCCGGGCTTTTCGGAAGTCTTCCCATATTTCAGGCCAACCAGCTGACAGCCATCCTCAATGATGTACTGTTCCCGTCGCAGGCTTCCGGTCATCCCTTTATGAACCGGTTTCTCACCGGTCTGGTGCTGACCGCCATCGTGGGGGTGGTCATCTTCGGCGGGATCCGCCGTATCGCGAAAGTGACTTCACGGCTGGTTCCTTTGATGGTGCTGCTCTATTTTGCGTCGGTGCTTTTTATCCTGTTGGTCCATTACGACCGTGTTCCCGGATATCTGGCCATGATCTTCACCAATGCTTTCACTGCCGAGAATTTCCATGGTCATCCTGCCATGGGGGGGGCGCTGGGCGGGCTTATCATCCTAGGAGCCAGGCGTGCGGCATTTTCCAATGAGGCGGGTATAGGCACGGCCCCCATGGCGCACGGGGCGGCCAAGACCAATGAGCCGGTGCGGGAAGGACTGGTGGCCATGCTGGGACCTGCCATTGACACCCTGGTGGTGTGTACGCTCACCGCCCTGGCCATCCTGGTGACCGATGTGTGGAAGACCGGGGACGAGAATGGTATCTCCTTGACGGTCAGAGCATTCAATGAGGCCATCCCTTTTGCAGGGAGATATCTCCTCATGCTGACGGTGGTGATCTTTGCGTTGTCCACGATGTTCTCCTACGCCTATTACGGCGGAAAATGTTCCGCTTTTCTGGCCGGATCCCGTGCCCATCAGGCTTATACGGTTTTCTACGTGGTGACGATCCTGATCGCTTCGGTGGCTTCGCTGACAGCGGTAGAGAGCCTGATCTCGGGAGCCTTTGCACTCATGGCCATTCCCACGATGGTCTCAGCCATCCTCCTGGCCCCGCGTGTGAAAGAAGCGAGCAAACGCTATTTTTCCGAAGGAAAAGACAAGGTGAGATGATCATGATGAGAAAAGCCTCTCTTCCTTTCATCTTTCTTTTCCATTCCGTTCTTTTTCCTTTATTGCCGCAAGATCTGGAGAGAAGGGTGGGAGAGGAGCTGACCTACAGCCTCTCTTACGGCTGGATCAAAGGGGGAGAGGGTAAAGTGAGGCTGGAACGAAACGGCAAGGCAGAAATAGGGCAGTTACGAGCCGTTGCAGAAGCCCGTTCCACCGGACTGATCGGATGGCTTTATCCCGTTGAGGACCGTTATTGCGTAGTGTTCAGAGCTCCTGAGGGTTTCCCCGAAAAAGTAACACGAACGGTTAAAAAAGGAAAATACACTTCCAGGGAGGATTGGATCTTTCTGGAAGAGAACCACAGGGTAAGAAGCTCCCGTACAGGTGATCACAGGTATGCCGTGAAGATATACGATGTACTGACCGCATTCTATCAGGCACGTGAGCGCATCGCCTCAGAAGGCTGGCGGCTGAAAGGGGAGGTGCTGGTACTACCGCTTTTTTATGATGACAGGTTCTTTGATCTGCGAGTACGTTATGCCGGAGATGAAACGATCCGTACTTTCCGGGGCAGAGAGCCCTGTGCGCTCTATATTCCCGTGACAGAGGGGAACGACACCTTCACCCAGGAAGAACAGCTGCACATCTGGGTAACACGCGACACTCTGGCCTTGCCCGTGCGCATCATCGCCCGTCTCTCTTTCGGAAGCCTTCGGTGCGAACTGGAAGAGATCAGAGACATTCGGAAACAACCGAAGGGGAAATAAAAATGACCTCATTGCAATATTTTTTTCAAAAACAGTATCAGGTAAGGATATTTGATTACCTTTGCACTCATTATTCATTCATTATCAATTTTATCATGAAAACAGGAAAAGTAAAATTCTTTAATGAGTCCAAAGGTTATGGGTTCATTATGGATTCGGAGACAGAAACGGATTATTTTGTGCACGTTTCCGGTCTGATCGATGAGATCAGAAAAGATGACGAAGTAACTTTCGAACTGAAAGAAGGCAGGAAAGGAATGAATGCCGTGGATGTTCGACTGGCATAAGGATTACTTCAGATGAAAAAAAGCCCGGCATGCCGGGCTTTTTTTATGGCTGTTTTTCCCGTGAAAGCGGAAAAATTCGTAATTTAAGTTATTCGAAAACGTCCTTTTCGATCCAATGTCTGTCTCATATTCTTACATGATCGATACAGGCTGGAAGAAGATGACTGGATTCCTTTTCCGGCCGTTCCGGCTTTCACGGTGGTTCATTGTAGGTTTTTCTGCTTTTCTGGCCTATCTGGGAGAAGGAGGATACAGTCCCAACATCAATCCCAAGGAGGTTATGGATCATAACTCCATTCAGCAGATGAAGGAGGCTTACTCAGAATTGACCTCAGCAATCCCGACGGGTACCGTTTTTCTCCTTGTTTTCGGGATATTCGTGGTGGCCATGATCATCCTTATCCTCTGGATCAGTTCCCGAGGCAAGTTCGTTTTTCTGGATAATGTAATCCATGAACATGAGCAGATCACTGAGCCATGGAAAGAGTTCAGAAAAGAAGGGAACTCCCTTTTTCTGTGGCGTGTGGGTTTCACTTTCCTTATGCTTGCGTTCATTGGGACACTCGTCTTTTTCCTGTACAGTTACATCGAGGCCGGTGTAAACCGTGGCGAAAGCGCTCCATTCTGGATCTATCTCTCTTTTCTCGCGGTCTTTCTGGCAACTGTTCTGTATATCGACCTGTACCTCAATCATTTCGTAGTTCCTATCATGTACAAAAGAAGAACGGGTGTGTTGCGGGGCTGGCATGTTTTTCTTGAATTATGGGCCAGACATCCCTGGCCATTCCTTCTATACGGGATTATCATGCTGGGAATGGGTATCGGGGTTTTTCTTTTTGTAATGATCGCAGGTTTGCTCACCTGTTGTATTGGTTTTATCTTCCTGGTGATCCCGTACTTCAACCGGGTCATCACATTACCATTCCTGGTGTGGTTCAGGGCAATGAGCCTTTATTTCCTTGAAGAATTCGGAGAGGAATACAAACTCCTGGAACCTGTTCCGGAAATTTCGGAGAGAAATGGAGACGAAGAAAAAGGCAGAAGCGGAACGGAAGAGATTGTCTCGCCGTGAGACATTCGTTCTCTTCACAGAGGCACTGATTCTTTTCTCTTTCCTTGTTTTCCCGTTTCTAACCGATCATGGCAGAACAGCCACGAGATGTGCTTTTCATGAACTGACGGGGTTAAGCTGCCCGACCTGTGGCATGAGCCGTTCACTATGGGCATGGACACATCTTGAGGTCCGTGAAGCATTCATCATGCATCTTTTCGGCCCCGTAGTTTATACCACGGCTGTCATACTCTTTTTTCTTGTTCTTGGTCAGCTTCTTGCAGGAAGAAAGATCCGTCCTGATTCATTACAAAGGAAACGCATCGGGAAACTTTTGTTTGTTTTTCTTGAAGCATGGGTTTTTTACTGGTTTCTGAGGATGCTCTTAGAATACATGAATATATGGCCTGTACAATGAACGGCAAAAAAGAAACATAATTAATATTATGTTAACATATGATTGTTAAAAAATAGAGGGGAAACTTTTGTCTCCCCTCTATCGTGTTTATTTTTGTTCGCCACCTGTATTTCCACCTGAGCTTTTGACTTCTTCAAGTTGCTTAACGATCTCATCGCGCTTGTCATACATATGAAGACGGTAATAGAGCACCTTCAATGTTTCGAGTGTATTGATCTCTTTGGGATCCAGTTCATGGGCTTTTTCAAGGTACGGCAGTGACTCCTTGAATTTTTCGTCTGCCTGTTTCACGCATTCCTTGTATTTCTCGTTGTCCATGATCTCGTTACACTTGTTGAACATGGTCACGCCGTCGTTGAAGATCAAAGCACCGAGGTTGTAGTATGCGTTCAGATAGTTGGGATCTTTCTCGATGGACAATTTGTAGGCGGCGATGGCTTCATCGTGTTTACCGATCTTGTCAAGTGCAAGTCCTTTGGCGAAATAGAGGGATGCATTATCCGGATCCTGTTCGAGGGCTTTGTTGATGTAATCGATGGCGGCCTGACTGTTATCTTCTACTAGGAGGTAATAGTTAATGAGTTCGAAGATGATGGACTTCTCGGTCGGCATTTTCTGGAAGCCTTCTTTCAGGATCTTCAGTCCGGTCAGTGTGTCTCCTTTTTCCAGATAAGCGTTTTTGAGCAGGACATAGATCGCACCTCCCCCGTAGCCCATATCTTTGGCTTTGGTAAGATATTCGATGGCCTTGTTCCAGATCTTTCCGTTGTAGGCACTGAGCCCGGCATTGTAGATGATGGAAGTGTCGATCGCTCCGTTAAAGACAGGATCCTTACCCACCTGCAGGGCCAGGTCAAAGTATTCCATGGCGGCCTTATACTCTTTGTTCTTGAATTCCTCCACAGCCTTGTTGATGAAGTCCGCATTGAGCATGGGGAGGTAAATCTCGATCGACTTATGTACCTTACCCTTTTCATCCAGCTGGATAGCTTTCTGGTAGCTTTCCCAGGCCTTTTTCAGGGGTTCGTCCACCAGCGTTTTGACCTTGGGGTCTTTCGATTCTGCGATCTTTTGCAGGATGCGCCCCTTTACGTAATAGGTTTTGTAGTAGTTCTTGGTCTTTTCGTTCTGTTCCGCAACCTGGATCGTCTGCCAGGCTTTCTCTATCTCACCGTTCTCAAGGTAAGTAAGAGCGGCTGTCACTTTTCCTTTTTGAGCCTGGACGGCTGTGATGCTGAAGAGAAGTGCAACCAGTATTGTCGTTACTTTTCTCATTTTTAAATGGTTTAATTTACAATTCTGATATCAAAATTAACTATTTTCCTCAAGTGTCGCAAAATCTTTGCCATAATTTGTAAGGCTGCGGGTCATTCTGCGGCGTCCTGTTCTGTTTCCGGACTTTCTCTTTCTTCTGTTTCTTCTGTCTCCTCATCATGTTGTTCGACATAAGTCACAGCCGCTATGGAGTCGCCTTCCCGCAGGTTGATGAGGCGGACACCCTGGGTAGCCCTTCCCATGACGCGTATTTCGCTGACAGGCATTCGTATGACAACGCCGGAACGGTTGATGATCATCAGGTCGCCTGCGTCGGTGACCGCTTTCATGGCGATGAGAGCTCCTGTTTTTTCGGTGATATTGAGGGTCTTCACCCCCTTCCCTCCACGTCGTGTGATACGGTAGTCTTCCACTTCGGAGCGTTTGCCATAGCCCTTTTCAGAGACCACCAGGATGGTCTGTTCCGGTGATTCGATGCACACCATGTCGACCACCTCATCCTGTTCGTTGCTGAGCGTGATGCCACGGACCCCGGCGGCTGTTCTGCCCATAGGCCGGACGTCCCTTTCATTGAAACGCAGGGCACGTCCCGACCGCACGGCCAGAAGGATCTCCTGCTGGCCGGTGGTGAGTGCGGCCGTGAGCAGCTGGTCCCCTTCCCGTATGGTCACCGCATTGATCCCCTTCTGTCGCGGCCGCGAGAAAGCCTCCAGAGAGGTCTTCTTGATCACGCCCTTCTTGGTGGCCAGCATGATGTAATGCTCCCTGATGTATTCCTCATCCTTGAGCGACTTCACATTGATGTAAGCCCTCACCCGGTCGTCAGGATCCATCTGATGGAGCATGTTCTTGATGAAACGTCCCTGGGCATTTCTGCTGCCTTCGGGTATCTGCCACACTTTCAGCCAGTAACACCTCCCCTTCTCCGTAAAGAAGAGCATGGTGTTGTGCATCGTGGCCACATAGAGATGCTCTATGAAGTCCTCTTCCTTGGTGGTGCTGCCACGTGCACCGATCCCTCCCCTGCTCTGTCTGCGAAATTCGGTGAGCGGTGTACGTTTGATATAGCCCTGATGTGAGATGGTGATCACAACTTCTTCGTCGGCATAGAAATCTTCAGGGTTGAACTCCCCTTCATCAGGTACGATGTTCGTTCTCCTTTCATCACCATATTTTTCCTTGATCTCGAGAAGTTCCTTTTTGACGATCTCCATCTGCAGTTCGGTGGAAGCAAGGACCTCTTTCATGTACCGGATCTGCTTCATCAGCTCATCGTACTCTTCCCGCAGTTTTTCCCTCTCGAGGCCTGTCAGTTTCTGCAGGCGCATGTCAAGGATGGCGCGGGCCTGCACTTCTGACAGGTCAAAGTTGCTCATCAGTCCCTCACGTGCCTCCTCGACGGTCTTGGATGCCCGGATCAGGCGGATCACTTCGTCGAGATGGTCGAGGGCCACCAGCAGTCCTTCAAGGATATGAGCTCTTTTCTCAGCCTGGGCCAGTTCATAGCGGGTCCTGCGAACCACCACCTCGTGGCGGTGTTCAATGAAATAGTGTAGCAGCTCCTTGAGGTTCAGCATCTTGGGACGCCCCTTCACCAGGGCTATGCTGTTGACATTGAACGAGGACTGCAGTTGGGTATATTTATAGAGCTGGTTGAGAACCACGCTGGCTACCGCCTCTTTTTTCAGTGTGATGACGATGCGCATCCCTTCCCTGTCCGATTCATCGTTGACGTGAGCGATTCCTTCGATCTTTTTCTCGTTCACCAAGTCGCCGATCTTTTTGATCAGTTCGCTTTTGTTGACCATGTAGGGGATCTCTCTGACGATGATCTCTTCACGTCCGGAAGGTTTCGTCTCGATCTCCGTTTTTGCCCTGACGACGATACGTCCTCTGCCTGTTTCATAGGCATCCTTTATACCTTGGTATCCATAGATGGTGGCACCTGTCGGGAAATCGGGACCATGAACATATTCCATCAGTTCGCCGATGGTAATGTCCGGGTCATCGATCTGTGCCACAAGGGCATCCACCACTTCCGTAAGGTTATGGGGCGGGATATTGGTTGCCATCCCCACGGCGATCCCCGAAGCGCCGTTGACCAGCAGCAGCGGGATACGCGTAGGAAGTACGGTGGGCTCCTTCAGGGTGTCATCAAAATTGAGCTGGAAATCAACCGTGTCCTTGTCAATGTCGGCCAATGCTTCTTCCGCGATCTTACGTAGGCGGACCTCCGTATATCGCATGGCTGCCGGGCTGTCTCCGTCGATGGAGCCGAAATTGCCCTGTCCGTCGATGAGCGGGTAACGCAGCGACCATTCCTGGGCCATACGTACCAGAGCATCGTACACGGAACTGTCCCCGTGAGGATGGTATTTTCCCAGCACGTCCCCCACGATCCTGGCCGACTTCTTGAACGGGCGGTTGGACAAGACGCCCATCTCGAACATCCCGTACAGCACACGGCGGTGTACCGGTTTCAATCCGTCACGTACATCGGGGAGTGCCCTCGACACGATCACCGACATGGAATAGTCGATGTAGGCCGACTTCATCTCCTCCTCGATGTTGATCTTGATGATGTTCTCGTCTGGCATATTTATTGTAAAGCTTATCTGGTTAAAAAAATACTTTTAAACGCACGAAAATAGTCAAATCTTACCGAAACGGGGACGGTGGACGCGCGGAATTATCAACAAAATACTGTTTAAAAGAAAAGAGGGTTTTGGGAGAGTGAAAAGTCCCGTTCGGTAAAGAATTCGTATCTTTGAAGTACGGCAGTGGTTCTCCCTGTCGACAAGGGAGGATCGTAGGAACAGGAGGAAGATATTATGGATGGAAAGTTTTCGCAACGGCTGAAGGATGTCCTTGCATACAGTAAGGAAGAGGCCATACGTTTGGGTAATCCTTACATTGGGACGGAACATCTTTTTTTGGGGATCCTGCGTGACGGTGAAGGGCCTGCGGTGGAGATCCTCACTTCGCTGGGTGTAGATCTGGCGGGGATGAAGCGTGTCCTGGAAGGGAGTCTGCGGAGCGACAAGCCACTCGATCCGCAGCAGGCGGAGAACATACCTTTTCTGCGGGCTTCGGAAAGAGTGCTCAAGCTCGTTCATCTGGAAGCCATGGCCATGAAAAACGATGTGATCGATACGGGGCATCTGCTCCTGGCGATCCTGAAGGATGAGACTTCTCTGGTCACGGCCAAGCTCCATGATCAGGACATCGACTATGAGGTGGTAAAGGATGAGATCATGGAGAAGCAGGCGGAGGCCTCGGCGGATTTTCCCGGCGAGGAGGAAGAAGAGGAAGAATCCCATGGTTTCCGCAGCGGACGGGGCTCTCAGGGCAGCGGCTCTTCCAAGCCGGCTTCTGAAACTCCCGTGCTTGACAATTTCGGCATCGACCTGACACGGGCGGCCGAAGAGGGCAGCCTCGACCCCGTGGTGGGGCGTGACAAGGAGATCGAGCGGCTGGCCCAGATCCTCTCGCGCCGCAAGAAGAACAACCCAATCCTTATCGGTGAGCCGGGTGTGGGCAAGTCGGCCATTGTTGAGGGTCTGGCCCTGCGCATTGTACAGCGCAAGGTCTCGCGAGTGCTCTTCGACAAGCGGGTGGTGACGCTCGACCTGGCCTCGATCGTGGCCGGGACGAAATACCGGGGGCAGTTCGAGGAAAGGATGAAAGCGATCCTCAACGAACTGTCGAAGAACCCGGACATCATCCTTTTCATTGACGAGATCCACACCATTGTTGGGGCCGGCGGTGCCACCGGCTCGCTCGACGCGGCCAACATGCTGAAACCGGCCCTTGCACGGGGCGAGATCCAGTGCATCGGGGCCACCACGCTCGACGAATACCGCCAGCATATAGAAAAAGACGGTGCCTTGGAGCGTCGTTTTCAGAAGGTGATGGTGGAGCCCACCTCCATTGAGGAAACGCTCCATATCCTGCACAAC
>Ga0256914_1004217_pt1 | contig 10919 bp, 7 predicted proteins | sample HulkmetaG_FD_191571 | JGI IMG/M metagenome (GOLD analysis project Ga0256914, IMG submission 191571) | Hydrothermal chimney microbial communities from Main Endeavour vent field at the Juan de Fuca Ridge, Pacific Ocean - Hulk | ecosystem: Environmental > Aquatic > Marine > Hydrothermal vents ...
AAATTCGACAGAGTTTTTGTCCCTAATGTTTTTTATGCGGGAATGATGGAATATGACGGCGATTCACATATTCCTAAAAATTTTCTTGTTGAACCTCCGGCTATTGACAGAACATTAAGCCAATATCTTTGTGCGGAAAAAGTAACATCATTTGCAGTTTCCGAAACTCAGAAGTTCGGGCATGTTACATATTTCTGGAATGGTAATAAATCAGGTTACATTTGTGAGGAGTTTGAAAAATATGTTGAGATACCTTCCGACAAAATTGAATTTGATAAAGCTCCTAAAATGAAAGCCGGTGAAATTACCGATACAACAATAGAATTATTAGAATCGGGAAAATATAAATTCGGTAGAATTAATTATCCCAACGGAGATATGGTTGGGCATACGGGAAATGTTCAAGCAGCAATAATTGCAATGGAAGCAGTGGACGAAGGTCTAGGAAAACTTTTACCCGTAATTGAAAAACTTGGCGGTATTGCAATTATTACTGCAGATCACGGTAATGCGGATGAGATGTTTACAGTTAAGAACGGAAAGAAAATAGTTAAAACATCACATACATTGAACAAAGTTCCGTTTATTATTTATGACCCCGAATTTAACGGAGAATATGAAATGGCGGAAGTGAAAAATCCGGGATTGGCAAATATTGCCGGAACAATTTTGAATTTATTGGGCTACGAAAATGTAGAAGACTATGAGCCGTCGTTAATTAAATTTAAATAAAAATATTGCTCTTGGTTTATTATTGCTGAATATTAAACGGATAATTATAAAACATTCTCTATTTTAGACTTGATTTTATTTTAACTAATAATAATTTTAAAATTCAATTTGCATTAATAAGGTAAAAAATGTTTTTTAAAAAAAATCTGTTTCTACTTTTATTTGCTGCTGCATTTGCTGTCGGTAATGTGCAAACGGGTGTTGCCAAATATGCCGGGGAATTTATGGCTATTGGTGTAGGAGGCAGAGCGCTTGGGATGGGAAGTGCCCAAGTTGCTGTTGTAAATGATGTTACCGCCGGTTATTGGAACCCTGCCGGTCTTGCCGGAGTTGATTATCCGCAAATTGCTTTAATGCACGACGAACAATTCGGCGGACTTGTTAACTATAATTATGGTGCGGTTGCAATCCCTTTTGGGAAAGATATGAGTTTTGGAATCAGTGCAATACGTTTAAGTATAGATGGAATACCGGATACTCGTAATGCTTTAATTGATGCAACCACCGGACAGGTTATAAACGATATTACTAATCCTAATGCAAGAATTGACCCCGATAAAATAACCGAATTCAGTAATACTGATTGGGCTTTTTACGGAACGTTTTCGAAACGACAAAATAAAAATTTTTACTGGGGGGTTAATATAAAAGTTATTAGTCGTTCTATTGCCGAATATTCTGCTCTTGGAATCGGGTTTGATGTAGGGGGATTATATCAGCCGGTAAAAAATCTTTACCTCGGTGCAAATTTAATGGATGTTACAACAACACTTGTTGCTTGGAGCGGGGGCCGAAATGAACTTATCTCTCCTACTGCAAAACTTGGCGCAGCCTATGGTTTTAATTTATTGGGGGGCAGATTTTTACCCGCCATCGATTTTAATATGCGTTTTGAAAACAGACAATATGCCTCTGCGTTTAATATGGGTGCCGTTAGTGTTGATGTATGTGCCGGCTTAGAGTACAGCTTTCGTAATCTGTTTATGATTCGTGCCGGTTATACGGATGTTAAACAATTTACTGTTGGTGCCGGCGTTAAATTGCCCAAGTTGAATATAGATTATTCCTATGCACAATTTAGCGGTTCGGAGGAAGAAACCCTTAAAGCAACTCACAGAATTTCCATTATGCTTACTTTGGAAGAACCGAAATTTTTACGCAAAGGTAATTAATTAAGTGAAACCCAAAACAGTAAATATGAAAAAATTTAAACTCCAATATATTATTGGAGTTTTTTTATTTGTTACGGCTCTTTTTTTTACAGCTTGCTCGGCAAATAAATATTCTCAATCCGATTTGAATAAATTTTTTACTAATAGCAGAGTAAAAGCAAAAACTTCTTCCGTTTCTTTTCGTGTTCCGAAAGGATGGCATACTGTTGATGCGAACAATAAAGAGTTTATTGATTTATGGTTTGTTCGTGACGATATGAAAGTTTCGCTTTCATTACTTCCTATTGTTTCCAACACAATAGAGTTATCTCTTGAAAAAAGTTATGAAACAAGTATAGAAATGAATAAAATAAAATATGGTGTTAATAATAATTTTAAAATAATTAGGGAAAAGCCGGAAATATTAAGCGGAAAAAAAATCCTTTTTTATAATTTCAAAATTGATAACAAACGATTTAGAGTTGCGGTGTTTGAATTTAACCGTAAATTTTATGAATTAACACTATACGCCAATAATGTAAATATAAAGCGAGAATATTTTATTCAGGAGCTTGTTATTTCTTCGGCAAAATAATTTAAAAATCAGGCAACATTTTTCTCTGTAATTCATCTCTTATATAAACAAAAAAAACAAGTGAAAAAATCTTCTGAAAACATAGTGCAATTTACAATTGCGTATAATCGTTATAAGACGGGTGTTTATAATTATGTTCTTAAGATGATTGGCAATAAAATGCTTTGTGATGATTTGGTGCAAAATATCTTTACGAAATTATTCGAGAATATTTTGTTGATAAAGAAAAAAGAGAGTATAAAATATTGGATTTATACAACAGCGCGGAATGAAGTCTATTCCTATTTCAGAAAAAACAAAATTGATACTAAAAATTTTGTAAATGAAGATTTATCAGAAATTGAAAAAGCATCTGATGAAAATCCGGTTTTGCAATTTGAATTAAAAGAAGTAAAAAAAATGATATTTAATGAACTTGAAAATATTTCTGTTGAACAAAAAGAAGTCTTTCTGTTAAAAGAATATGGCGGATTAAGTTATAAAGAGATTGCCGTAATTTCCGGTATTGATGAAAATTTGGTGAAAAGCAGATTGTATAAAACAAGACAAAAATTGATTAGCAGACTTTCCAAAAATTTTAAATAAAAAAGGTTTCAAAATGGATTCCGAAAAAATAAGAGAAATAATTAACAGATACTTTGATAACGACCTTGATAAAAACGAGGAAGTGTTTTTGTTTACAAATCTTTCTCAAAAGGAAGAGGCACGGGAGTATTTTAAACAAATGAATATGTTAAATGAAAACATAAAAAACACTTTCGAAGAATTTCCGGCAAGTTTGGAAGAAGATATTTTTGAGGCGACAATTAGTAGAACGACAAAAAACGGGAACTCTTTCTTTAATTTACCTGCACTGTTCGGGTATGCTTTTTCCATTCTATTATTAATAATTTCAATTATGGTTTATTCGCAAACAATGGAATATAAAAAAGATTTACAAACGAATATCCAACAAATCAATTATCAAAAAAAAGTGTTGGAAATGATGTTTAATTCTCTTCCGCCGGTGGAAGTAAAAGGCAAAGTAAATAATCAGATAATAATAAAACCAATAAGTTGAGGTAAATATGAAAAAAACAATAATGTTTTTTATTGCTCTTGCAATTGTTTTCGGTTGTAAAGAAAAAAGTAAGATTGAAATAATTCCCAATTACGAAGTTGAATATTATTCGGCTAATTCCGTAGATACTTTTGCGGAACCGTTGCAACAAAACAATCCGCAACCTATTTCTTTTGCTAAGTATATAAAAGAAATTCATAAAAAAGATAATTCGGCTGAAAATGTTTATTATCCGTTATCCGTAAGATTTTTTATCAATGAAAAAGGTAAAATTGATAAAGTTAAAATTATTAACGGTAAGTTAAATCGGGAAGTTATTAATATGTTAGAAAAAAACGGGAAAACGGATTTAAGCAAAGGGACTGAAATTTTAAAAGCGGCTCTTCCCGATATTGAAAAATTAAATTTTAAGCCTGCTGTTTTAAACGGGAAAAAAGTAAAAGTGCATGCCGATGTTGAAAAAATATATTATGCAAAAGCAAACGGCGATGTTGTTATTGCAGATTCTGAAATTAGGTTTGCAAAGTTGAAATCGGATTTTGAAGATAAACAACAAGATGATGAAACCTTTTTTGTAGTAGTTGAAGATATGCCCAGTCCGATTGGTGGTATAAAAGTAATACAGCAAAATATAGTATATCCTTCCAAGGCAAAAGCAAACGGTATTGAGGGACGTGTATATATAAAAGCGTATATTGATTCTACCGGAAAAGTTGTAAGAACGGAGGTAATTAAGGGTATCGGGTATGGATGCGACGAAGCGGCAGCTAAAGCGGTTAAACAAGTTAACTTTGTTCCAGGTAAACAAAGAGGAAAAAATGTTAATGTCCAGGTAGTTGTACCTATATTATTCAAATTGCAATAATTTAAGAAACGGAAAAGGTTTGCTTAAGCATAATTCTATTTAATAAATTGTTTGTAATGTTCATAGCGGTCAAATATTTCTCGCACATATTTGACCGTTTCTTTACCGATTGCATACCCGTATTTTACCACGGGGTCGTTGTAAAATTTTGGGTCGGATTTTTTCAAAAGAAATTTTTCCACATTATTAAACCAGATATTCGGATTTGCTCCGTATTTTTTTGCAAGTTTGCGTGCATCGCTAACATGCCGGTGCCCTATGTTGTAGGAGGCAATTACAAATTTTATTCTTTCCGTAGAGTCGGGTATTGAAGCAGCCCAAAAATCGGAGAGCCACTTTAAATAATTAGAACCGGCTTCAATGCTTTGCTCCGGATTCAATAAATTTTTTGCCCCGAATTCTTTGCCGGTTGCAGGCATTAATTGCATCAATCCCTTTGCCCCGGCCCACGAAGTTTTATGAGGATGAAATTGGGATTCCTGATAAATTAGTGAGGCAAGCAGTCGCCAATCCCATCCTATTTTTTTTGCGGCTTTCTTTATCAGATTGTCATAAGCGGAAATATGCCCGCCTGTTAAAGAAAAATATTCGCTTTGCAAACGTTGTTTAAATGATTTTCTGCTTTCAAAATATTTTTTGTAAATAACATAATATTCCGTTTTTTTCTTCATCTCCGTTAACCATTTGTTAATTGCTTTTAATAAAAGCGGGGATGTTTTCCTTACTCCCCAAGCAATCCGTTGTGGAAGTGAAAGGGGCATACTTATATCAATATTGGGATGTTGCAGTTGATAAAGTTTGGCAATGTTTTCATCTTCGACGGTATAATCTATTTTGCCGTCGGCAACCATTTCAACCAAATCCCTTGAAGTAAGTGTGTCATCGGCTTCAACAATATTCAAATCGGAGCCTATCTCTTCAGATAAATGCTTTAAACGGGTTATATGAGAAGAGCCCTTAACAACCGTAATTTTTTTCCCGATTAAATCTATGGGAGAATGAAGCAGGGTGGCGGTAATTTGGTGTAATTTCATTTTTCTCCAATTCTTCGGTTTACGTTGTACCAGTACCTGTCGTGTTGTTGTGTGATGCAGTGCAAAATTTATTCTCTTTTGACGTTCCTTTGTTACCGTAAGGTTATATGCGATTATATCACCTTTCCCCGAATTAAGCATTTCTATCATTTCATCAATGCTGCGTACAACTTTTATTTCAAGCTTTACATTAAGAGCTTTTGCCAAGCGTTGGAGCAACTCATACTCATATCCCATCGGTTGCCCCTTATAAATAAAATAACTGTAGGCATTATAACCGGTAATTGCAATAATAGTTCCGCGTTTTTGTATTTCGGGTAAATCTATTTTAACAATGTGTTCTTTGGAAATGCTGTTATATTTTTCTCCTTTCTTTTTTACGGTACATCCGAAAAAAAAGAAAATTATCGATAATAATAGAAACAATGTTCTTTTTATTTGCAAATTTAAACCTAAAGTTGTTGAAATTATGCTCGATTAAACCGAAATTACAATAAACTTTTTGAAATTACAAGGTTGACATTGTAATAATAATGAAATCGGAATATCTAAAAAAAATATAGGAATATTATTTCAATAAAACGGCAATCAATTAGTCGAAAAAAAATAAAAATTTAATGATAATTGTTTTTTTAGGGAGTATTAAATATGAGTGTGAATAAAAATTTTGTAAAATTATTTTCTTTGTTGTTTTTTATACAATCATATCTGTTTGCAAACATACGTATAGAGCCGTTACCGAAAGGTGTTTCGGTTTTTTGTTTAGATAACGGTTTGGAAGTTTTGCTTATAGAAAATCCGGCTTTACCTATGATTGGGGTAAATACTGTTGTAAAAGTAGGTTCGGCATACGAAACCTTTTCCACAAGCGGAATGAGCCACATGCTTGAACATCTGCTTTTTAACGGAACTTCAACAATGACACAACGTGAACTATATGATGCGGTTGATAAAATAGGAGGTTACAATAATGCCAACACTTCCGAATATTATACAAATTTTATGATGGTAACTCCTGCAGATAAAATTAAAGAGGGAATGAAAATACAAGCCGCAATGCTTTTTGATTCTGTTTTGCCCAATGAAAAATTTGAAAAGGAAAAGGGAATTGTTCTTGAAGAAATTGCCAAATCTCTTGCCAATGGTAACGAACAACTTTATCGTAACGAAATAGATGTTCTTTATAAAGGGCACGCTCTTTCATTACCAACATTAGGTACCTACGAAACAATAAGAAATATGAACAGAGATTATGTTTATAATTTTTATAAAAATTATTACGTTCCTAACAATATGCTTATGAGTGTAATAGGCAAATTTAACACCAACGAAATGATTGCTTTAATAAAAGAAATATATGGAAAAAAAGCCCCCGGTATTGTAAGGAAAACAAATCGTTCGGAATGGGCAACGGGATTCCAAGCTCCGATGATTAGCAAAATTAACAATGTAAATAATCGCTATTATAAAGGAGATAAAACTCATTTGCAATTATATTACGGTGTTAATAATCATTCTGCCGCATTTTTTGATTTGTTGGCAATATCATTGAAAAAAATAAAAAGCGATTTCGAAAAAACTTTACAAAAAAAATTCCCGAATGAAATTGTTTCGGTCGATTTTTCAACTTTAAATAATCCGGTGAAAAGCTACATCGGAATTGATTTAACATTAAACGATGAAACAAGCATTAATACCATTGCTCAATACAGCAATAAGCAAATAAAAAAATATGATTTATCATTATCCTCTAAAACAATTGAAAGCGAAGCAATAAAATCTGAAACAGCTTTTTTAAAACAGATAGAAAAACCACACATGTTTGGTATTTACAATGCGGATAAGATAGCAAAAGAAGGATTTGAAGCCATATTAAATTCTTTTAGCGGCAATGAGATATTAGCCGCCGGAAAGATTTTAAAGACTTTTAAAATTACAAACTCACCGCAAATTATTATTCAGCACCCTTTTGTAGATAATAACGGTATCCAAGTAAAAATAAAAACCAAACTTTTTAAAAACGATAAAAAAAGTGCTGCGGTAATTGCAAAACAAAATTCGGCAAGCAACTTACTTGCAGTTCATTATCTTTTCAAATACAAAGCCGAACACGAAAGAAAATACGGAAACGATATTGCAAAAAAATGGCACAAAGCATTCGGGAACAGAATGCAAACCCCGGGAAAAAAGAAAGAATACAGCAAATACGGATTAACTTTTGTTGTAAATGATAATCCGTTTATTCCGATGGATAATATCTATTTAAGTCCTACATTTGGGTATATTCGCGTTGAGGGCTTGGCTTCGGATATTAAAGGAGCAATCGAATTTTTAAATAAAGAAATAATGAATTTTCTCCCGACCAAGGAAGAATTTAATAATGTTAATAAAGAAGGAATGCCTTTTATGGCGGGCAGAAAAAACAAGGCGAAAGAAAAGTTTGACAGAGCTTATGAAACTCTTATTCTTCAACCGGTTATAGATACGCGAAATATTAAAATTTTGGATTATAATGCTTTCTTACAATTCGGGAAAGAATATTTTACTCCGAACAATATTATTGTTTCTGTTGTTTCAAAAGAGAATCCCGATACAATTAATAGTTATTTTTCAGAATTTAATTCCACTACGGAAAACCCTTTTACCGGACTTGCAAAAGAGCGGGGTTTTAAAAAATGGAACGAGCCCAAAACCATCGAAGAAAATGGAGGCGGAGAACAATCATATACTTTCTTTGGTTTTGTTAAAAACTATGAGAATAAAGACAAAGCGGCATTAACAATTCTTTCGTTAATGTTACGAGATGATATTATTTTTAATATCCGTGAAAAACAAGGATTAGCATATAGAATGTTATGCGGAATAAAAATGGTGGGCAATAAAGCTCTATTCTATGTTGAAGTACCGACACAACCGCAAAATGTTGAAAAACTTGTCCCTCAATTCCCGAAATTATTTACTCCGGAATTTGCAAACAAAATAACCGAAGAAGAGTTAACAAAAACAATTAATATGTATCTCGGTAAAATGATGTTCAGAAGACTGTCGAGTATTAACCAGGCATATTACCTTGCCCATTCGTTATATTACGACGGAAATATAAAGAGCGACGAGGAAAATTTGCATGCATTAAAAAAGGTAAAGTTATCGGATGTTCAAAAAACAGCAAGAAAATATTTAATTATTAAAAATCCTGTTCAAATAATAATTCATTAATTCTAAAAAACGGATAACAAAATATTTCGGTTTTAATCCGTTTTATTTTAAGGAGAAAAAATGGTAAAAAAAATTCTAATTATATTTTTTATTGCATTATCATTAAGTGCGCAACAGAATTTAATTCATCACGAAATAACAGCTACGGCAGAACCTGAAAACTCTTTTATTTCGGTTGTTGATGAAATAACCATTCCCGCAAATATGTTAGAAGATTCAGTTGTTTTTAAATTACATAGCGGCTTAAAAATCACAAACAATCCCCTAATAATAAATACCGGAAAGAGTGTTGATGCCGAAGATATCGGAATGGATAAAGATAATAATGGGGGGGAAAACAAATTAATATTAAATCTTTACAAATTGAACATTCCGAAAAACCACAAAGGCGATTTTAAATTTACCATTAAATACGGCGGCAAAATAGATTCTCCCGTTAAACAAAGCACCGAAAATTATGCAAGAGGATTTAGTGAATCTCCGGGTATTATTTGGAAAGAAGGAATTTATCTTGCCGGCTCTACCTTTTGGGTCCCATATTTCAACGATAGTCTTATAACATTTAATCTTACAACAACAGTTCCCGAAAATTGGAAGACGGTTTCCGTTGGCAAACGAACCACAGATAAAACAGAAATGGGAAAACATATTGAAAGATGGGAATCTTCCACACCGCAGGAAGAGGTCTTTTTAATTGCAGCGGCATTTAATGAATATTCCTATTCGATGGGGAATATTAAAGCAATGGCATTTTTACGTACACCGGACGAAGCATTGGCAAACAAATATCTTGAAACCACCGCTCAATATATGGAGATGTATCGTAACTTAATAGGTCCGTATCCTTATACAAAATTTGCGTTGGTAGAAAATTTTTGGGAAACCGGTTACGGTATGCCTTCGTTTACTTTGCTCGGAGAAAAAATAATTCGCTTTCCGTTTATTCTTCATTCCTCTTATCCGCACGAACTTTTACATAATTGGTGGGGAAATTCGGTTTATGTGGATTTTAATAAGGGAAACTGGTGTGAAGGAATAACCGTTTATATGGCAGACCATCTGATTAAAGAGCAAAGAAAACAAGCTGTTGAATATAGACGTGCAACATTACAAAAATTTACAAACTATGTTACACCCGCAAACGATTTTCCTTTAAGTAAATTTCTTTCACGATACGATGCTCCTAGCGAAGCAATAGGTTATGGCAAAAGCATGATGATGTTTCATATGCTTAGAAGAAAAGTCGGCGATGAACTTTTTATAAAAGGATTTCAAAAGTTTTATCGTGATAATAAATTTAAACGGGCTTCGTTTGATGATATTAGAATAGCTTTTGAAGAAGTAACGGGAGAAAAGTTAAAATGGTTTTTTGACCAATGGGTAAAACGAACCGGTGCTCCGCAAATAGCTTTGGAGAAAATTAAAATCAGAAATATACGGGATTTTACAAATGTTTCTTTTACAATAAAACAAATTCAATCGGATAGCCTTTTTTATATTGATCTTCCTGTAACTTTTGTTACGGAAAAGGGAACGGTTACCAAAATTTTTGAAATGAACAGTAAAGAAGAACGTTTCAATTTTTCCACTCCATATGAACCGTCCGAAATATTGATTGACCCGCAATTTGACGTTCTCAGAAAATTGGACCCTAAAGAAACACCCCCAACAATTACCGAGTTATTCGGGGCTAAAAAAACTCTTATTCTGTTGCCGGAAAAAGAAGAAAACAAATACAATGAATTTGTTTCCGATTGGATAAAAGGCAAAGAAGAAAAATATATTATTAAAAAGGATAACGAAATTGAAAAATTACCTCAAGATAAATCTGTATTAATTCTTGGGATAGAAAACAAATTTACTAAGACAATTAATTCGGAATTGAAGAAATACAATTCGGTAATTCAATACAATAAAGTTGTTTTAGGAAAGCGAGAAACAGTAATCGATAGTACGGAGGTTTTTATTATAACCGAGCATCCTCTTAACACCAATAAGGTAATTGCGTTTTTGTCTGTTGGAAATAATAATGCCATACACGGCCTTATCAGAAAACTTACGCATTACGGCAAATATAGTTATCTCGTTTTTACCGGTAATGAACCTGTAAATATTATCAAAGGGCAGTGGGATGTTGTAAATTCTCCGCTTGTAAAGGTTTTGAATGGTAATTCAAAAACAAAGGCTGTTTTTGAAAAAAGAGTTCCTCTTGCTACATTAGCCCCGGCGTTTTCTTCCGAACGAATGATGGAAACAATTAAATTTC
>Ga0256914_1004218_pt1 | contig 10916 bp, 8 predicted proteins | sample HulkmetaG_FD_191571 | JGI IMG/M metagenome (GOLD analysis project Ga0256914, IMG submission 191571) | Hydrothermal chimney microbial communities from Main Endeavour vent field at the Juan de Fuca Ridge, Pacific Ocean - Hulk | ecosystem: Environmental > Aquatic > Marine > Hydrothermal vents ...
CACCCGCCCTGGGGTCTATGTGGCCGGGGCCTTTCAAGGGCCCAAGGATATCCCGGAAAGTGTGGTCCAGGCCCATGGGGCGGTGGCCACGTGTTCGGAGCTCTTGGCCGAGGCCAGGGGGCAAGAGGCCATTGAGAAACACTTTCCTCCTGAAGACGAGGAACTCGAGCGGGAAGAACCCAGGGTTGGGGTCTTTGTCTGTCATTGCGGGCTTAATATTGCCAGTGTCATTGACGTCAAGGCGGTAAGAGACTATGCCGCTACTCTCCCTTACGTGGCCCTGGCCGAAGACGTACTCTATTCCTGTTCTCAGGATGCCCAGGCCCAGATCGTCCAGAGGATCAAAGAACACCGCCTAAATCGTATCGTGATTGCCGCCTGTAGCCCCCGGACCCACGAGCCGCTTTTCCAAGAGACCTTACGGGAGGCTGGGCTTAATCCGGCGCTCATGGAGATGGCCAATATCCGTGACCAAGGGGCCTGGGTCCATGCCTTTGATCCGGCCCGGGCCACGGAAAAGGCCAAGGATCAGGTGCGGATGGCCGTGGCCAAGGCGGTGAAGCTCACTCCCCTTGAACTACAGAAGGTCCAGGTGAATGCCTCGGCCTTGGTCATCGGCGGTGGGGCGGCGGGTCTGACCGCGGCCCTTTCGGTGGCGGAGCAAGGCTATCAGGTCTATTTGGTGGAGAAGGAAAAGGAACTTGGCGGAAACCTAAGGCGGGTTACCGGGCTCCTTTCCGGCGAAGATCCGCAGGCCATCTTGGCGGAGCTCATTAAACGGGTAGAAGAACACCCCCGAATCAAGGTCTATCTCGAGACCACGGTGGAAAACGTCTCTGGGTACATTGGAAACTTTACTTCGACACTTAAAGGACCAGCAGGCTCGGAGGTGGTGAACCACGGGGTGGTGATCATTGCCAGCGGCGGGCAGGAGCATCGTCCAGAAAGGTTCGGCCTAGGGAAAGACCCGCAGGTGATCACTCAGCTTGATCTGGAAGGGCGTCTGGCAGCAGGGGATGAAGGGCTTTCTCAGGCTAAGAGCATCGTTATGATCCAGTGCGTGGGCTCCCGTGGAGATGACTTGCCTTATTGTAGCAAACTCTGTTGTCAGCAAGCGGTGAAAAACGCCTTGCGTCTCAAGGAGAAATACCCGGAAAAGGACGTCTATATCCTCTTTCGGGAGATGCGGACCTATGGCTTTTCTGAAGATGCCTACCGCGAGGCCCGAGAGAAGGGTGTGATCTTCCTGCGCTATGATCAAGAATCCCCACCAGAGGTGGTAAAGACTGAAGAGGGTCTGGCGGTAAAGGTCAAAGATCGCCTGCTTGGCGAGGATCTCCTGCTTCCGTGTGATCTTTTGGTCCTTTCGGTGGGTATCGTCCCCTCGGAGACCGAAGAGCTTTCTAAGATCCTCAAGGCCCCGCTTACTAAAGACGGCTTCTTCCTTGAGGCCCACGTGAAGCTCATGCCGGTTCAACTCCCGGTGGAAGGGGTCTATGTCTGTGGCCTGGCCCATGCCCCGAAGCCTTTGGATGAAAGCCTGGCCCAGGCCAGGGCCGCGGCGGCTAAGGCCGTTATCCCCATGGCCAGGGGTTTTGTGGATGTACCGCCCATCGTCTCGCGTGTGGATCAGAAACGGTGTATCGGCTGTGGGATATGCGAGGCCCTGTGTCCTTACGGGGCCATCCGATTGATCAAGGTGGGCAAGAGAAAGAAGGCCGAGACCATCGCCGCTTCTTGTAAGGGCTGTGGTATCTGTGCCTCCCATTGTCCGGTGCTGGCCATCAGTATGGGAGGTTTTACGGATGAGGCCATCTTGGCCCAGATAGAGGCCTTCGGCGAGCAGGTCAAAGAGGAGGAAAAGGCAGTCGAAGAGGCGGCCTAAAGAAAGGTTAGAAGAGGAAAGACTATGAGCTTTGAGCCCAAGATATTGAGTTTTTTATGTAACTGGTGCTGCTATGCGGCGGCTGATGCCGCTGGCGTGGCCCGTTACCAGTATCCGCCTAACAACCGCGTCATCCGAGTGATGTGTACAGGCCGGATCGATCCGCGGTTCGTGGTGGAGGCCTTCTACGTCGGGGCAGACGGTGTCTTTGCCGGTGGCTGACACCTGGGTGAGTGTCATTACCAGTCTGGTAATTACGAAGCTATGGTCATGGCGGAGACGGTGAGGCGGATCCTAGAGGTGGTGGGGGTTAATCCCCAACGCTTTCGGCTTGATTGGGCCTCGGCGGCAGAGGCCCCGCGTTTCGTCCAGCTTATCACCGAGTTCACGGAAAATATAAAGAAACTCGGCTCCCTTGGGGAGGCAGAGGGTTTATCTTCAGAGGTCTTAAGATTTCGGCTGGAAGCCGCCAGGGAGCTGACCAGTAAGATGCGTTTTCGAGCGGCCTTTGGGAACCTGGCCCGGGAGCTTAAAAAGGCCGGGGATTATAGCCCAGAAGGGATTGCCGGGCGGGTAGAGGAGAAACTGCTTCCGTTGATTAAGAAAGAGCTCCTTGAGGCGGAGATCAACACCCTGCTGGCCCAAGGGCCGGTCTCCATCGAGGCCCTTACGGAAAAGACCGGGGCCTCAGAGGAGGAGATCGTCAACATCCTTAAGACCTTGTCTAAAAAGGGGCAGGTGGTGCAAGAGGGCGATGTTTGGCAACCCAAAAGGGAAGGGGATTCGTAAATGATAGATCTTAAGGAAAGGGATAAGACCTTAGCCAGGCAGATCATCGGTCTCGGGGCCCCAGATACCCTGGCCCAGTGTTTTCGCTGCGGGGCCTGCTCTGGGATCTGTCCGGTGGAAAAGGTGGTCGAAGAGTTTGATCCGCGGGTGGTGGTTCATTGCCTCCTCCTTGGCCTTACAGAGAGACTCTTTTCGGGAAAGATGATTTGGTATTGCTCGGAGTGCGGGTCTTGTCTGCCGGTCTGTCCCATGGAGGTAAAGCCCATGGAGGTGATCAAGACCCTTAAGGCCTGGGCCAAGGAGAAGGACCCGCAGGCGCTTGAGAAGAGATATTCGGTCGGTCGATTGGCCAAGGTCGATCCGGAGAAGTGTATCGCCTGTCTTACCTGCGTGCGCACCTGTCCCTTTGGGGCGCCGTCGATCGTCAGCGATGGTTACGCAGTCATCGATCCGGAGAAGTGTCAAGCTTGCGGGATATGCGTGGTGGAATGTCCGGCACGGGCCATCTATCTTGAGCCTTCGCCGGAGATGAGTGCCTTGGAAGCGGGGGTTTAGTCTCCATGTCTGAGACCAAGATTGCCATTTTGTGTTGTCACTATACCAACGAGGCCACTACCGAAGACCTGGCCGGGATACCGGCCAAGGTGGAGATAAAACGGTTTCCTTGTTCCGGGCGGATCGAGGTGGTGGATATCCTGCGGGCCATGGAGGAGGGGGCGGAGGCGGTGATGGTCGCTGGCTGTGAGATGGGGACGTGTCATAACAAATTGGGCAGCCTTCGGGCCAGCAAACGGGTAAAGGTGGCCCAGGAGATATTACAGGAGATCGGCTTGGAACCCGAACGGATAAAGATGTTCTTTATCCCCAGGCTAGATACCGGGGCCTTTGTCAGGGCCTGTAAGCAGACCTTGGAGGCCCTGTTAGAGATCCTTGAAAAGAGAACACAGGAGAGACACGCATGATCGTTGCCGAAAGAAAACCGATCCCCGAGATCTTAAAGATGATCGAGCCCTTTGAGAAGATAGCCATTATCGGCTGTCGAGGGTGTGTGGCCATTTGTTCCGCCGGGGGGGACAGGGAGGTGGAAATCCTGGCCTCGGCCCTTCGGTTGGCCAGAAAAGAGGCCGGTAGACCAATCGAGATCCTGGAAGAGACCTTTATTCGCCAGTGTGATCCGGAATATCTAAAGCCCATCGAAGAAATTTCTAAGAAGGTCGAGGCTATCGTCTCCCTGGCCTGCGGGGTGGGGGTCAATATGGCCTCTGATCTCTATCCGGAGGTAAAGATCTATCCCGGGGTGAACACGAGTTTTTACGGGGCCAATCCGGCCTTAGGAGAATGGCAGGAGAAATGTCGCGGCTGTGGGGATTGCATTATCCACCTGACCGGAGGCCTTTGTCCTATTGCCCGGTGCGCCAAGAATCTCCTGAACGGGCCATGTGGGGGCTCTCAGAACGGTAGGTGTGAGATCAGGCCTGATGTCCCTTGTGTGTGGCATCAGATCTACGAAAGGCTTAAGGCCCGCGGGGAGGTAGAGCGGCTCTATGAGATCTGGCCAGCCAAGAACTGGATCCCGGCTGGCCATGGCGGGCCGAGGGAAAGAATACGCGAAGACCTACAAGTCAATAATGCCAAGCAATCTCAGGGGTAGGAGGGCGTGGTGAGTAAGGAATATAAGGCGGAGAGTCATCTGGAAAAACTCCTCAGAGGAGGTCATTTCGTCGTCACCGGTGAGATCGGTCCTCCGCGAAGTGCCGATGCCGAAGTGGTCCGAAGGAAGGCCCGAATAGTAAAGGGCTACATAGATGCCGCCAATATTACCGATTGTCAAACGGCGGTGGTCCGGATGTCAAGCATCGCCTCGGCGGTGCTCCTCATGGCCGAGGGGATAGAGCCGGTCATTCAGATGACCTGTCGGGACCGGAACCGCATCGGTATCCAGGCAGACTTGCTTGGGGCCTCGGCCTTGGGGATCAAGAACCTCCTTTGCCTTACCGGTGATCATCAAAAGTTCGGTGATCATCCCGAGGCCAAAGGGGTCTTTGACCTAGATTCCATCCAGCTCCTGGACATGGTCCGCCGGATGCGGGATGAAGGGAAGTTTCAGTCCGGTAGCGAGATAAAGGGGGTGCGGCCTCGGTTTTTCCTCGGTGCCGCGGCCAATCCCTTTGCCGATCCGTTTGAGTTTCGGGTCTATCGCTTGGCCAAAAAGGTAAAGGCCGGGGCGGAGTTTATCCAGACCCAGATCGTCTATAACCTTGAGCGCTTTAAGAAATTTATGGAGATGGCCCGGGACATGGGGCTTACGGAGAAGGTCTATATCCTGGCCGGAATTACCCCACCTAAGTCCTTTGGGATGGTCCGGTACATGAAATACAACGTCCCCGGGCTCGATGTACCGGATGAGATCCTCTCCCGGATGAAGGCGGCCAAAGACAAACGGGAAGAAGGCATCCAGATCGCCGTGGATATCATCCAGCAGGTGAGAGAAATCCCTGGGATCGCCGGGGTTCATATCATGGCCATCGAATGGGAGGAGGCCATTCCAGAGATCGTCAAGCGGGCTGGGCTCTATCCACGACCGGAGATGAAGGAGGCCCCTTCGGAACTCTTTGTGGAACGGCCTGTGCCTGAGGTTCGAGTGGAAAAGGCCCCTGAGGTGGCGCCTGAGGCCCCGCCTGAAGAGGCCCCGCCCAAGGTGGAGGTCCCGGTGGCGGCCTTAAAGGATGTCTTCTCCGCCTTGAGAAGCAGTATGGATGCCCTGAGGGAAGGGGTCAATCTCTTGCACGATGGCCTGGCTAGTCTAGAAAGGACCCTCCTTGGGGAAGTACCCGAGGGTCCACCGGAGGGGCCGCCGGGGAAGCCCGAAGTTCCAGAACGCAAGGAAGAAGAGGAACGGGCCAAGAGGATTGCCGATCTCCTCTCTGCAGCCAAGGCCGCCCTTGATGCTACGGAGTTGTCTAAGGCCGAGGAGATTTACAAACAGGTCCTTTCCCTTGAACCGGATAACGAAGCGGCCAAGCAAGGATTAAAAGAAATAGAAAAACAGCGAAAGATAGCGACCTTAGTCAGCGAAGCTAAGGAAAAATTTGAAAAAGGAGAATTAGACGAGGCCGAAAGGCTCTTCAAGGAGGCCTTAGAGCTTTCTCCGGGGCTTGAGGAGGCGGAGGAGGGGCTTAAGGCCCTTTCGGCCAAACGAGAAGAATTGGCCAAAAAGGCGGAAGAAGAGGCCAAAAAAGTAGAAGAGGAGAAGGTAGAAGCCCCGGTTGAAGCTGTGGCCCCGGAGATAGCGGATATCTTGCTCTTTCCTGATCTTTCCTTGGAATATCGTGAGGTCTCCGAACGGGCAGCGGGGATCGCCGAAGACATCTACAAGGAACCCGGGACGGCCTTCATCCGCGAGGTCCAGATCGGGGCTGGGGAGAAGGCCTTTAAGATCGGGGGGACCAATGTCCTTCCCTTCCATCTATTCGAAGGGGAAATGAAGAATACCCCTCGAATCGCCATGGAGGTCTTAGACATCAAGCCTGAGGACTGGCCGGAGAGTATCGCCAAGTATTTCGAAGACGTCTGGCATGATCCTGGGCAGTGGGCCAAGAAGTGTGTGGAAGTCTACGGGGCCGAGGCCATCAACGTCTATCTCATGGCTACAGATCCGAACTTTATGAACCTTGGCCCGGATCATGCGGCCAAGGTGGTGGAAAAGGTGGTCAAGGCGGTGGATGTCCCCTTGGTCATTTGGGGTTCTGGGCACGCGGAAAAGGACGTCGAGGTCCTGCGAGAGGTGGCTGGAGTCCTGGGGGAGAGTAAGGCCATGATCGGTCCAGTGGTAGATGCCAACCATCGGGCCTTGGGGGCCACGGCCATGGGGTATGATCTATCCATTGTGGCCTCAAGCCCCATCGACGTGAATCTGGCCAAGCAACTCAACATCCTCTTAGAGAACGTGGGGGTGCCCTTGGAAAAGATCGCCATGGACCCCTCGGTTGGGGCCTTGGGCTATGGTCTGGAATATACCTATTCGGTCATGGAACGAATCCGTCTGGCGGCCCTTTATGCCCAGGACGAAAAGCTCCAAGTCCCCTTTATCATCAACGTTGGAAGAGAGGTCTGGAAGGCTAAGGAGGCCAATCTCCCGAGCGATGATCTCCTCGGAGATCAAGAGGTTCGTGGGATAGCCATGGAGTCTATCACCGCCATTTCTCTGCTCTTGGCCGGGGGTGACTTTTTGATCATGCGTCATCCCAAGGCCATTGAGCTGACCAAAAAGGTTGTTTCTGGCTTAATGGCTCAACAAAACTAGGGAGGAGGAAGGATGTCGAGGATTATTGCCACGGCAGCCATCAGGGGCGCGCACAAGATCGTAGAAGAGGCCTTAGAAAAATACGAAGAAGCGGTCAAGAAATTCGGTAAGGAGCAAGAGATCGGTTTCCCGAACACGGCCTATTATTTGCCCATCATCTACGCCATCTTAGGCTATCCGGTCAAGAAACTCGGTGATTGCCAAGAGGTTTTGGAAGAGGCCAAACGACTCCTGCCCCCGATTCCTTCGGAACACCTTTGGCTGCCGTATCTCGGTCCGGCCCTTGATGCCGGTATGGCTACCTTTTTTGCCGAAGAGATTATCGAGGCCATTCGCTACCTTGAAGACCCGAATTTTTACACCAAGACCGAAGAGCCGGTTAACGGAAATATCTGGCTTGGGGCGGCGGATGACGTCATCTTTCGTAAACGGGGAGTTGAATTCGTAGACGGTACCGCCCCGGGGTTTGCCGCCTGTCTTGGGGCCCCGCCCTCAAAGGAGATCGCCGAAAAGATCGCCCATGAACTTTTGGAAAAGACCCTCTATGTCTTTATGCACTCGGACACCAACGGGGTGCGCATGGCTGAACAGCTTAAAGAGGCCGGGGTCCAGCTCGGGTGGCCCACGCGTCTCATTCCCTTTGGGCCAACTACCTCTTCGGCGGTCTTTGCCATTGGTTTTGCCTGCCGGGTGGCCATGGCCTTTGGCGGGATCAAACCCGGTGACTACATGGGTAACCTCCTCTACAACAAGGATCGAACCTTTGCCTTTGTCATTGCCTTTGGTCCGGTCTCAGATGAATGGTACGCCAATGCCGCCGGGGCCATCAATTGGGGCTTTCCGACCATCTCCGATTGGGACATCCCGGAGATCAAGCCCTTTGGTGTCTGTACTTACGAGCATGTGGTCTCCAAGGTGCCCTACGAAGAGATCGTCGAGCGGGCCTTGGAGGTCCGCGGTCTCAAGGTCACGGTGACCAAGATCGATATCCCGGTGGCCTATGGCCCGGCCTTTGAGGGCGAACGGGTGCGCAAGGGTGATCTCTATCTCGAGTGCGGCGGTGGACGGACGCCGGCGGTAGAGGTCCTGATCTCTAAGCCCCTTGACGAGGTGGAGGACGGAAAGATCGAGGTCTTTGGTCCGGAGATAAACGAAGTGGAAAAGCTCGGCCTTGAAGGTCCCCCGTATAGGTTGCCCTTTGCCATCGTGGTTGAGGTAGCCGGGGCCAACATGCAGGAGGACTTTGAGGCCATCCTTGAGCGACAGTTCCACCACCTGATCAACTATGCCCAGGGGATCATGCATGTCGGGCAACGGAATATCATGTGGCTCCGTATTAGTAAGGCGGCGGCGGAGAAGGGGTTTCTCTTTCGGCATATCGGCGAGATCCTCTATGCCAAGCTTAGACAGGAGTTTTCGGCCATTGTCGATAAATGTCAGGTAAAGATTTACACCGAAGAAGATAAAGTCCGTGAGATCATTGAGTTTGCCAAGGAGGTCTATGCCCGACGTGATGCCCGTATCGCCGGGCTTACGGATGAAAGCGTTGATGTCTACTATTCTTGTACCTTGTGTCAGAGCTTTGCCCCGAATCACGTCTGTATCATCACCCCGGAGCGGGTGGGGATGTGCGGGGCTTATAACTGGCTTGACGGAAAGGCCTGTTACGAGATCAACCCCACCGGTCCGAACCAGCCCATTGAGAAGGGCGAGCTCCTCGATGAAAGGCTTGGTCAGTTCAGCGGTATAAACGAATTCGTCAAGCAGGCCTCTCGCGGAAAGGTAGAGCGGGTGAGTCTTTATAGTATCCTGGTCGATCCGATGACGGCCTGCGGGTGTTTTGAGTGTATCGCTGCGGTGCTACCCACCTGTAACGGCGTGATGATCGTCAACCGTGACTATATGGGTATGACCCCTACGGGGATGAAGTTTACGACCATGGCCGGCATGGTTGGCGGTGGTCAGGTGACCCCTGGGTTTATGGGGGTTTCTAAGCACTATATCACCTCGCGCAAGTTCCTCTTGGCCGAAGGAGGACTTAAGCGGGTGGTCTGGATGCCCAAGATGCTCAAGGAGGAGCTCAAAGAAAAACTGGTCCAGCGAGCCGAGGAATTGGGTGTGCCGGATCTCATCGACAAGATCGCCGATGAAACCGTGGCCAATTCCGAAGACGAGGTGCGCCAGTGGATCGAGAAGGTGAAACACCCGGTGCTTGAGATGGAACCGCTTATGTAAACCAAAGGAGAAGGGGTAGGGAAGATGGGTCTTACCGGAATCCAGATATTACAGATGCTACCAAAGACCAATTGTAAGGAATGCGGGTTCCCCACCTGTTTGGCCTTTGCCATGAAGGTGGCCGCCGGGCAGGCAGATATCGCCGCCTGTCCCCATGTCTCAGAGGAGGTCAAGGAAAAGATCGCCGAGGCCTCGGCCCCTCCGATCAGGACGGTCAAGCTTGGAAGCGGTGATCATGTGATCCCAGTAGGTGGGGAGACGGTGCTCTTCAGACACGAAAAACGTTTTGAAAACCCACCGCCCATCGGTATTCGGATAACCACCGAAATGGCCGAGGAAGAGGTGGCGGATCGCCTGGCCAAGTTTAAAAAATTTCGATGGGAACGGGTGGGGGTCCAACTTCATCCCGAGGTAATTGCCCTTGAAGATACCAACGGGGAGGCTGATCGCTTTGCCGCCTTGGTGAAGAAGGTGAGGGAAGAGGTCCCGGAGGCGGTCTTGGTGCTTATGAGCGATAAGAAAGAGGTCCTTTCTGCCGGGGCCAAGGAATGTGGCGACCATAAGCCGCTTCTTTATGCCGCAACCATAGACAATTTCAAAGAGATGGGGGAACTGGCCAAGGAGTTGGGCTATCCCTTGGCGGTCAAGGGGGATTCTCTGGCGGAAACAGCCCGTATCTCTGAAGAATTGATCAAGATGGGGCTCAAAGATCTGGTCCTTGACACCAGCCCGCGGGGGGTGCGGGAACTATACGAGGACCAGGTCATCATGCGGCGGGCAGCGATTAAGAAACGTTTTAAGCCTTTTGGGTTCCCGAGCATCACTTTTCCCTATCGGTTCACGGAAAACATCGTTCTTGAATATATGATCGCCTCGGTCTTGGTGGCCAAATACGCCGGGATGATCATTCTTTCTGATCTGCGGGGCGATCTCTTGTATCCGCTCCTGGTTGAGCGCATGAATATCTTTACCGATCCCCAGCGGCCTTTGGTGGTGGAAGAAGGGATCTATCCACTCAACGGGCCGGATGAGAGCTCTCCGGTCTTGATCACCTGTAATTTTGCCCTCACTTATTTCATCGTCTCCGGTGAGATCGAGGGCAGTCGTGTACCCTCCTGGTTACTTATCAAAGATACCGAAGGGCTTTCGGTGCTTACGGCCTGGGCGGCGGGAAAATTCGGGGCGGATACTATCGCCGAGTTTGTGAAAAAGTCAGGCATCGCAGACAAGGTCAATCATCGTAAATTGGTCATTCCAGGATACCTGGCCTCAATTAAGGGCGAACTCGAAGAAGAATTGCCTGATTGGGAAATCATCATCGGGCCGCGGGAGGCCAGTGGCCTTCCGGCCTTCCTCAAAGAGTGGAAAGCAGCCTAAACCTTTGATTTTCAAGCGGAGATCTCCGTATAAGAAAAATTATTTAAAATATTCAATAAATTTGATAGGAGGAAGAAATGAGTCAAACGGTAATTTGTATTGCTGAAAGTATTAATATCATGTCTAAGACCATCGGTCCGGCCATGAAAGAGCGCAACCCCGAGCCCATCCAAAAGATGGCCAAGGAAGAGACCGAACTCGGGGCCGATTACCTTGACCTCAACATCGGCCCGGCCAAAAAGGACGGCCCGGAGTTGGCTAGCTGGATCGTAAAGGTAGTCCAGGAAACAGTAGATACCCCTATCTCCCTGGACACCACCAATCCCG
>Ga0256914_1004219_pt1 | contig 10916 bp, 6 predicted proteins | sample HulkmetaG_FD_191571 | JGI IMG/M metagenome (GOLD analysis project Ga0256914, IMG submission 191571) | Hydrothermal chimney microbial communities from Main Endeavour vent field at the Juan de Fuca Ridge, Pacific Ocean - Hulk | ecosystem: Environmental > Aquatic > Marine > Hydrothermal vents ...
GCCACGGTGAATCCCATCTGCAGTTCGATGCCCTGCCGCTGCATCGTCTCCATCAACACCTCGCTCATCAGCGGGTCGAAGGCCTCCAGCACCCGCGCTTCGAGGGCGATCAGCGTCACCTCGGCACCCAGCGCCCGCAACACGCCGGCCAGTTCCACGCCGATATAGCCGCCACCGACGATGGCCACCCGCTCGGGCAGCGCGTCGAGCTGGAAGAAACCGTCGGAGGTAATGCCCAGCCCGGCGCCCGGCACCGGCGGGACGATCGGCTCGCCCCCGGTGGCAATGACGATGTGGTCGGCCCGGTAGTGCTTCCCATCCACCGCGACGGTACGGGCATCGACGAAGCGGGCGCGCCCATGGATCCAGGTGATGCCGCTGTCGGCCACATAGCCGTTCCAGTAGGCGCGAATGTCGTCGATATAGCGCTCGCGGTCGCCCACCAGGGTCTGCCAGTCGGTCGCACCGCGCCGGGCGGGAATGCCGAACGCGGGCGCATCGTCCACGGCGTGGGCGATCTGGGCGGCATACCACATCAGCTTCTTCGGCACGCAGCCGTTGTTGACGCAGGTGCCGCCCAGGGCACCGGCCTCGACGATGGCGACGCGCTGACCCAGCGCCGCGGCGGTTTCGGCCACGGCCAGGCCGCCACTGCCACCACCGATGGCGATGAGATCGAAATGGTTGTCGTTGGGCATGAGTCTCCTCCCGGCGGGTGTTCCGCCTCGTAATAATCGTTGACTGTCGGGTCTGTGATGCAAAAAGGCCGCGCCCTGGCGGGTCGCCGAGGCGCGGCAAACGGGGGTTGGTTACGCGGCGACGGCCTCGCCGCTCTCGATCCAGGCTTCCAGCGCCTCGGAGCCGCCGATGTAGCGCCCTTCGACGAACACCTGGGGCACCGTCTCCTTGCCGGTCATGGCACGCACCGAACGAATGGTGGCATCACGGCCGAGCACGATTTCCTCGTAGTCCATGCCACGCTCGCGCAGAATCTCCTTGGCCTTGGCGCAGAACGGGCAGCCCGGCTTGGTGATGATGCTGATGGCCTGCGGCTTGCGCGCATTGGGGTTGATGTAGTCGAGCATGGTGTCGGCATCGGAGACCTCGAACGGGTCGCCCGGCACGTCCGGCTCGATGAACATCTTTTCGATGACGCCATCCTTGACCAGCATCGAATAGCGCCAGCTGCGCTTGCCGAAGCCGAGATCGGACTTGTCCACCAGCATCCCCATGCCGGCGGTGAATTCACCGTTGCCGTCGGGGATCAGACGCACGTTCCCGGCCTCCTGATCCTCGCCCCAGGCCGCCATGACGAAGGCGTCGTTGACGGAGAGACAGACGATCTCGTCCACGCCGTTCTCCTTGAACACCGGCGCCAGCTCGTTGTAGCGCGGCAGATGGGTGGACGAACAGGTGGGGGTGAAGGCGCCCGGCAACGCAAAGACGACGACGGTACGGCCGTTGAAGATCTCGTCGCTGGTGACGTCTTTCCAGTCGCCATTTTCGCGGGTGCGGAAAGTGACGCTGGGGACACGCTGGCCTTCACGGTTCGGAAGAGTATTGTTCATGGTTTCGCTCCTGTGCTGTAAGTGCTTGTGACTGAATACAGGGCGAATAGTAGGGGCCAACCCTTGATTCGTAAAATTGAATGTTTTGAATATAGTGTTCGATTAACTAGAATATAAAGATGAACAACATCCACCTCCCCACCATCAAGCAACTGCGCTACTTCGTCGCGCTGGAGGCGCTGGGCCACTTCGGCCACGCCGCCGAGGCCTGCCACGTCTCCCAGTCGGCCTTCTCCGTCGCCATCAAGGAGCTGGAGTCACTGCTCGGCGTGCAGCTCGTCGATCGCACCAACCGCAGCGTCACCATCACCCCCGTCGGCCACGAAGTGGCGGTGCAGGCGCGGCTGGTGCTGCGCGACCTGGAGAACCTCGTCGAGCTGGCCCAGACCGGCAGCGAACCGCTGACCGGCAAGCTGCGGCTCGGCGTCATTCCGACGATCGCGCCCTTTCTGCTGCCACGGATCATGCCGGCGCTGCGGCGGCAATTCCCGAAGCTACAACTCTATCTGCGCGAAGAGATCACCGCCCGGCTGCACGAACAGCTGATGGCCGGTGAGCTGGATCTGATCCTCATCGCCCTGCCCTACGAGCTGCGCAACGTGGAGGTGATGCCCCTGTTCCACGACCCATTTCTGCTCGCCTGCCACAACGGCACGAAGCGGGTCGATCCCGAGCACTACAGCTTCAACCGGCTCAACGCCGAGAGCATTCTGCTGCTCGAAGACGGCCACTGTCTGCGCGACCATGCGCTGTCGGCCTGTCGCATCCGCTCGCTGGAGAAGGTCAGCCGATTCGCCGCCAGCAGCCTGCTGACGCTGATCGAAATGGTGGACGAGGATCTGGGCATCACCTTTCTGCCGGCGATGGCGAAAGGCTCGCCGATGCTGAAAAGCACGCGGATCGGCCTCCATCCGCTGTCGGAAAAGAGTTACCGCGAGATCGGCCTGGCCTGGCGCAAGGGCAGCGGACGGGTGGAAGAGTTTCGCGAACTGGGCGGGTTCATTCAGGGACAGAAGGAACGAATCATTCCAAACGACGACTGAGCCCGCGCATTGCGCACGGGCTCGTCACAACGACTCTCGGTCGCTGGCAGCGTGCCGCACCCCACCTTGCGGAAGGCCGGCGGGGCGACGCCCACGCCCTACGGCAGCACCACCTGCCGCGAGACCTCGACACCGGCATGGCGGATCGACAGATCGACGGCATCTCCGCTGGCCACCCCCCTGTCCAGCGTGACGATATATTGGAAGGTGATCCCGCTCTGGATGCCCTGGAACGCGGCACTGAGGTCGGCATCGCGCACCTCGAAGAAGCTGGCGTTGGTCCGTTGCGCCATCTCCTCCATCGCCGCGGCGCCACTGCCCGACAGATGATAGGCCACGGTGTAGATCGGAATGCCGTTACCGGCCGCCTCACGCACCACTTGCTCGGCCGAGACGAGGCTCGAATTGTCGTTGCCGTCGGACATGGCGACGATGATCTTGCGCGTGCTGCTGCGTGCCCGTATCACCCGCAGCGCCTGATCGAGTGCGTCGTAGAGAGCCGTTCCCCCGGCCCAGGGGTAGAAATTGGCATGGGTGAGCGCCGGCGTGTCCGGATGGCGCGGGTCGGGCGAGTCGCCTGGCCACAGCGCGGAAAAGTAGTTGTAGCTGTCCACCACGAATCGCAGATCACGCGGATCGGCGGCAAAACCCGAGGCGCTGAAACGATAGGGCACGACATCGCCATTGGCATTGAGCAACTGGAATTCACGCTCGATCATCTGGTCGTCGATCAACGATACCGCATCGTCGAACACCACGATCGCCGTCTCGTCATAGGGTGAGACACCATCGAGATAGAGATGGGCCGCCCGAGCCGCGATCCGCATTCGGTTGTAGGCACGCCCGTTCCCATCGACCAGCAGATCTCCGTATTCATCGGTGACGGAGTGCCCCATTGACCCGCTGGCATCCATCACCAGCACCACCGAGGCCGCCTCGGGGGTATTGGCCGCGCTCTCGACCTTCGCAATCGGCAGTGCCCGGCCATTGACCGTGCCGCCAAAGGCCATCCCCGGAATGCCGATGACCGCCTTGTTGGTGACGGAATCGGTCACCGTGACGGCAAGCTTGTCGGGCGCGATCCGCTGAATCGACGCGATCTGGAAGGTGGCCTCCATCGGCACCACCGACACCAGCTTCGGCGTTTGCGCGGCAAAGACCTCGATGTCCACATCGATGGGACGGTAGGCCGCCGGCACGGCCCGGGCCCGAGCCACATCGGCCGGCACGGCAGCAGCGAACCTGCCGCAATCGTCGGTCGTCGCCGTCGCCCTGGTCCGCCCATCGGCATCGACGAATTCGATCTCGACGGCGGCCAGCGGCTCATAGCCGCTCGGCACATCGTGACAGACGGCGGTCGTGGCTGCCCGGGCAACCCCCTGCCAATCGTCCCGCTGCAACGCCCGCGTCGTCGTCACCGCGGCCGTCTCCGGCTGTACCAGCACGCCGGACACGCGGCGGCTGTCGTTCCCCGAGCCGCCACCCGAGCCACCGCAGGCCGCGACCAGCAGAAGCATCATCGAGGCCACTAACCGCAAAAGATACTGCTTGTATTGCATCGTCTCCCCCTTTGTTGTTGGTATGGCACGCCGGCACGGACGCGACGGCGCTCACATCCTTGGTGCCGGGAGAGGGCCAAGGGTTCGGGAACCGGGAGTGGAAAAGAGTCGCAAACGGCCGTTCTGCGACATCGTGCTCATGCCGGGCATCACCCCGGCGAAGCCGCCACGGGGCGGGACGGGCGCTACTGTCCCAGCGCCTCGGCTTCGAGCGAGAGGAACACCCCGTAGGCGTTGCGCCGGTGGGTGGCGTCGAAGGCGGGCAGATCCTCGAATGCCGACCAGTCGGCCTGCTCGTAGGCCTCCTCGAACGTCAGCATCTCATCGACACCGCGCTGCATGGCGTCGCGAACGGTCCGCAGATAGTCGAGCGTCAGCTTGACCGCTTCAGCGGGATCGCCGGCGGCCGGGCCATGGCCGGGCAACAGCGCCTGCAGGCCCGTCCGGTCGAGATTCTCCAACACCGCCAGCCAGTGGCCGGTGTCGGCGCTGCCGGTGAACGGAACGCGACCTTCGAAGATGAGATCACCGGAGATCAGGACGTTGTCGCCTTTTACCAGCACGGCCAGATCCCCGTCGGAGTGGGCCGAGCCGAGATAGAGCAACTCCATTTCGACGTCCCCCACCTTCATCGACGTATGCCGGTCGATGACCTCGTCCGGCAGGACGATCCGGGTGTTCTCGTCGACCCACGGCGCGAGCGAGACGCGGCGCTCCTCCAACCGCTGCCGGGCAACAGGGGCGTCCACATAGTCGCGGTAACCGGCAGGCGCGACGATCCGCGCTCCCTGCGCCCGGAAGGTCTGCAGGCCGTAGATGTGGTCGGCGTGGTAGTGGGTGACGATGACCTTGACGACCGGTCTGTCCGTCACTTTCCTCAGCTGTTGCAGAAACTTCCACGCCAGCGCAGGTGAGCCGAGCGCATCGACGACGACGACCCCCTCATCGGTGACGATGGCAGCGGCGTTGGAGATGAAGCCGGCGTTGTCGGTGGCGATCCCCGCCTTGCCCTGGACGTAGTAGACGTGTTCGCTCAGGCGCTGCAAAGGCATCTCCACCGGCACCTCGGGATAGCCGCCATCGGTGGTGGCCGGCGGCGGGGCCACGGTGGCGGCGCCGGCGGTGAGCGACGGAGTGGCCAGCAGGGTGGCAACGAAAATGGCGAGTATCGATCGATTCTTCATGGTTGGCATGTACGGCCTCGGGCAAAGGTGCGCCGTCACCGGCGCGAATGGGTTCTGGTCGATACGCCGCCAGGGTCAGCCACGGATGCGACGATAGAGGCCCCCGGCGGCCGAGACCACCGCCAACGCGATGGCGCCGACGACGACACCGACCACCCCGTTGACGACGGTCGGCGTCAGCAGTTCCAGTACCGAACCACCCGGCAGCGTCAGCACCGCTTCGGCAACGTGGTGCAGCAGGTCATGGCCCCACTGCAGCCCATGCAGAATGATGCCGCCACCGACGAGAAACATCGCGATGGTGCCGACGATGGAGAGCCCACGCATCAGAAACGGCGCGGCCCGCAGCAGCCATCGCCCGACCGCCTGCTGAAAACTCACCCAGCCGCCGCTGCCCGGCTTGCGCGCGAGCAGCAGGCCGGCGTCGTCGATTTTGACGATACCGGCCACCAGGCCATAGACCACCGCGGTGATGACGACGGCCACGATGGCGAGCACCGACAGCTTGGTGAGAAACGGCTCGCTGGCGACGGTGCCGAGGGTGATGACGATGATCTCGGCCGAGAGAATGAAGTCGGTGCGGATCGCCCCCTTGATCTTCTCCTTCTCGAACTGCACCAGATCGACGTCCTCCCGGACCACCGCCTGGAGCAACTCGGCGTGGCGTTCCGCCGCCGCCTCCTTGTGGAAGAGGCTGTGCCAGATCTTCTCGAACCCCTCGAAGCAGAGATAGGTGCCGCCGATCATCAACATCGGCGTGATCAGCCATGGCGCCACGGCGCTGATCAGTAGCGCCAGCGGCACCAGTATCGCCTTGTTGATGAACGACCCCTTGGTGACGGCCCAGACCACCGGCAACTCGCGCTCGGCCCGAATACCGGAGACCTGCTCGGCATTGAGGGCGAGATCGTCGCCCAACAGCCCGCTGGTCTTCTTGGCGGCCACCTTGGTGAACGTGGCTACGTCGTCGAGCAGCGTGGTGATGTCGTCGAATAGCGCGAGAAGATTGGCGATGGCCATGGGGCATGAACCTGGTCTGGTCGGACGAACGACGATTCTAGCCCGTATCCGGCGGCAGGCGAACCCTGACACACCAACGCCGCAACCGGCGGACCACAACGTTACAAGAGGTTTCTCGACGCCCGGCCGCCGGAATTCCCTGCATCGGGTTTTCCGGCCCCGCAGGCACGGATCAAATCGGTGCCGGCGCCTCGAACTCGTCCGGGTCGATCCGCTCCATCAGGTAACAGAGGCAGTCCTGCCGGATGATCCTGGCATCCAGCGTCAGCATCGACGGCATGACCGGCTCGGTGAGGACGATGCGGTCGTTGACGACGGCAAAGAATTCGGCGCTGACATCGTTGCCCTCCTCATCCCAGGCCTGGAGCATCGCATGACTGCCGGGACGCACCCGGGCGATTTCGGTCCCGATCGGCAACTCGGAGAAATTGAGGCTGTCCAGTTCGGAGGAAAAAACAATATCGGCCGGTTTTTCACCAAAGCTGAAACTCACCGCCTCCGGCACCGTCACCCGGGCGACGGTATGGAAAATATCGATTTCGTGCGGTGGCAGCGGTTCGTTGGGTATCTCCTCGAGATGCAATACGGTGTCGAGAAAATCGAAGGCGTGCTGCACGCCGTGGGGCTCATGGGGTTTGCCGCATTCCACCGTGATCGACGGGCACAGCCGCGCCATCGCCATCGACTGGACGCCCTTGGGCGTCTGGAAAAAGACGACGATGTGAGAAAACAGCACCGCCAGCTGCTCGAAACGGTGGTCGAGGTAATTGATGCAGCCGTAGTGCGGATTTTTTCCGGTGTTGTTGTGCATGTCGATACTGGCGAACGGGTGGCGTGCCGCCATCACATCGACCACCTGCCGCATCAACCGGGTTTCATCGCTCTCCGGCAGTCGGGTGCCCGGCCAGACACGGTTGTAGTCGGGCTGACCATCGAGCCGGCGCACGCCCTTGCGCGCCGCTTCGATATTGCCGAAAAAAATGCTGATCGATCTCGGTAGCGGCCGGTCGCGATATTTTTTCAGTAGTTTCTGCAGCGCGAGAAATCCGGTGTCCTCGTTGCCGTGCAGCAGTACGCTGACGAACAAAGGATTCTTCCGCCGCCCCTCCAAGTGCAACAGCGTCGGCTCCGGCACAACCTTCCATATGTCGGTGATGTCGGTCAGCGTCAGCAGGCCATCGGGTATCTCGTCGATCTGTTTCAGGGTGGTCATGGTGGTCGCCGTTCCCCAGGCATGGACCGGCAAGCCGGTTCTCTGATAGTGGTAGTAGTCCCGCGTCATCTGGCCCATCGACTTGCCATGGCGCGTCACCTGATCGATCTGCCATTGCGCGCCGGTCTGTCCACAACGTACCCGCGCCTCGAAGACGCCAAGGTAGTAGCTCACATCGGCCTCGTCGATGCCGAGCCGCCGTAACCCCGCACGCGCCTGTGGCAGCAGCGTATCGACGATCAGCGCCGACGCCGGTCGGCGGCGGCCATCCTGCCATTCGAGCTCCACACCCAGTCCGCCACGCGCCACGCGATAGAAATTGTCCCGGGCGGTGGCGAACGGCAGCCGCTCGCCCCGTTTGACCTGCTCGTACAGCGCCACGGTCAGCCCATAGTAGAAGGCGGCATTGGCCATCATGTCGATGATCGTCGGCCCGGCCGGCAGCACCCGCTGCTCGATACGGATATGGGGGCGGCCATCGGCGTCGAAACCGATCAGCGGCCGGTTCCAACGCCAGATCGCGCCGTTGTGCAGCCGCAGATGACCGTAACGCGCCGCCGGCTCGTCCATCAGCTCCGGCAGCAAGACCGGGTAGCGGCTGAGGTTCTCCTCGAAACACTCGACGATCGACGCCTCCGCATAACCGCTGCCGAAACTCACCCGTTGCGGCTCGCCGCCGGCGTCTACCGACTGCTCGAACACCGCGATGCGGCTCTCCTGCCAGAGCTGGCGACCAAACAGGAAAGGGGAATTGACCGCCCCGGCCAGCAGTGGCGCCGAGGCGATGATCGAGGCGTTGTAGTAGTGGTGGGCTTCGTCCGCAGGCACTTGCAGATGGAGCTGCAGCGACGTCGTCGCCGACTCCAGCATGACGCTGTGATCCTGCAGATGGATGTGATCGACGCCATCGATCTTCAGCTCGATCGGCGCATGGTTTCGCGCCCGGGCGATCTCGGCATTGAGCGCGGCATAGCGTTTCATCCCCGACATGTTCTCGACGCTGCAATGCTCCGGACGCAGCGTTGGCAGAATCCCGGTCAAAAGCAGCCGGGCGCCGATCCGGTCGGCCGCTTCGTTGGCACGGGCATAGAGCTTCTGCAGCCGCTGTTCGAAATGGCTGAAGACATCCCCGGCCAGCAGCAACGGCTCCACGTTCAGCTCGATGTTGAAACGCGCCAGCTCTGGCGTCGCCAGCGGGCTGTCGAGCGCTGCCAGAAAAGCCTGGTTGACCGGATTGGGGCGGTAGTGGTCGTCGACCAGCCAGCCTTCGATCTCGAACCCCGCCACCAACGCGGCGCGGGAGAAAGCACCCGCCTCGAAGCGCGACCGCAGCAACGCCGTCTCCTCGCGCAGCCGCGTAAGAAACTGTTCACGCTCTTCGTCGGTGAAACTCTCGTGGGTGATCTCCTGGCCCATGACGCCGCCTCCCGTCGCTGTCCGCAAACGCCCATTCTGGCACAGCTTTCGGCCCAAACCGAACCACCAGCGGGGCAGAAAAATCAGACAAACGGTAGCTATTGACCGACGAACGGTGAGTTGGTAGTTTTGGGGGTTTCCACTGAAAAAATAGGGACATCCACGATGCAGCACGAATACATCTCGACACAGGGAATTTCCACACCACAGGGCGAAACCATCTGGCGCGGCCGCTTCGCCTTCTCGCTGGCCTGGATCGTCAAGCAGCGCAGGGATCCCAATATCAGCATGGAAACGCTGGACAGCGGTAAAGACTTCCGCCGCAACGGGTACAACAGCCTGATCGACTCACTCTCTCCCGACACGTCGGTAACGTTTCGCCTCGACAACGGCGCCCCCCGGGCCAAAGGCCGCTACCGGCTCTGGGTCATGGGCGAGGCACGGGCCAGCACCCAAGCCGACGCCCGGGCGCGTTGCCGCGCGCTACGCAATGCCCTGCTGCTGACCTTCCGCAGCCACAAGGGGTATCACTTTCGCGCCCTGCCCACCAACGACTGGCCCAAAGCCGGCGCCACCGTCTGGACCGAGATCCAGCCGCGCTCTGCGGTCATCTCCGACACGCTGGAGGACCGTCTGACACCGGCCGGGTTCACCGGGCGGCAGCCGGACAAGCGCAACCGCACCCGCATCCGGGTGCCACTTCCCTGTCCCTACAAGAGCGAGCAGGTGCCGCTGTTCATGCTGCTGGATGCCTGGCACTCACAGCTGGAGATAGAAGTCACCTTCCACGGCGAAAGACTGACCGGCGACCAGCGTGCCGCGCTGGGCCGAATGCTCGAGGTGATCGAGACACGCAACCCACGGATCTTCTACGCCATCGATGCGCAACCACTGGAGGAAGACCTGATCAACACCCTGTTGCCGGAATGGAGCAAACAGGTACGGCAACACCTCGCCCGGCGACACCTGGTGCGTACCACCGTTCGCATCGGCGCCAAGGCCGCCGTAACCCAGGCCATCACCACCTCGGCCGGACGGGCGATGTTTCCGACGCTGTCGTTCGAACCCCTGCCCGACAACACCGAGCCGGAGGCCGACGCCGTGCCCATGGACGTGGACATGCGCAATTTCATCACCCCGGATCACGACCTGCTCGACGTGCTGCTACCACAACCGGCAGCACTGCATGAGGTCACCAACCTGCCGTGGACGCTGGCACCACCACCGAACGATCTCCCCCAGGAGGGGGTCGAGGTGGGCGACGCCCATGGCCGGGGCGTGTTCCTCACCGAGACCGACCGGGCACGCCATGTCTATATCATGGGCGCGACCGGCACCGGGAAATCGACCCTGCTGCTCAACATGGTGTTGCAGGACATTCGCGCCGGCAAAGGCGTCTGCCTGTTCGATCCCCACGGCGATCTCTTCGAGCAGGTGCTCGCCAACCTGCCCCGTTCCCGCTGGCAGCACCGCATCAACGACGTCATCCTGTTCGACCCCGGTGACTATGAACATCCGGTCGGGCTCAATTTCTTCGAATGCCGAACCAACTATCCCGAGTTCGAAAAAAATGCGTTGATCAACGAGGTGCTGGTCATCATCGACACCCTCTACGACTTGAAGCTGACCGGCGGCCCGATGTTCGAGCAGTACATGCGCTTTACCCTGAAACTGCTGCTCCATCAGGACAGCGACACTTTCACGTTGATCGACGTCCCGCCGGTATTCGAGAACCGGAAGTTCCGAAACTATCTGATCGAACACTGCACCGATCCCGACACGAAAATCTTCTGGAGGCAACAGGCCGAGCTCGTAACCGGCGAGGGGGCACTGACCAACATGGCGCCCTATGTCACCTCAAAACTCAATGCCTTCACCGGCAATCCCCTGCTGCGCAACATTCTTGGACAGCA
>Ga0256914_1004220_pt1 | contig 10915 bp, 10 predicted proteins | sample HulkmetaG_FD_191571 | JGI IMG/M metagenome (GOLD analysis project Ga0256914, IMG submission 191571) | Hydrothermal chimney microbial communities from Main Endeavour vent field at the Juan de Fuca Ridge, Pacific Ocean - Hulk | ecosystem: Environmental > Aquatic > Marine > Hydrothermal vents ...
AAGGCGTGGTAGAGTTAAATTCCGTGTAATTGTAGCTCGCAGTTGTGTAAGCACTGGAGCTGGAGTAAACGGTGGAGGTGGAGTTGGAAATTGTGAGGCTTAGAGTGTACGTGCCGTTATATGAGGTGGCAGCTATTGCGCTGCCGGGGAAGTAGAGGCTAACGGTGTTCTCTCCCTGTGAGAGGTAAGCTGTTGTGTTTACTGTGCTGACGGGTGTTGAGGTTGTGCTCTCACTCAGTGTTGCGAGGAATGTGTAGTTGCCAGCTTTGACTGCGTAAACGCTCACGTTTATTACAAGGTAATCGTAAACTCCGTCTCCATTTGTGTCAAGCGGGTAGTCTGAGAAGCCGTTGGGTATTACCTGCAGTCCATATGTAACAGCCCTGTAAGCGTCAACTTTTCCGTAGCCGTAGTATATGTCCCATCCCGGCGCGCCAAGGTCGACTGCAGTGTGGTTGAGTATGTACCTGATTTCCGTGTTCGTCGCGTTTGGATGGGTTGCCCACGTTAAAGCGGCAACTCCAGCCACAAAAGGTGTCGCCATGGATGTGCCGCTGAGGTATGCATAGTCGAGTGGAACGCCATATGTTGTGTTGAGGTAGACCGGGTATGTGGGAGTTGTTGACAGTATATTAACTCCCGGAGCTACAAGTTCCTGCTCAGAGCCGTAGTTGCTGAAGGATGCGAGTTTGTCCGAGCTGTTTATGGCTCCAACCGCTATTACCTGCGGGTAGGCTGCTGGATAGTCAATTGTAGAGGATCCATCGTTACCGGAGGCTGCCACTATAACTGCTCCCTTGCTCCACGCATACTGGACTGCATTCTGGAGGACGAGGCTTGAAGTTGGGCCGCCGAGGCTAAGGCTGATAACTTTGGAGCCGTTGTCAACTGCGTACTGTATTCCCAGAGCAACATCGTAGTCCGTTCCAGTACCGTTAGCTGCCAGAACCTTCTCAGCCATTATCTTGACGTTGGCAACTCCAGCTACACCAAGGCCATTGTTAATCACAGCAGCTATTATTCCGGCACAGTGTGTTCCATGCCCGTTGTCGTCAAGGGGATACGGGTCGTTGTTGACTATGTCGTAACCAAGAGGGACGTAGTGAGGTGCTATGTCAGGATGTGTGTAATCTATTCCCGTATCCACCACTGCAACTATTATGGATGAGTTCGTCGTTACATTCCACGCCTTTGTGGCGTTTATATCCGGCAAACCCCACTGGTGTGTGAAGAGAGGATCGTTGGGTATGTATGTAGCGTGAACGTAGTGGGCAGGTTCTATGTATGACACGGGGAGAGATTTTAGTGATGATTTGAGCTGTTCAAGTGTTGTGTTTGCTCTTATGACGAAGAATCCGAGTTTTCTGCTGGAGCGGAGGATTTTACACCTGCACCTGCATTTAGACATTATTTCGTTTTTCAGCTCTTTTTTGAGTTCTTTCATCTTTTCGCAGCTCATTGGTTTGATTGCCGTCATTTTGCTGAACGAAATTACGTACGTGTTCGGAACCACATCCTTTCTGGCGAGGGCTGTGCTCGATAGGGACACCAGAAGTACTGCCACTATAATTGCAAGAATTACTCCTCTGCACAGCCCTTTTTTCGAAGCCATAAAAAACAGATGAAAAACTGGTATATTTTGGTTACCAAATCGGTCGTTTTTTGATACTTTTATATTCAGTTTCAGCTTTTGCCTGACATACAAAGTCAAACACAAAACTGAGCGGTGTCATGGCAGTTCTCCAAAAACTTCCCTTATATGCCTGATCAGAGCCCTCTCCACTTTCTTCACAGTCGAAATTTTTACCTCCCCGGCAAGCGGGCAGAAGTCGTGAACGACGGCTTTTCTCCTGTCAACGTCGTAAATCACGGGATAAAACCTGCATCCAAGAGGTCTGTACTCGTATATAGAACACCTGTCGTCTTTCAGGAAAAAGCACTTTCCATCCACATTTTTCAGAACTCTGACTCCATCCACAACCACGCTGAACTCGTCCCTTCTGTATCCAAGCTTTTCAATCCTTTTTATGTCCTTCTCACTGAGAGGCATTTCTGTCTCGTAACAACACTTACTGCATCCTACTTCAAGGCACCTCAGCCTGACTTCCACGTGAAGAATTTGCGGAGCTGATTTAAAACCTTTAGTCGTAAGACTCTCAATGAGTGATACGCTGAGAGTTCACATTTCAGCTCTGGAGATGAAAAATCCCGTCATGCTTGCGAGTGGCATCCTTGGTAGCGAGCTATCCTCGTTAATCAGAATTTCCAGTGTTGCTGGAGCTGTAGTGTCCAAATCGGTCGGACTGGAGAAGAGAGAAGGGTACAAAAATCCGGCCGTGCTGAATAGAGAATGCTCACTCATAAACGCAGTGGGTCTCGCCTCTCCCGGAGCTGAAGTTTTCGCTGAAAAGCTCAGGCCTTTCCATGAAAGTTATAGAAAGTGCAGGGGAGATAAGACTCACCTGATTGTGAGTTTGTTTGCCTCAAACCCGGAGGAGTTTTCATCTCTCGTTGATTTCTTTCCCTTCGCCTCAGCTTTTGAGCTGAACCTGAGCTGTCCTCATGCTGAAAGGTACGGAATGGCTCTGGGAGTTGATGGCGATGCTGTTAGAGAGTGCGTGAAGGCTGTGAAGAGGAGAACTGAAAAGCCCGTTTTCGCCAAGTTAACTCCAAACGTAACAGATATAGTTGAAATTGGAAAGGCTGCTGAGGAGGGTGGAGCAGACGGTGTTGTGGCCGTGAACACTCTCAAGGCAATTGCAATAGACATCGTTAGCAGAAAACCTGTCCTGAGCAATGTGAGAGGAGGACTCAGCGGAAAAGCGATAAAGGGAGTTGCCTTAAGGTGCGTCTGGGATCTTTACGAGGAGCTTGAAATACCTGTAATCGGGTGTGGTGGTATTACAGACTGGAGAGATGCCGTGGAGTTTCTCCTTGCAGGAGCATCAGCAATCCAAGTGGGATCCGCATTTTACTACAGTTACAGGGCGATTGAAGGAATAGTGGAGGGGCTAAGGCAGTACCTCATAGAGAGAGGAGAGAAGGTTGAAGATATCGTGGGTCTTGCTCACAGGTAATGTACAGAACGGTAATGTACCGATTTACTGCTGATTGTAACGGGATCGGAAAATGAAATCAGATGGATAAAAAAGGTGTAAGAATGTACTGGCTGAAGGTGAAAAAAGTCAGGAAGTTTGCAGAGGCAAGGACTGTGGAGATAGAGTTTGACAGGGATCTGAGGGGGTATCCCGGTCAGTTCGTAATGCTGAATGTTCCAGATTTTGAGGAGATACCTCTGAGCCTTTCCTCCCCCAAGACCGTAACTGTAAAGGCCGTTGGCGAGACTACAGAAAGGTTACTTGAAATTACAGAGGGAGAGTCTCTTGGCATCAGGGGGCCGTTTGGCAGACCATTTTCCCTGCCCCGGAGGAGCTGCAAGGTATATCTTGTTGCAGGAGGGATAGGGATAGCACCGATCAACTACCTCTATCAGGCAATTAAAAATTTCATAAAAAGAACTGGGATAGATATTGACATAACAGTAATTCACGGAGTCAGAAATGAGAAGGAGATAGTTTACGAATACCCGGAAATGAAAGTAGCAACTGACGACGGGAGTATGGGATTTAAAGGCAACGCTGTAGAGCTGTTTCTGAGAGTTCTCTCCAAAAGTTCAAATGACAGGGTCGGGGTCAGGGTTTACGCCTGCGGACCCAGACCGATGCTGAAAGCTCTGTACGGAGTTGTGAAAGATTATGGCTTAGAAGCGGAATTCTCACTTGAAAGCTACATGAGGTGCGGCATTGGTGTGTGCGGCTCCTGTGTTCTCGGAGGATACAGAGTTTGTTCTGACGGCCCCGTTTTTGGTGTCATGGAACTTGAAGAGATATTTGGAGATCAGAAGTCAAAAATGGATGGATCGTGAGCAGAAAGATGTGAGCCAAGAGATGAATCAAACGAGTAGTGTACAACGTTAAATCCTGAGGATAACTCTCTAACCTCATTTCTCACATCCTCTCCTCTCAGCGCCCTCGCCATAAGCTCAGCTATGTACTCCATCTCTCCCTCTTTCATTCCAAGCCTCGTCACTTCCTGCACTCCAGCTCTTATCATCCTCGTGGATGGCCAGACGTTAACGAATATGCCATTTTTCTCCAGAACATTCTGCTCCTCAGCGCCACCCTCAAACACAACCTGATGGGATTCGGTGTAACCTCTTTCCTCCCCAAACACGTTAAATCCATGAGATGCCAGACTTTCAGCCAAAGCCCTTGCGTTTCTGACTGTCTGTTTGGCGTAGCTCTCTCCAAACTCAAGCATCTCCATGCATGCAACAGCGTAGGCTGATAGGCTATGCAGGTGGTGGTTGCTGACACAGCAGGGCATGACCGAATAGTCAAGTTTTTCCGCATCCTCTCTTGGGTTTCCAAAAATTACTGCCCTCTGAGGTCCGGGAAATGTCTTGTGAGTTGAAGCAGTCACAACCAATGCTCCTTCCTCAAGCGGATTCTGAAACTGCTTTCCAGCTATTAATCCAAGGACGTGACTTGCATCGTAAACGAGTCTGGAATTCACTTCTCTGCAAACTTCAGCTATCTCTTTTACGGGGTGAGGGAAGAGCATAACACTTGCCCCAAGCATAACGAGTTTTGGTTTCTCCTTTCTTATCAGTTTAACAGCCCTATCAACGTCGATGCTGAAATTCTCTACGCTGAATGGGAGTTTCAGGGTTCTCAATCCCCTGATCGATGCTGTATCAAAGTGCGACGTGTGTCCACCGAACTCAACCGGAGTGGCGGCAATTTTATCTCCGCACTCCGTAAATGCCCTGTAAACTGCTATATTTGCCACTGTCCCGGAAATTGGTTTCACGTTAACGTATTCGCATTCAAACAGCTTTTTTGTCAGGTTTATTGCGAGCCTTTCAACTTCATCTATATACCTGCATCCGGAGTACGCTCTTTTCCCAACTTCACCCATTGCGTATCTGTGCCCAAAATCAGAAAGGTAGCACTTTCTGACGGCAATACTTGTAACGTTCTCACTCGCTATAAGTGGAATGGAGGAGGAAAGCATCTCCTCCTGCTTTTTTAAAATCCCGAAAAGATTGAACAGATCTTTCATCCCAGCCATACCAACCGTAACAACTACAGCTCCGCTTCAAGTTCCCTCAAGTTCCTTAAGCTCTCTAACTAGCATTGGCAGCACAACTGCAGGGTCGCTGACTATTCCAAGGGCGTGAGCTGTACCCCTGTCCATCAACCTCGTAACAACATACGGATTCATGTCAACTATGACTGTCTTGACTGTTGAAGGCAGCATGTTTCCGGTGGCTATTCCGTGAAGCATGGATGCCCAGATGAAACACATGTCAGCCTTTCTTATGTACTTCCTCATCTCATCCTGTGCCTGCATGACATCCGTTATCGTGTCAGGTAAAGGACCGTCATCTCTCAGAGACCCGCCTATAACGAAGGGTATGTTCCTTTTAACACACTCGTACAGCACTCCTCCCTTCAGTATTCCCTTCTCAACTGCGTCCTTTATGCTACCGGCCTTCCTTATCTCGTTTATTGCAACAAGGTGGTTCCTGAACCCTCCCTTGTATACCTCACCTGTCTCCTTGTCCATTCCAAGAGTTGTTCCAAATAGCTGCTTTTCGACGTCCATGACTGCGAAGCCGTTTCCCGTAAACAGTGCCTGACAGTAGCCCATCCTTATCAATTCAGCAAGAGCTTCATCAGCTCCTGTGTGGGCTATAGCTGTACCCACCACGTGTATGATGTAGCCACCCTTTTCCTTCAGCTCTTTCAGCTGTCTTGCAAGTCTCTTTATAGTTGAGTTTACTGGCTTCTCAGCAGAGACGTCTGAGGTCATGAAGGCAAACACGTCTTTCTCTCTCGGCCTCTGTGGAGCCTCTATTCTGACACCATCTATGCCAACGACTACGGGTTCTCCCTTCTTTACAAGCCCCTGCCTGACGCATACGGGTTCTCCATTTCGAATGACTATGACACAGTCCATCTCTATGTCCTTGACTTTCTTCCACTCTCCGTTTATCCTGACGTATGTCGGGTGGTGAGTTGTAGCGTAAAATCCATCGGGAAGTATTCCATCTGCCGGAGCAGGCTCAGTTCTGGCATCCTTCTCCGGGAGGATAGCTCCAAGCTTCTCAAGTTCTCTGAAAAGTCTTTCGTCGCCTCTAACAAGCATTCTGCAGTAGCTCTCGTCCTTCTTTGTCTTTCCAACGTCAAGCTGAAGTATTTCGAAGTCACCTCCAAGATCCATTATCGTGTCAAGTACCCTGGGCAGTATCATCGAATCTATTATGTGTCCCTTAAGCTCGATCTCCAGTTCCATGAACTGTCATTGATCAGTTAGTAATTATAATTTTTTCATGGTTTTCCCCGATCTCCGTTTCTCTCTGGGCTTTTTTCTGACTCTCTTCTCTGAGCCTTTAGATCCTACTCTTAGAATCTACCTTCATCTACTCCCATTCCACAGACTACCTTAACCCCTGTGCGTGGCTCACCACATGTCTGAGGCAGTCGTTTATTATCCTGACTCCAAGCTCCACAGCCTTTTTAGAGCCGGGCAAACAGAATATAACAGTCCTGTTTCTCAGAACACCGGCAAAAGCCCTGCTCAGTATTGCGGCCGTTCCCACTTCTCTATAACTTTCCATCCTGAATATTTCACCGAATCCCTCTATCTCCTTTTCGACAAGAGGTCTGATGGCCTCAACAGTAACGTCTCTTGGAGTTATTCCTGTCCCGCCTGTCGAGATTATAACGTTGCAAATCTCACTCATTTCCAGCACAGCTCTGGCTATACCCGTTTCATCGTCTCCAACGAGTCGGTAATCCACAACCTCAAACTTCAGTTTTTCAAGTAAGGTTTTAGAGGACTCGTCCTCTTCGGGTATGGAGTCTATTCCCGAAACGTAACCGAACTTTTTGAATTTTGATGTGGATATGCTGAGAATTCCTACTTTTATCTCCACATCAGCTTCATGCTTCACATCTCTCCTCACGTCACTCCTCTCCTCTAAATCCTTTAAACACCTCAGGACAGCAGGTTAAAAGTCAGTTTACTTTTTAAAACTGGTTAAAATTTAAAATCAGAACCACCTTTCCAGAGTCATCTGGGACGATGTAAGAGATTCAAGCTTTTCTATAGCCTTTTCAACTCTCTCCCTGCTGAAGTCGTGCTCCTCACACAGGAATTCGATTATCCCCTCTGCATCCGGCTTTCCAAACTTCACAGTGTAATCGTCAGTTACCGGAGGGTTTAGGAAGAACTCCCTTATCTCAGCTATCCTATCCATCTCCTCCTTATCCACTTTCAGCAGTTTCATCGCCTTGAATACATCTCCGCACTTCTTTATGAGTGAGAGTGCTTTCTTTGCTCCAACGCCCTTAACTCCCTCGTTGTAGTCAGTTCCAACGAGCAGAGCTATGTCAACAAGCTGCTCTCTTGTAATGCCAAGCCTTTTCAGGTTTTCCTCAAGAAGTATAATTTCCGGTTTCACGTCAACGTAAACGTTCTTTCCCGGTAGCTTTCTCTTACCCGTTATTGCAAGGTTTCTTGCAAGCTTTGGACTGCCAAAAAGCAGTGAGTCGTAGTCCTGAGATCCAGTGTAATCGGCATCACCTTTGGCAACCATGTAGGCTGCCTGTGCTTCTCCTTCACTCGGAGCTCTTACAACCGGTATCCCCATGAGCTCAAGAAGCTTTATCGAGGATTCAATTATGTAATCATCAACCCTTGCAGCTGCCTGAGCGTACTTCTTTGCATCCTCTCCTCTCTCCAGTGCCTCCTTCCACTTTTTCTCGGCCTCTTCCCTCCTTTCCCTCCTCTCCTCAAGCTCCTCTTTCTTGAATTCCGGTGGTTCCCCATCAAAAACGAAAATAGGCTTTATTCCAACCTCCACCATGTTGGACACTCTGTAAAGGATGCCGGAAAGGTGAGAGGTTATCCTGCCCTGAGAGTCCATCAGGGGTGTCCCATCAGGCTGCCTGATTATGGAAATGAACTGGTAGAGAGTGTTGAGAGCGTCAACGGCTATCTTCCTGCCTGCAAAGTACTCGAGTTCCACAGTTTCTCTTTCAAGTATGTCGCCTATGTCCGTGCCCATATTCACAGATAAACTTCGCTTAAGGAATATTTTTCGTCCCGTGATTTTACATGGAAATTGAATGCTCAGAGTTAAAATTTCACTGAATTTCAGCAATCGAGCAGGGGAAAACGTAAAAGAAATGTAAAAATACCTGCGGGAATAGCAGAATACATGCTGATAGACAACGAGAAGAAGCTTGGACTGGAAGACACGTTCAGGTTTTCCTGCCATCCGGGAATAAGGTGTTTCAACGAGTGCTGCAGAAATCTGACTCTCATGCTCATGCCCTACGACATAGTCAGGCTGAAAAGGGCTCTCGGGATGAAATCCTACGAGTTTCTTGAGAAGTACACATCGTGGCACGTCGGAGCAGCCACAGGTCTGCCGGTTGTAACGTTAAAGCAGGTAAACAACGCCTGCCCGTTCGTAAGTGAGAGGGGCTGCACGGTTTACCCAGACAGACCGGCATCCTGCAGACTTTATCCGCTTGTAAGGATGAAAAGTTCCGAGGAGGAATACTACCACATAGTTTACGAGGATTTCTGCGAGGGACACAGGCAGGAGAAGGAGTGGAAAGTTAAGGAGTGGATAGAAAATCAGGGAGCCAGAATTTACAACGAGATGAACGACATTTTCATGGAGCTCGTTCTTGGACTTTACTCCTCAGGCAGAAGGCTTGATGGTGATGAAATGGCAAAGTTCTACACAGCATGCTACGATGTTGACACACTCAGAGCTGTGGCAGATGAGTTTGGATGCGATGTCAGGGATGATGACGTGGAGCAAATGCTTGAAGGAATAGAACTGATGAAAAGAGAGCTCCTGAAAAAATAAATATTTTTTAAACAACAGTAAATCAATAGTAAATCACGGTAAATCAATCGGGCCAGTTCGGTTCTCTCTTTTCAAAAAATGCTGAGAGTCCTTCTTTAGCTGCATCAGATTTGCTCATTTCCACTATTACGTCTATTCCGTAGAGGAGGGCGTCAAATTCGTTCATGCAGTACTGTTTGTAGAAGAATTCCTTTCCCTTTTCTATCACGCTTCTGCTGTAACCGGCTATCTTTCTGGCAAGCTCAAACACAGTTTCTTCGAGTTCCTCCTCTTTCACAACCCTGTTCACGAGACCTATTCTCTCCGCCTCTCTGGCATCCACGAACTCACCGGTAAATGCCATTTCGAAAGCCTTCTTTCTGCTCACACACCTGCTCACGATTGCAAGAGGAGTTGTGCAAAACAGCCCTATTTTCACTCCGGGAAGAGAAAATCTGGCGTTTTCTTCTGCAACAGCCATATCACAGGCTGCAACAAGCTGACAGCCAGCAGCAACGGCATAACCGTGAACCTGAGCTATAACAGGCTTTGCTACCTGTCTGATTTTTCTCATTAGCCTGTAACAGTTTTCAAAAACTGTTCTGACCTCAGATTCCCCACCCTCACTTATCTCCTTCAAATCATGCCCGGCTGAAAAGCAGCTTCCAGCACCTCTTATCACAATTACTCTAACCTCATTCCTGCTTGCCTCATCCACGGCATCACAGAGGGCATTTAACATTTCATTTGAGAGTGCATTCCTCTTTTCCGGCCTGTTCAGCGTTAAATATGCAATGTACTTGCTATCACCAACCTCCCTCTCCTCGTAAAGTACCTCCTCATTTTTTCCAAAGCTTGTCGAAAATTTCATGATAATTAGTGAAACTGAACCGTATTTATTTGTTTGCCAGCGACAGCTAAAAGCAGTTTAAACGTTTTTTAGAGGCGTATATAGCCAGTCTGAAGGATAGAGGAGCTATCTCCTGACCAGTCATATCAGAAAAGCTTAAATTTAAGTTAGCTTAGCGGAAAGCTGACATAAGCATGGGTAAGGGCGAGATGTAAAAAAGAAAAGGTGAGATGTAAAAATGGTAAAGGGAGAGCCGGCGGCGAGGTGCTAGGCTATGCAGCAGCTTGTGGGGGCAACGCTGTTGAGGTTTCTGGATGTCGTGTCAGAACAGATAGAGAACCTGAAGAAGAGCCTTAACATGAGACAGGTAGAGGAGTTCATGAACGCAATAGAGCAGGCGAGGAAGATATTCGTAATGGGAGCTGGCAGGAGCGGGTTCGTGGCAAGAGCCTTTGCGATGAGACTCATGCACCTTGGTTACGATGTCTATGTCGTTGGAGAGACAGTAACACCAAGAATTGGAGAGGAAGATTTGCTGATAACAATATCTGGATCAGGAGAAACGACTTCTGTAGTAAACATAAGCAGGAAGGCTAAGGAGGAAATAGGATCCATGCTCGCCGCCATAACCCAGAACGAAAACTCAACTCTTGCCAAGATGAGTGATGTAGTCGTTTTGCTCAGCGGGAAAAACAAGTATCAAAAAGATGAGACTCTGAGCAGCATAGCTCCTCTTGGAACAATGTTCGAGCTGACGGCTTTGATTTTCCTTGATGGGCTGGTAGCAGAGCTGATGAACCTCAAAAGTCTGACGGAGAAAGACCTTGAGAAGAGGCACGCCGTGCTTGAGTGAAACAGAGAAGTGAAACAGAGAAATTCATACAGAGATTCTACTGGAAGGAAAAAAGAAAGAAAAAATTAAGAAAGATAAGGGAAGAAGAAAAAGAGATGCCGGTGTTACTTGTAATTGACATGCAGAACGACTTCTGCAGCAGAGATGGGTCTCTCTTTCTTGAAAGAAGCGAAAGCATAATCGGGAGGATAGCTGATACTGTTAAAAGGGCGAAAGAGGCGGGATTTAAAGTAATATACACTCAGTACTGGCACAGAGAAGACGATACGGAATTCAAACT
>Ga0256914_1004221_pt1 | contig 10913 bp, 4 predicted proteins | sample HulkmetaG_FD_191571 | JGI IMG/M metagenome (GOLD analysis project Ga0256914, IMG submission 191571) | Hydrothermal chimney microbial communities from Main Endeavour vent field at the Juan de Fuca Ridge, Pacific Ocean - Hulk | ecosystem: Environmental > Aquatic > Marine > Hydrothermal vents ...
GGGAAGTATTAAGTAGGTTACTGACCCCGGTTCTTTTAGTATGTTTGTGCCGTGGCCATCGTTTGCTAAAACTAATGATGTTGGTAAGAATTTTACTTCTGTAAGCCCTGCTTTTTTGGCTTTGAAATAAATTGTTCCAAATATGCCTTTTTCACCACTAAATCCGGGGTTGGGGAGTCCGCCTGTTAGTCTCGCAAAACCTTTTTCGTTATCAAATTCTTTTTGTATAAACACATCTGCGAATGAATCTTCGGTTGAGATTGTAACTACTTCTAATCTTTCAGGGTCAAATTGTAAGTCGGCACGAATTGCATTTACAGGTTTGTGAACATTGCTTATTTCTATGTCCATAGGGAAAACTTCTCCGATTTTGTATTGGCCTTTGTCTGGAATGGTAAATACTACCGATTGTACTTCTGTTTTTTTAACTAGGTTTTGTATTACGCGTGCTTCAACATAAACGACAAGTATTGAAAAAAGTGACAGCAGCAAAATTGTTATTGCATTTAAAATTGCTGATCGTAGGTTTTTGGGATATAAACTTCGCGGTTTTATTGGTTCGTGGCAGTAACTACAATAACCCGAATTTTTTTGAACTCTACAAGCGATACAAATTGTTTTTTTAGGTGAAATTATCCACCAAAGAGGGTAAGCAAGTGCTAAAAAAATTCCAAATAATGCTAATCCATGTATTAAAAGCCAAGATCCTATTAAGATTCCTGCTATTTTTAATGCTATTGATAAGCTCGGTATTTTCATCTTATTTTATTTAATTATTTGTACTTTTTTGGTTTGTTTCATCAAGTTTTATTTCAGTATTGTTTTTGTTATCTTGTGTCGTGCCTTTTACTTCTGGGTTTTCATTATTAGTATAGTATAACAATATTGAGAAATCTTTAAGGTTACATATTAAATCGTTGTTTAAATCGCATTTAGCAACCTCTTCTTGTATCTTTTGTTTTTCCTCTGGGGTAAGGTTTTCTAGGTCTTTTTTAATGTCTGGTGAGCCTTTAAGATAGTTTACTACTGCATTTGATACTTCTTTCCAATTTTTTGTCCAATAAGTTACAGCTGTAACAAATTCAACTGTTTGTTTTGGTATAAAACAGTTTCCGTTATAATCAAAATTTTCTAAATATTCGTGAATGTTACAATCCGATTGTGGCTCTTCGTCTTGTTTTATAAAGTCTATTATTTTTTCTATTATATTTTTATCTTCTGGTTGTGTAGGGGACTCTGGGTGGGTTTCTGCTGGTTCTTCAGGTTTAGGTTCGGGTTCTGGCTCTGGTGGAATGTATTCATTTATTTTAAAAGTTACTACTTCTGAATTTTCGCTTAATATTCCAGATGTTGTTTGAGCCTTGGCGACAGCGGTGTGAGTTCCCACTAAAAATTGATCGCCTGTAAATGCAATTTGCCAGTTTCCTTGTGTGTTTGTTGTTGTTTGTTTTGATAAATCGCCTGTTACTAGTGTTATGGTTGTATTTGGTGCTGAAGTTCCGCTAAATATTATATTTTCATTGGGATTTGTTGTATGTACGCTATCATCTATTTCGATTGTTGGGGGAATCAAAATGTTGTCAACAGTTGTAATTGCATGTGTATAAACAGCAACCGTGATTGTTATTGTACTAGTTGTTATTCCTTTTTGATTTGTTGCATAAAAAGAAACCGTATGAATTCCATCGCCTGGGTAGGTTATGTCTTTTGAGTATTCTCCTTGCTGGTTTGCTTGTGTTGTTCCTATAACTGCATTGTTTTCTATAAAAGTTATATGTGCGTTTGGGCTAGTTAGCCCATTAATTCTTAATATGGTATCTGATATGTCTAATGATACTGTAATGGATGTTTGCGCATTTGCGTTTGTTGGATTTGTAAACAACAGAATTCCACCAACAAATACAACAATTAACCCTAGTATTAGTAGTTTAATTGCGTGTTTGGTGGTAAGTTTTGTCATTTGTCATTATTTTTGTTTGCCGAAAAGTACTTTAACGGCCATTGCGATTCTTTTTCTGCCTTTGATTAGTAAGAAAATTACGATTACTGCGATTACTAATCCTACTGCAACTTTTTTATATGGAATTACAGTAAATGATGTTGTACCCATTAGTGTCTCGTTGTTTGTGCCGTAGGTTAGTACTAGTGTTGCGGTGTATTTACCAAATAAATCTTTTTTATCGTATTCTATTGTTGTTTTTCTTGTTGCATTTGGTAGAACATTCTTTGGCGGTACTGAAAATGCATCAACTTCTTTGCCGAACAGATTGGTTATTGTGATTTTACCTGTTGGTTTTACATGAACATTACCTTCGTTTCTTACTTTGTATTCAAATATTACTGGTACGGATTGATAAAACGAGTTTGTTGTAATAAATTCTTCTAGTGTTGCTTTTTCTGTTGTGGGTCCTGCTATTCTTAATAGAATAAGTGATGCCACTTCTTGGGCTACCGATGCACCAGTTTCGTCTAGTTGATTTCCGCCGGTTCTAAATACAATTGACCCAAAATGTCCGCCTGGCTCTGCATTTGCAGGTGGGTTTATTATAAATGTAAATATTTTTGTTTCATTTGGTTTTATTGTTGCGTTAGTTGGTGCTACTGTTATCCATTTTGCAAGAGAATATGTGGAATCTTCATCTGTTAAATTAACAGCACCTTCTTCGCCAACAGCCACGAAGTTTCTTATGTCTGTGGTGACATACAATTCTTTATTTGACGGGTTACTTACCTTTATTGTGTTTTTTATAGGTGTGCCCGGGTTTGTTGTTAACTCAAATGTTGGTGGTGATACTGCTAGTGTTGTCGCGTCTGTAGGTTCTTGATTTTGTGCTTTATCTTTATTCTCTTGATCGGTTTGTTTTGCTTCGGAGTTTGTGTTTTTTTCATTGATTAGTTCGGGTTTTGGGTCATTGGTAATTTGCTCAGGCTTTGGGGTGTCTTCTTGTGCTAGTAGGGTTTGAGTTGTTGCCACAAACAGTAATGCACTAACAATCAATATTATGAGAAATTTATAGTTTAGCTTAAAATTTCGGGTAGGTTTTTTTGATTTTACCATTTGATAGTTTTATTTACTTAATTAACTATAATTTGATTTTACACAAAATATTGTTTGGGGCAATAGGGTGGGTTTTATTGTGTGCTTTAGTGAGAAGGTAAAATAATATGTGTCGCAGAAAGGCGATGCTCGATATTCGAGCATCGCCTTTTGTTTTTACATGTCTACTTTAATAAGTAGGTGTTGCAGTATAAACAACGGTTGTTGTATAAGTACCGGCTTCAGTTGTACCTGAAATACCGACTTGATAACCAACTCTTGTTGTTTCATTGTCTACTGCGGAACTTGCATATGCGACTTCTGCATTGGATGTTGTAAATGCCGCCCATTTATCACCACCGCCGGTTGTAAATCTATCAACCGGAGAAGCGCTTAATGTAGCGTCATTGGTTGTATAACCAAAAGCTTCTCCTGTATCAAAAGATGCAGGTGTTGCATTTGATCCTGTTACATTGTCAATTGTTGCTCCAGAACCGTTTGTTAACGGACCTGTGTATCTAGTGTAAACGGTGTAACCGTTTGTTGCGTTGGTTGTAACTGATAAGTCGTGTGCAGCCACAACATCTGTTGATGTCGTAACAGTACCAAAAGGAACCGTTGTTGTGGTGGTAGCGACATTAGTTGTTGCACCATTTACAGATTGCCCTGACGCAACGGATGAAATGCTGAAACTTAAAGTTGGGTCTACTGTTAGTGATACAAGTTGTCCGTTTGTGTAAATAAACATTACAGTTGAATGATCTACTTGTGTTGTACAAGAAGAATCGCTGTAAGTGTTAAATCTTAAGAAATAACCCGTATCTGCAGTAGAACCGTTAGTGATTCCATCTAATATTACAGTTCCGTTTGTACCTGCTTCACCTGTTGTGTAAGTTAACTTAACTGTACCGTTTGTTGTAGCGTCAACGGTCCAGTTTGCTGGTGTAATGTAGGTTGAAGAACTGTTTAGTGTTGCACTTGTTGTGTCCATCCCTGTAGGAACTGTTCCTGTTCCATCTGCTGCGGTGTTAAAGTCTAAGGTAATACATTGGATGCTAGTACTTGATACATTACTAAAAGTTGATGTATAAGTTACATTTGTTTCACTAGGTCTTGAATCGCTAAGTGAAACCGATGCATTACTAAGTTCTGCAGCGTTTGCAACTGGCATAGACAGGTTAAGTGCCACTTGCGAAAGGGTTAGGGCAGTTATAGAAAGTATTGAAAATGCTTTGAATAGTTTTTTATTAGTCATATATTATTCTTTTTTCACCTCCTTTTTCTATGAATTAAGAAAACAAAAGCGACATTAACTATTGATATAGTTCCTGCCGCTTTTATTTACTATCTATTTTACCAAATAAAGTTTTTATAGCCAACGGCACATTCTTATATACTTTTCTTATTAGTAAAAGTATTAATATGAATCCAATCAATGTAATCAATGATTTATAGCTTGGCAATACCAACATTAACTTATCATCACTACTTAAAGGTTTTGCGTTTGATCCATATGTACCCGTAAAATATGTTCGATATAGTCCTATGTTTAAAGATGCTTTTGTTTCTGCGGTGTATTGTTTTTCCGTATTTGGAAGTATTATTGATTGTTTTATTGGGAATTCATATACGCTTTTTCTAAAAACATTTTCAATTGTTATTTTGCCTGTAGGAATTAAGTGAATATTTCCGTGGTTTTGAATATATACGGTTGGCAAAAAGTGCGTTGCTGTTGGATATCTCGGCGTGTTGAGTAAAGAAACCGCTGCATTTTCTTTTATTTCACCTTCTACTGTGAGGAAAAAAAGTACTCCTATTTGTGCGGTTAAGTATGTTTTGTCAGGTTGAATGTACTCTTCAGAAATTAAAGGTCGAAAATATACAGTTGTATAATGTCCACCTGGTTCAGCATCCAAAGGAGGGGATACTGAAATGTAAATTTCTTTTTCCTCGTTAGGTTGAAGTATAAATTCTGGCGTGTCTACAGTTATCCAATTTGATGCATCAAAAGTGTTACTATCTTTTGTGCTGTTTATTATCACTTCGTTAACAGAAAAATTATCAGGATATGCTTTTATCGGTAATGGGACATTTGTATTGTTAAACACATATACTTTTGTAACTTTTGTTTGTGCAGGTTTTACAGACATTTCTGCTATTGCAGGTGATACGCCGATGGCGATTGTTGAGAGTGACATTTCACCTTTAACCTGCGGATGTAAAATTTCTTTTTTCGGAGGTGTGTTTTGGATAAACGCGCCTTCGCTTTCTAGCTGATTTTCAATTATTGTGTTTGCTATTGCTGGTTTAGGCATGAAAAATGTAACGAAAGAAAGAATAGCTATTGTTAAGATGGATATAAACAGCATTCTTTTCCTTTTATTTACAACAAGACCTTGTGAGATGGTGTTTAATGCCTTTTTTGTTTTTTGAAAGTATGTATTTACTATTTTTGACATTAATATTTAGCCGTAACTGTATATACTACTACTGTTGAGTAAGTTGATGCTGGTTGTGTTGAATCTGTTTGCACCTTATATGTTATATCAAATTGTTCGTCTGTTATTGAGGAACCGCTTACTGTTGATTCATGATCTGCTACTATGTCGCCAGGTCTTGATGTTGAAAATGGTGCGTAACAAGGTGCGGTTCCGCCACCTGCACAAGATGTACTATTAAATTTATCGGTACCTTGAATAGAGGTGTCGCTTGATGTGTACCCAAACCCTCTGTTTTCTGGGTCCCATGAAGCCGGGGCAGAGTAGGTTCCTCCGTCAAAGTTTTGTATGGTGTTGGTTCCATCACTTGAAGTTAATAGTTGTGTTATATACGCACGAACTTCATATCCGTTATAAGCGTTTGTTGAAGTTGTAAGTGTCGCTGTTTGTGTTGAGGTATAGTTATTTGCTGCATTTAAGTTACTAAATTCTACGCTCGAAGGAGTTACTGAAAATTGTAGACTTGGTGCGACTATCTGGCCATCTGAAGAAGAAACACTTGAAACATTTCCGGCTTTATCTGTTGCGCGGACATTGAAATAATATACTTTAGAGGTTTGTAGGGTTAATCCTGTTACAGTTACCGAAGTGTTTGTTCCGTTGTCTGTCCACGCTTGTACATCTGTTGCGCCGGGTGTTAAACCGATTGAATATTCATATTTTTCTAGTCCTGATATTGTTGCATCAAAATTATCCCAGTTAGCTTCTAATTGCGATAGGGAAGTAGAACTTATATCTTTATCAACTCCAGTCGTTGAACCATCATACACAGTTGCGGTTGTTGGTGCTGATGTATCAACGCCGAAGTCTCTTGATGTTTCTGCATTTCCCCCAAATGAAACCCAATTAGAATTTGTGTTTGCGGTATCTGTTATGCGAGCCTGCCAGTGATATGAAGTGTCAGTTGATAGACCTGATACTGTTAATTCTATAGTTATTGCAGTACCTGTGTATGTTTGTTCATCTGAACATTGCGTTGGTGTGCCAGTAAACGCTGTGCTTACCGGTTGAACTTCTACGCATAGCTTAAGCCCTTCTGGATTATCTGTATCAGATGCACTAGCTGAAAATTTAACTGCAGTTTCGTTTGTGAAATCGCCAACTGCAAGTGTTGTATCGTCAGTTTTTGATTGTGATAGTGCAGTAGGGTCATTCGGCGGTGTGTTAGAACCACAAGAACCAGCAATAATTGTCCAATTTGTGTTGCCACCATTATCTTCTGTTGCATTTCTTGCTGTTAGTGCGGTTATTGCATTAGAGTCTTCTATATCAACATATTCTATGGTTGTATCTCCCGTTGCGTTTATATCAAATTGGTTGTTGTTGGTTGTTGAATCTACGAGTATGCGTCCGGTTGAACAATCAGTTCCTTGTAGGGTTAATGTTCCTGAAATATTTGTTTGATCAGTTTCATCAAATTGTATTTGTTTTCCGCTTGTTGCAACTTTTAAGTTATAAAATGTTGTGTCACTAGAATATAATAATTGGGAAGTTTGGGTTGCATCGTCAAACTCTATCGTTGAATTGTTTGGTGTAAAGGTTCCGTTATTAGTAAAGTTTTTAGATATTGTTTGTGTTGATGTAGATGATGCACTGAATTCTCCCATATCAGTTATCAATAAATTAACTAAATCCAAATTTCTATCGTTTGTTTCATTGTCTAAAGTAGTGGATTCGTCATCCGAAGAGTCGCCAATGGTTACTATATCTGTAACAATAATTGTTCCTGTGCCTCCTGAATTTAGTGATATTGTAACCGGTGTGAATGCACTGTTTGAAAACTTTAAGTTAGAAAATGTCCAGTTATTAGAACCTGTTGAAGTTCCAAAAGAGACATTTGCAGATGCATTATTTTGAAATACTCCTGTACCAGATAGGTTAATTACGCCACCCCCGGTAACGGAACCCGAGGTTTTTATAGTGTTTGAGTATGAACCAGACAGGGTGGCGCTGGAATTAACTATTAAACTTTTATTGATATTTATTGCTGGTGAATAGGTTTCTACGGTTGCTGTTACGGTATTTGTTGTGTCTCCAATTGTTAATGACCCATTTATATCTATCGTTTGTGATGTTGCAGTACCAAAAGTGTAGGTAGGTGATCCGCTTGGTGGTGTTATTTTTAAATTATAATAAGTGAGCGGCGGAATTTCGGTGTTTGATGTTCCTTTAAATTCTACTGTGGAAGTTGTGCCTGAAGTAAAAACCCCATTGGTCCCAAGTGTTATTGGAACACCTGAACCAGTTCCAGAGCCGTTTAATATTAGTGTTGTATCGTCTAATATTAACCCGCCATCGATTTCCACATAAGTAGCGTTTACAGTTGTTGTATTATCTTGATCCGGTCTATATGAATTACTTGCTAGAATGTATATCTTTTCTTTTGTTGATTGGTTTGTGTAATCAGTTGTTAAGTTATTGTTAGTATCTACATCAAAGAATATATCTTCGTCACCTGATGTGGAGTTATCGTATTTTGCTAAATCCTTGTTAGTTATTGGTTGTGTATTATTTGGGTCACCAATTGTTATATGTTCTTCATATAATTCTAAGTTTGAAATATCGCCCGATCCGGTATATTTTGTTACTGTTACAGCTTCATTTGCGTCTGCTACATTGTCAACAAAAACTGTGATTACAGAATTTTTGGTTGGCTTTGGTATGTTAGAAATTGTAAATGTACCACTTGATGTTGTTGTGGTTTGTGATTGTAAAGCTCCGTCAATTGCTACCTTTACTGTTTCACCATCACTACAATTTGTTGTTTTATCATATTGTTTACATGTACCAGATATTGAAAATGTATATATAGACCCTAGATTTAACGCGGTTATTCCGTATGAACTTGAAACAAAGACATCATCACCACCATTGTCTCCTTGGTCTATCTGTCTGAAATCAACTGTGTCTGTATCATATAGGGACAAAATCCCACCTGCCGACCACCCACCATCAAAAGTATCATAAGTTCCTTGGTCACCTCTAACATATGTACCGGTGCTAGCCAATTCTGCATCTGACCCGTTTACAAAAAATGTTCCTTTAGACATTAACCTAGTACTACCTGTTGTTCTGTTGGTTCTTGCTCCTGCTGTAAAAATATAGTCCCCTGATTTATTAATAGTTGTTTGACTTGTTGAAGTAGAGTAGGTAAATGAATTTGTGTCTGATTCGCTATTTGTATCAAAAGTTATTGTGTTATTGAGCCCACCAATGTCTTGTCCGTCTGTAGTTTCGTATGCTCTTAAATAGTCTGCTGTGTCTGGCAATTTTACGATTTGAATTCCCGTTCTGTCTGATCTTGTTTGTGTGCCATTTGCTGAGTACGCTCCAGTTGCACCCCATTCTAATCGCAAAATATCATTAGCATTTGCGTTTATTATAACCATATTTGAAGTTGTTCCGTGAGTTGTACCTGCATAATATCGAATGTATGAATAGTCGTAAGATTGAGGTATTGGTGTACCGTTTAGTGTTAAATCAGAAGTTATCGAAGTTCTTTCTGTTGCTCCGTCTACACCTACATTGTAGGTAACTAAGTAATGGCCTGCGGTTTTAAGTGTTATCTGATCTGGGTTTGTTGTTGTACTATGCCCAAATGTGTTTGTGTCCGAATTTTCTAACGAAGTTGTAAAGTTTATGTTTTGTTTTGATGTGGAAGTTGATTGGTTATCTTGACCTTGAAGTCGTAAATATGCCCATGAGTCAGTTAGTTTAACTAGCCAAAATGAAGATTTATCTGGTACTAATAAATGTGATGATGAATTATTGTTGTTTCTAATTATTTCTAATCTAACATTATCGTTGGCAGATGCACTTACAATTCCATATCCATATGCGTATAATCTGTCGTTATTTGCATCTCTTCGGTAGGCTTGCCCATGTGCAGCTAGGTTTTCGGTACCACCAACTAATATTCTGGATAGTATTTGAATTCTATCTGTATAAGTGTCGTTTAGTGCTTCTGTGTAATAGCCGAGTAGGTAGTGTCCACTGTTGGCAACCTTTACATCTATTTTGTTTGTGTTCTGTGAAAATGTTGGGTCTTGTCTAAGTGTAAAATTAAATGGAACTCCTGTGTATGAAGTGTTATTTACATTGTGGGTTCCGTTTGTGTCTTTATAAATTGCAATGTCACCATCTTCTCCAACAGAACTTGCTAACGAAAATTGTTGAGTGGCAGACCAAGTTCCTTCGCCACCGCGATTATCCCAGAACTTTATTCGCCAATAGTATGTTGAGCCTAATGTTAAGGCAGTACCATTGTAGGTAATGTCTTCACATCGTGTATTTTCTGAACAACTTGAAGACAGTGCAGTTTTATTGCTGTCCCAAAGTTCTGGAGTATCTGACCAATCTGTATCATCGCCAACTTGCAATTGATAATATTCTGCGGTGTCTGAAAGGTCATCATCGTCATAAATTGCAGAAAATGCTGGTGTTGTATCTGTTAATCCGTAAACAGGGGAGGCCCTTCCAGATTGTGCTGTGTCATTATTACAGAACGGGGTTTGCGGAGCGTTTGGATTATTGTTTGTCGCCATAGAAAATTGTTGTGTTGTAGACCAAGCACCTTCACCACCTTTATCATCCCAAAATTTTATTCGCCAGTAATATGTATTACCACCGAATAGGCCAGAACCGTTGTATATAATGTCTTCTGATCTGCTATTTTCATCTACGATTGTAGATAGTGCCGTTTTACCACTGTCCCATAATTCTGGAGTATCTGACCAATTCGTATCATCACCAACTTGTATTTGGTAAAATACAGCTTTATCTGATGTGTCATCGTCATCATAAATTGCAGAAAAGGCTGGGGTTGTGTCAGTTAAGTTAGAAACAGGTGATGGTTGGCCTGATTGAGCCGTATTGTTATTTACATATGGCGTTTGAGGTGCATTTGGATTATTATTCGTTTCTGGCATAAGTATTGTATCTAAGTTTATTGCCGTTAAGCCCATTGAATTTGCAACAAATTTATCGTCGCCCCCATTGTCACCTTCATCTACTTGTCTAAATGTAACAGTGTCTGATGAACTTAATGAAAAAATACCAGCTGCGGTCCAGCCTCCGTCAAAAGTATCGTATGTACCTTGATCACCTCTTACATATACACCTGTGCTACCAACAGTTTGAGCTGTGCCATTTACATAAAACCTACCTGCTGATGTTAATCTTGCGGTACCAGAAGTTCTATTTGTTCTTGCACCAGACATAAAAAGGTAAGTGCCATCTTGTTGTATTGTTGTCGTTCCTGTTGATGTGTTAAAAGAAAAGGAACTTGAATCTGCTTCGTCACTAGTATCAAATGTTAAAGTGTTGTTTAGTCCACCAATATCTTGAGTTCCACTTGTATCATGTGTTATCAAATAATC
>Ga0256914_1004222_pt1 | contig 10911 bp, 9 predicted proteins | sample HulkmetaG_FD_191571 | JGI IMG/M metagenome (GOLD analysis project Ga0256914, IMG submission 191571) | Hydrothermal chimney microbial communities from Main Endeavour vent field at the Juan de Fuca Ridge, Pacific Ocean - Hulk | ecosystem: Environmental > Aquatic > Marine > Hydrothermal vents ...
TCTTCCTTCATATCCAATGATTCCATCTCTACCTCATCTAGGATTTCTATATGCCGGCATAGGTCTTTTTCAAAGAATTTCAGTCCAGCTACTGTGAGCCATCCGTGGGCACAGACCTGGATGATGGTATAGTATTTCCTCTTTATCTCTGGGAGAGAAAAGTATTTTCCCCACAGATGTTGCCACAACAGGGAGAGGGAGGGAGTGGTATCGGACCATAGTTTTTTTCCAAAGGAGAGGGAGCCACTATAGGCCCTTCCTACTTTGGTAACTTCCATATGGAGTCCCTTTTCCTGGGGGTCTTCCACCATATTGGAGAGGGTCTCCAGGTTGAACAGTTCCATATGGTCCTTCTCGTCTAGTCCTTTAGTGCTTAGAGAAAAGAATAGGCTTTTCCTCTCAAAATATACCCCAATGGCCTTGAGCACCTTTTTTAGCACCTGTTTATTCACCGCCACATCCACCTCCAGCATGGGCGCTCCCTTCTGAGAAAACTCCTTTTCCTTATAGCTGAGAACGAATTTAAGTGGATGGGTCTCCAGGAAAAATAAGAGCATTTCCCTCCTTAATGGACTTAAATTGTATGGAAGGAGGGACAGTGCTTCTTTTAAGATGGCCCTCGTGAGGATGTTTTTGCGTAACGTGGCATTGAATGCAAATGATGCCTCAGTGCAATTGGATTCCACTATGGTGCAATAACGGGCATAGGCCACCTGGCATTGGGCCAATAAAAGCAGGGTCATAAAGAAGAGGATTAGATTTTTCATGCTGGAGATTCTCCCTTAGTTATTGAGATTAAATTCCTGTACCCCTGTAGGGGTGATGGAGATAGGGGTTTTTCTCATAATAATCATCCGTCCCTCCTGAAGGAGGGGGATTATTCCCTTAAAGCGAAAGTAGAAACTGTTGTTTTTGTCCAGTACAAGGGAGTGCACATCTCCTTTAAATATGTCAGTGGCAGATATAACAAGGGGGTGGTCCCCCACCCGTCTTCTGATCATCCCTGGTTGATTGGCCGCGAGAAAAAGGGCCATGTGGTTTTTAAGGAAGTTTGTATAGGAAATGCTGGCAGGGCCATAGAGGAGATCTCCGTCTTGATCATATAAATATACAAGTATCGCCGGGACAAAGGAGGGGGTGGATACCTGTACTATAATCCCACTAAAACCCCTTAAAAAGTCCTCTCTGGTAACTGAACCTACATCAGGAGAAGGGGGAGATTCCTGCTGCAGTCTCAGGAAGGATGCCAGGGGGATGGCCTTTTTTAGGAATCTAGGGCCAAGGGGAAACCTAATATTGATGGTTGTGGAGTTTTCAGAGGTGTGTATCATGGAGAATCCTGGAGAATTGTTGATTAGACCCCAGAGAAATTCAGCGGTATCATCACTCCATTTTTTCCCGAGAGGCACTTTTTTCTTAAGGGGGATTGAGGATATCTCCTTGAATAGACGGTTTAACAACTGGAGTTTTTTTACCTTGAGACAATAGGGAGTTTCCCCATTTCTCTGAAAGGCTTCAGTGGCATTTATTGAGCTATAAACAGTATAGGTGGTCCAATCAATCCAGCCGTATTCTGTATTTTCTATCCAGTGATAATCCCCCTCCTGCGCAAATACTTTTAGGGGGGCCAAAACAATAATTCCAGAGAGAAAGAGGAGGAAGAGGATGCAATACCTATCCCTCCAGAAATCTCTCCACCTTTTTTTTCGCCCCTTCAATATCTTCCTCCTGTATCCATACAATGTCCTTTTCTCCTTTAAACCAGGTTATCTGTCTCTTGGCATATCTCCTGGTATTTTTTAGCCATCTCTCCTTTGCTTCATCTAGGGAGATCTTCCCCTCCAGATATGAGACCACCTCCCGGCATCCAATAGCGCTCCATATAAAACTATCGTGAGAGAGCCCTTTTTCCCATATACTTCTTACTTCTTCAATGCCTCCCTCCCGCACCATTTGGTCTATCCTTCTGGCAAGTCGGGGAGTGAGAGAGGAAAGGGTGGTATGGATACCTATCTTCAGGGGATGATATTTTCTCTCAATGGGCCCTCTGTGGTGGTGAAACCACGAAAATGGTCTTCCTGTGGCCTCATACACCTCCAGGGCACGGGTAATTCGTTGTTTGTCGCGGGGATGTATCTTTAGAGCATATTCAGGATCCACCTCTTTCAGCCTTTGCCACATTCTCTCTCCCCCCATCCTCTTATATTCCTCAATAACCCTTTTCCTTATGGAATCCTCCACCGGGGGTATCTGGGCAAGTCCGTAGAGTATTGCCCTTAGATAGAGGCCTGTGCCTCCAACGAGGATAGGGATGTTCCCCCTTTCATCTATTTCCTTTATACACTCGTGGGCCCTGTTTGCAAATTCTCCTGCATTTATCCTCTCCTGTGCCTCTAGAAAACCATAGAGGTGGTGAGGACACAGGGCCCTTTCTTCTTTGGTTGGTTGGGCCGTTATTATAGGAAAGTCCCGATATGTCTGCCTTGAATCAAAATTTACTATCTCCCCTTTGAATTTTTGGGCAAGGTATATCCCCAGTTTGCTCTTACCTGTAGCAGTGGCCCCAACTATACATAATATCTTCATCTTATCTGAGATTGAAACGTTCTTTTAGCTTGAGCCATACCACCTCAGGGACCAACCCCTGGACATCTCCGCCAGCACTTACTGTCTCTTTGATTATGGAGGAACTGGTAAAGAGCCATTTATAGTCGGTCATCATAAAAAGGGTGTGTACGTCTCTGTTCAATCTGCGATTCATGAGTGCCATTTGAAATTCATATTCAAAGTCTGAAATGGCCCTGAGTCCTCGCAGGATCACCTTTGCCCCTTTTTTCCTCACATAGTCCACCAGTAGTCCACTAAAAGATTCCACAATGACCCTGGGCTTATTTAAAAATACCTTCTGGGCCATCTCCACCCGCTCTTCCAAGGAAAATACTGGAGACTTGGGGGTATCTTTTGCAATGGCCAGGATAACCGTATCAAATATGTCCAGGGCCCTTCTTACAATACTGATGTGGCCATTGGTTAAGGGGTCAAAAGTGCCTGGATAAATAGCTAATTTTTTGTTGTTACCATCCATAGGAGTATCCTCGTCTGTCCATAGGTTCTCTCATCCACAGGCCGTAACCCCTCCATCTCTTTGATAGGGGGATGGTCTGCCTCCACCTCTGCCACCACAAGCCCCCCCTTTATTATCCACCTGTTTTGCAGGAGTTTTTTTAATACGGGCACCACCCTGTTCTTACCATAAGGTGGATCTATGAAACAGAGATGAAATCTAGAGGGACAGGTCCTCTTTATCACCTGGATAACATCTCTTTGAATAATTTTGTATCTATACCCCTCTATATTAAACCTTATGAGGTTTTCTCTTAGGAGCCTGGTAAGTTTAGGATGGTTTTCCACAAACCATACCTCTTGGGCCCCTCTGCTCAGAGATTCCATCCCCAGACTTCCACTGCCCGCAAACAGGTCCAGGACCCTACATCCCTCCCATTCTACCCCCATTGAGGTGAGGATGGAGAAAAGGGCCTGTCGTATCTTAAAGGTTGCGGGACGGTATCCTGGAATGGGCATTGTTAGGGTCTTGATGCGCCTTCCCTTTAACTCTCCGCTAATGATCCTCATCTTCTCCAATCTCACTCCAGAGAATATTCAAGCCCTTCTTCAGTTAATACACCCTTAAATAGATAGTCCTCTTCACATTCTCCCTGCACGTGTTTCTCTATCCACTTATATAACTGCTCATAGGCATCCCCCCTAAAGGAGATATCCATATCCATTTCCACACATATACCACAGTGTATCACCTTTACCTCAGTGCCCAGTCCCATCTCTTCAACCTCTTGAAAAAAGAGAGAGTATTCCTTTCTCAGTCTTTTATCAAGACCCTCAAGGCCCCTATAATCTGTGTCAGGGGCAAGAAGGAGGTATATATTATCCCTGAATCTTCCCAGTTTGTCATAATTCCTAAGGCGTTTTTTTATGTGTGAGATGAAGGTCTTTTCCAGCCACAATTTCCAATCCTGCCCAAAGTTTAGCACCATGAGGTCACTATATTTTAAACGTATGGTGAGGATAGAAAAGTATCCCCTGTGTCTAAGACTTCTGTTTATCTCGTTTTTAAGTGACAATAAAAATCCTTCTGCAGTAAGGGTTTCAGAAAAGGGGTCATATATGAGTTTTTCCTCAAGTCTTTTTATCTTTTCTTTTATCCTCATGCCCCTTTTTATCCTCCAGATAAACTCTGACTCATGGAATGGATATATCAGGAAATCGTCTATTTCCTGAGGAGAAGATATGATTGCCTCTCTGTGTGCCTCCCGTCCAAATAACACAATATAGTTTTCAGGATAGAAGTCCTTTTTTTCCCGATCCCTGACCAATTTGGTAAACTCAAGACCGTCAATGTCTGTCTCTTGGACAGTTGCAACTATGATTTCAAACCTTATCTCATCCAGCAGGGCAAGGCCGTGAAGATGTCCCCGTGCCAGTACCGGGGTTAATCCCACTGGAGCAAGGCCCTGTTTCATGGTGTTTAGTATCTCCTCCTCTGGGGATATGAGGAGGATGTTTCCTTTGTATTCCTTGGTGGTCTCCATGTGCATTAGCTCCTGAAAGTAGTATTTTACAAGGATGTCTTTTTTGGCTAAAACTAGGCCCTATAGCTACGCTATCTTAACCGGGTGATAATATATGTTTAAGTTGGTGTCAAAATGATATTAAAGGACCTAAAGGAGATCAGGAAGAGGATGGGGAGCAGGAGAATACCTCCCCCCAGGAGTAACACCCTTAATTCTTCCCCTAAAAAGGAGGAGAAAGGGCCGCCCTCTGACGAGGAATTGTTCCGTCAGGCCATGGAAGGGGTGATTCCCCTTAGGGGGAAGAGGGGTGGAAGAGAGGTGGTCCCCCTGAAACATGAGGTGGCTGGCTCTAGCAGACAGAGACAAGGCCTTGACCCCTACATGGAGAGGTTTCTAAAAGGAAAGATAGAGTTTGAGATAGAGTTTACAGATGAGTATATTCAGGGAAATGTAAAGGGACTGGACCCCCGTATATTTAGAAGATTAAAGGCGGGTTCTTATAGTCCTGAGGCACACCTGGACCTTCATGGAATGACCAGTGATACTGCTTACCTTGCCCTTGTGGAATTTATCAGGGAGAACTATTTTGCGGGAAAGAGGTGTCTTTTGGTAATACCTGGAAGGGGGAAGAACTCTCCCTTGGGGCGAGGTATATTGAGGGAGCACATGAAGGAGTGGATAACCAGAGACCCTTTAAAGAGGGTGGTGTTGGCCTTCTCCACTGCCCAGCCCCGTCATGGGGGAGCAGGTGCTGTGTATATCCTCCTGCGAAAGTATAAAAAATCCAGGGGGAAGGTGTTTTGGGAGAGGTATTGAACTTTTTTTATGAGATCCGATACAGAATTTGCTCTATAGAGAAGGTTAGTTTTAATATGAGATTTACCTTTGAAATGAAAGAACTGTGATAGTGTAGAGGTGTTTTTTTATGGTCTTTTTATAAGTCAGGGTATATAAAATTGCACGTCTTTTTATCATAATCTCTACTCTATAGAACACCTAATTAGCCGTTTCTTTTTGGGACTACTCTATGGGGGAAAGAGACCTATTTTGTTAACAAAAGGGGTGAAGAGCTTTTTTCTTGTATTGTTGGAGAGCTTATCTGTGTTTTATATTAAATCTATCAGGGACATAGGAGTAATTGATGAAAGCATATTTTAGCAATGTGGGTATAAGACTCTATCTTGGAGATGTAATTGAAGTATTAAGTATATTTCCAGATGAAAGCATTGATTTAATCTTTGCAGATCCTCCATATAACCTTTCAAATGATGGATTTACATGTCATGCTGGTAAAAGAGTAAGTGTTAATAAAGGAGAGTGGGATAAGAGTAGAGGAGTAGAGGAAGATTTCAAATTTCATTATAAATGGATAGAGGCATGCAGAAGAGTACTGAAGCCTGAGGGGACATTATGGATTTCGGGAACTTATCATTCAATATATGCCTGTGGATTTGCACTTCAGAAGCAAGGATGGCATTTAATAAATGATATATGCTGGTTTAAACCCAATGCATCTCCCAATCTATCCTGTCGTATGTTCACTGCAAGTCATGAAACTTTGTTATGGGCAAAGAAGTTTAAAAAGGCAAAACATACATTTAATTATAAATTGATGAAGAATGGTCACTGGGAAGGTGATTTTATAAAAAAACCAAATAAACAGATGAGAAGTGTATGGGCCATTTCTACTCCAAAAAATGGAGAGAAAAAATATGGAAAACATCCCACGCAAAAACCTGAGGCATTATTAACCAGAGTTATTTTGGCTTCAAGCAAGGAGGGAGATATTGTTTTAGATCCTTTTTGCGGAAGTGGTACCACAGGTGTAGTGGCTGTACGTTATAGGAGAAGATTTGTGGGAATAGATTCAGAAAGAGAATATTTAGACAAATTAGCTATCCCCAGAATTAAAGATGAACTTTTTTTGAGGAGACACAGTCTTATCAATGAATTTCAAGTAAAGGAGAATTTAGAAGTATATGGAGTGCTTCCATAATTTTTATTAAAAAGGAAATAGTAGTAAATGAAAAAAATATGTGAAATTGCAGGTATGTCTGAGGATAAATTTTTTGACTATTTTATCAAGACATTAAAAGCTAAAATTACTAGATGGGATTATTTTGTTAATTGGGAAAAAATAATAAGAAATGTTAAACCCATAGAAAGAGAATTAAATCTTTTAAATTCCTTAGTTGGTAAAGAGGATTTTATCAATGAAGCTATATCACTTATTATGGAATATCCCAAGGTGCTAAAGGCAATTCCAAAACTTCTGGCAATTAGAGAAAAGTCCTTAGAAGTTTTAGTTGATGTGAATAATTTTGTATATGAGACTTTTGATTTTGAGATTTATTCACCTACCAGAGAAGAAGCTAAAAAGATGGCTGAATTTTTATTAAACTCAGGGATTGGAGATCTTTTAATAAATCAGACAATAAAGAATATTGTGGACTATGTGACAGGAGTAGAAGTAGGATTAGATAGTAATGCTAGAAAGAACAGAATTGGAAGTTTAATGGAATCAATTGTAGAGATTTTTGTAAGTGAGGCTTGTTATAGTAATAAAGCAGAATATATAAAACAGGCAACTCCTTCTAAAATCAAGAAAAAATGGAATAGAACTGTTTATATAGATAAGTCCTATAGAAAAATTGACTTTGTCATGTTTAAAGATGATAGACTCTATTTCATAGAGACTAATTTTTATGGAGGAGGGGGCTCCAAACTTAAGTCCACTGCAGGTGAATATATTACAATGTATCATCACTGGAATAGACAAGGTATAGAATTTATATGGATTACAGATGGACGGGGATGGATCAATACTCAGGCCCCTTTAAGGGAATATTTTGAGAAAGCTGATTTTTTGTTAAATTTAAATATGTTACAAAAGGGATACTTAAAGCGAATATTAGAAGAGGGCTGACAATTATTGTCTGCTGGAAAAGGATGTAACGTGTCCAAAGGGACCTTTTTTAGTGTATCTAAAGAATGTGATATGAATTACTGGGTAAATGACGAAAGAGTAATAAGAAACTTTAAGTTATGTCTTGGTGTTAATAATGGGTAAACATTGATTTTTAAGGAGGAGAGAACCATATGGGATTTTTTTCTAGGATAAAGAGGCTGTGGAAGGGTAGAAGAGAAGATAAGGTAGAAGAATATAAGGCCCCTTCTCTTTCTGTGGAGAGTGAGAAAGAGAAGAGGGAAGGGAAAAGAGACGTAGATGATACACAGTGGAAGAGACAATTGAGGTTGGAGCTTCAAAGCGCTACTCCAAAGCTCAGTATCTGGCTGGATATACTCTTGCAGGATATAGGGGAGGCTGGAGACAAGCTGTGGGAACGCTTATTTTTTCTATTTGAAACCCTGGATGTTCCTCCGGAGGAGGCAAGGTCCTTTGTGGATTCTTTTAAGAAATGGCTTAAGGAGATGGAATATTCTTCCTTGGAGGAGTTTCGGTCTGAATTACAATATAGACTGGCACTTGCCCTGGACCTGGAAGATGAGGAGGATGAGCAAAGTCGTCTCTTTTTGAAACTTTCAGAGGGACTTTCCAGGACAAAGGAACATCTTACCAGAAGGATTGATGCCCTTCTCTCAAGGAGTACCGCCTTTGATGAGGATTTCTGGGAGGAGATGGAAGAGATCCTTATTATGGCAGATGTGGGGTTTAATACCACCTTAAGACTGGTAGAGAGGTTAAAGATACGTACTAGAGAGGAGAAGCTCTCTGATCCAGAGAGATTTAAGGAGATATTTAAGGAGGAACTTGCCCTCCTCATTCCCAGACCTGGAAAAAGGATAAGGCCCCTTCCCCCTGAGGTGGTGTTAATGTTGGGGGTAAATGGGGTGGGAAAGACCACTACTATTGCAAAATTGGCATATAGGGAAACCATGCAGGGCAAAAAGGTGATGCTTGCCGCTGGAGATACCTTCAGGGCTGCTGCTATTGAACAACTGGAGGTGTGGGCAAAGAGAATAGGATGTGGTTTTTATGCCAAGGAGGCCAAATCAGACCCTGCTGCAGTTGCCTATGAGGCCCTGGCTAGGGCCAAGAAAGAGGGTTATGATGTAGTATTTGTGGATACTGCAGGCAGGCTTCACACCAAGGTGAATCTCATGGAAGAGTTGAAGAAGATTAAAAGGGTGCTGGGAAAGCAACATGCTGGCGCCCCTCATCGGACAGTATTGGTCCTGGATGCCACCACAGGACAGAACGCCCTCTCTCAGGTGAAGCTCTTCAATGAGGCTGTGGGAGTGGATGAGATAATTCTCACCAAATTGGACGGGACTGCCAAGGGTGGTGTTGTCCTGGGGATATGTGTGGAATATAATATTCCAATTACATATGTGGGTCTTGGGGAAAAGATGGAGGACATGAGACCTTTTGACCCAAAGCGCTTTGCTGAGGCCCTCTTGGGGTAGTTGCCCCTGCTTACACCTTCCTTTTTTGATTTTTTCCCTCCCTGTCTTATGCCTTGTTATTTAAGAAGATTGACTTTTTGTGGATTTTTGATTTATAGGGGTGAACAATTTTATAAGCTATAAACAGGGAGGTGTGTGATGAAAAGGTCCATTACCAGTAGGTTTATGTATCTGGTGGTTATAGGTCTGGTGTTGCAGGCAGTGGTCTCACTTTTTCTCTTCAAGGTAGAAATGAGTTCCTTTTGTTCCAAGCAACTTCAGCGCTTTAAGAGGTATGACGAGTCCCAAAAGAAGAAAAAATTAAAAGATATGGTGGGGGTGGCCTATAAGATAGTGGAAGGATATTATGAAAAGGCAAAGGATATAGAATCGCTAAAGAGGCAACAAAGTAAGGAGCTTAAGAAAATACTGGATATTGTAAGCGAAGAGATCCAGGGGATGTTAAAAAGGGGGATAGGACCTGACGTGATACGGGAAATTATAAGGAGACAGAGATATGGTCCCAATAAGAACTATATCTTTATCATTACCACCGAAGGTGTGGCTGTATTGAATCCAGTAAAACCAGAAATAGAGGGGAAGAACCTTTTGGGGATAAAAGACAAAAAAGGGGACTATTTTTTTCAGGAGATGATTGATGTTTGTAAGAAAGAAGGTGAAGGAATGGTTGAGTATTATTGGCCAAAGGCAAAAGGAGAGCCCCCTACCCTTAAGATATCGTTAGTGAGGCTTATACCATCTTTAGGGTGGATAGTTGGGACTGGAGCCTGGGTAGAGGATATAACCAAACAGATGCAACAGGAGGCCCTGGAGCAGATTGGAAGTCTTAAACTGGAAGGAGGAAACTATTTCTGGATAAATGACTTGCGGCCTGTGATGTTGGTACATCCTGCAAAGAGTCTGGTAGGGAAATATGTGGGAGATCTAACTGATAAACATGGTGTGAAGATGATGCTGGAAATGGTCAAGGTATGTAAAGAGCATGGCGGGGGATTTGTAGAGTATTATTGGGGAAAAAAGGGGAAGAGAGGAGATTTTAAGAAGATTTCCTATGTGAGACTTTTTAAACCCTGGGGATGGGTGATTGGAATGGGTGTTTACATGGACGATATTATGAAGGCGCAGAGGGAATATCAACAGCACTTTAACTCCAAGATACATAAAATATTTGTTGATATTTTGTTGTGTACCTTGGCCCTTGTGGGTCTTATTGTGTGGATACTTTATAGCTCTTTGACGAGAGGGATAAAAAGGCCCCTATCCTTTCTGGTGGAATATGCATCTGATGTTTCAGAAGGAAGATTGGATAGAGAACTCAAGGGGAATTTTTCCGGAGAATTCAAGATATTAAAAGATGCAATAGAAAGAATGGTGACCAATTTAAAGGAAAAGATAGAAGAGGCACAGCATACTAGTGTGGAGGCTCAGCAAAAGGCGGAGGAAGCGGAAAGAGCAAGAAGACTGGCTGAAGATGCCCAAAGAGATGCGGAGAAGAAAAGGGAACAACTTTTGCGTGCAGTGGCCAATCTGGAAGAGGTGGTGCATACCCTTACCAATACCTCTGAGAGACTTCAGGTCCATGTGGAAGATGTGAACTCCCGTATGATGAGACAGAAGGATAGGGTTGCTGAAGCTGCTACTGCTATGCAAGAGATGAACGCCACTGTACTTGAGGTGGCCCAAAATGCGTCCTCTGCGGCGGAAAATACTGATGCCACGAGAAATAAGGCCCAGGAAGGGTTTGAAGTGGTCCAAGAGACCATAAGGGAGATAGAAAAGGTAAGAAAGGTTAGTGTTGAACTTGCTGAAAAAATGGATCAACTCACCAAACAATCTGATTCAATTGGGGAGATTATTGATGTAATAAATGATATAGCGGATCAGACCAACCTTC
>Ga0256914_1004223_pt1 | contig 10909 bp, 5 predicted proteins | sample HulkmetaG_FD_191571 | JGI IMG/M metagenome (GOLD analysis project Ga0256914, IMG submission 191571) | Hydrothermal chimney microbial communities from Main Endeavour vent field at the Juan de Fuca Ridge, Pacific Ocean - Hulk | ecosystem: Environmental > Aquatic > Marine > Hydrothermal vents ...
TCACGCGTGGAAGTAACCCAAGAGAAACCCTTATTTAAAAAGGAGGTATATAAGTATTCGGTATCAAGCAAGAATGAATTGAAAGGCACTTAATAACGTCATTAACAGCACTCTATACTATACTGTATCAAGCAAGAATGAATTGAAAGATAACCACATCAACCTCGTACTGCGGGGGGACGCCGTCTGTATCAAGCAAGAATGAATTGAAAGCTAATCCCGTATAATGAGACTGCACACTTAGAGTAACTCTGTATCAAGCAAGAATGAATTGAAAGAAAATAGTTGGAGACGCTTTCAATAATTTTGTTAATGCTGGTATCAAGCAAGAATGAATTGAAAGAGCTTCACTAACTCGTCCTCATCAGGAAACAAGTAAGTAGTATCAAGCAAGAATGAATTGAAAGCAGCTAACCGGGACAGGTCTCAACTCGATCCTTTCGAAGTATCAAGCAAGAATGAATTGAAAGCTAGGTCACACCGCTTAAACACGTTCTCAACGAACTTCCTGTATCAAGCAAGAATGAATTGAAAGGCAGTCAGTCAGTGGTCAGGATGTCGTTGATGTCGGTCGGGTATCAAGCAAGAATGAATTGAAAGTCTTCTCTATCTTCGCCTTCATCTGCCTGCGCATATACGTATCAAGCAAGAATGAATTGAAAGAGTTTTATGACTATATTTGATGAGCTGTAGAGTACCTTGTATCAAGCAAGAATGAATTGAAAGCTCAGCGGCGCCGCCCAATCAATGACGGTATCGTTAGGTATCAAGCAAGAATGAATTGAAAGCTATCCGCCACTGAAATACTACCCACGACAGACAATGTATGTATCAACAAAGAATGAATTGAAAGGCGTATATGACGTTTATTTCCGATGCTAAAATTAGGGTGGGTATCAACAAAGAATGAATTGAAAGCCCCGCACACCTTCGGGGTGCACCACCACCACGCACCCCGTATCAACAAAGAATGAATTGAAAGTCAAATGGGCTTGGGACCCAAGCGTTGCCCTCTTCAGTATCAACAAAGAATGAATTGAAAGACGAACCAGCAGGACGAAAACAACCAGGGGTTAGCGGGTATCATTGAGAAGTGAATTAAATGAAATAATGAATTAGAGGATGGGTTTGGGAGGATTCTTGTTAGTTTTTGAGTTGGTTGTGTAATGGGCTTTGATGTATTGCTTTTTACGTGTTAACGTGGTTGTGTAAGTAATGCTGAAATGTTTTCAGTTTTTAGAGATTTAGAGTGTTTGTGGGGTATGGGGTAGGTGTCGTCTACGTCGCTACTTAGTGGTGATGGCTTGCTGGGTGTTCGTGTGTATCAGTCGGTGATACTTAAGGAGGTGTCGATTGTTTCTGGGGAGGCGAATCCGTTAAATAGGGTGTTACACGTACGTAATTATTCCTACTGCTTGTCCTATGACGATTTGGTGAGGATAGCTGAGGGAGTGTTGTGCTCTAGGGATAGGGCTCGGGAGGTTATTGAGGAGCTTCTGAGTGAGGGCTTCATAATACCGGTTGGTGAGGGTTGCTTCAGGAGCTTCCACATGGATTTCCTGTTGCGATTAAGTGATGTGAGGCTCTACCCTGGCGCTTCACGTATGGTGCTTTCATCGAGGTTTGGGGTCACGTTCATCCCCGTATTCTCGCGTGAGTCTAGGGTGATTCTGCCTGAGAAGGGTGGTTGCGGCCTCTGTAGGGAGCTCTACAGGGCCTTGGCGGACTTCATGGGGAGGGAGGACGTGGTTGAGTTGCTTGGTGAGGCTCTGAGAAGGTACTTCCGCGGGAGGGGTAGTAAGGGTTTCGACCCTTACCAGGCCAGCGCCCTAGTCAAGGCACTTAGGGAGGGGAGGGACGGGTACGTGATAATAGCTCCGACAGGCTCCGGCAAGACGGAAGTGTTTCTAACCCTAGGCATTTCCCTCCTCCTTAAGGACTTAATTAAGGGTAGGAGGGGAAGGATAGTAATTGTTTACCCAAGAAAGATGCTTGAAATCGACCAGATGGGCAGAGTAATAAGGTTATTGAAGGAACTCAATGAGCTTCTCAGCAGAAGGTTAGGGATTAAGCTTAGGGTCTTCCTACGTGACGGCGACACCTCCAAGATCAGGGAGGCCCTTGAGAAGGAAGGCGTGGTTGACTTCAGGGGCATCACTTGCGGGAAGTCGGGGAAGCTCCTCGTGAAGAAGGTAGGTGAGGGGTATAAGGTAGTGTGTAGCGAGGGCGGCGAGGAGTACGACTTCGTGATACCCGCGCAGTGCGGCGACGCTAAGAACGCGGACATAGTGATCACCACCTGGAACACGTTAATGTATAGGTTAGTCGACACCGGTAAACCAGGCGACATAGACGTCAGGGACGTTCTCAACACGTCGGTCCTCATACTGGATGAGGCCCACGAATACGACTCCGTACAGGCAGCGATAATGAGCTACACAATAAGCATACTACGTGAACTCAGAAAGGAGGCCGGGAGAGAGCTACGGTGTATAGTCTCAACAGCAACGCTACCGGACTACCTCAACTACGCCGCAGCACTACTCAACCTAGCGAAAGAGGACATAACAGACCTGTCATTCGAACCCATACTGCCCACCCTAAAGCACGAACCCCAACACCGAAGATTAGTGATAACGCTATTCATTCAGATGCTACCCAAGGTCAGCTGGATAACGTACCTCGCCGAAGCCGTGGCAGCCCAACTACTGCTGTTCAGGATGTATAGGGAACTGAGAAGGAGGTTTCTCCCCCAAGCAATAGTGTTCATAAACAACGTGAGGGAGGTCAACAGGGCGAGGGCCGTCATCGAGAACCAGCTCTCCCTAGGGTCACCGCTCGATAACCTATGCGTGCGAAGGTACTCCTGCGACGGAATGGGCCCAAGAGACTTCAGGAACATACTGAGCCACTACCTACTAATAAACAAAGGCCTCGGGGAGAAGATACGCGAAATCGCTAAGGGTAACAAGCACGCAACCCTCTACGACGACCTAGGAGGCCTATGCTCCGTGGTCTTCAGCGGGGTCAGCCTAAAGGAGAGAAGCGAAATATACGAGAAGATGCTGAGAGGAGACCTAGCCACCCTACTAGCCACAAGCAGCCTGGAGCTAGGGATGGACTACTCTACAATATCCATAATATTCAACGTCGGGATAGACAAGCCCGAAAGCATAATACAGAGGTTCGGCAGGGGCGGCAGGAGCCTGAGAACGAATCTCGTGACGCTGGCAGTCCAGATAATGAGGAACAACCCCCTAGACTACAGACTCTTTAACATGAGGCAAACCCTAGAAAACATAATAAGCCAGAACCTAGGGCACAGAACCATAAGAATACCTAGAGAGAACGACGCCATAAAACTCAGAATGCTACTAAACCTAGCACTAATACTACACGTACTAAGATCAGGGACGTCAGGAACCAAGAAAATACGGTCCGAAACCGACATCACGAACCTCCTAGAAGGACTTAAGGAAGCCGTTAAGGATGAGAGATTCGTGGAGCTAGCCAAGAGGTGCGGCCTAGTAATCGAGCCCAGCCACAAATTCCAGGAATTGCTTCACTCCTACATAGAGAAGCTGCAGGACTTCTACCTAAACAAAGAATATATTAAGATACTAGGGCTTCTCGAAAACGTGCCTGACAAAAGCCTAGTAAGTAGCCTAGTTAACAGGTATTCAAGGAGAGTACATGAAACGATACGGGCCGCAGAGGAGGTCCGTGCAGCATACTTAAGAAGCAGGACAAGACCACGCTACATAGAAGAACCTAAACTAAACACCGAGAAACTTAAGGAGATCCTAGAATCAATTAAGGATCTACTGGAGTCCTACAGGAATACCTTCATGGAAATACACAACACCTTCGAGGAACTTCAGGAGGAACTTTACAGGATAACGGCTGAGAACTTAAAGAGGAAGAGAATAAGTGAATTAAGTGAGAAGCTAGAAAGAAAGAACTACGAGTTAAACAAAATACTACGGGCTATTAAGGAAAGAAAGGGAGAACTCACGGACGAAGTTAGCGCACCTATAGACCTATGCAACGTACATTCTTCGAATCCAGAGTATCAAGAACCTTGCGAACAATTCACAAGCGCGTTGGAGGACATTGAAGAGCTTCAAAAAGTCTTGCGTGGCATTATCCCCAAGCTCGGAAAAGTAATAAACGACATAAAGGCCTGGGAGGCGCACTAACAATGAAGGTTAAACTCAGGCTTAACAGCCCACCCCTCGAGGAACTGTACGGCAAGATGTCTGTAGATGTTATTAACATGTTCGCTGGCTTCAGCGGCTACTACGGCGGCCTAACACCGTACTTAAAGCAGATACTGCTTGTGCACTACGATGATGAATGCACGGGCTGGGAGAGTATCAATGACGAGAAATGCGTGACGCAGATAGACTTCTACAGGTTATTCTACAGCTACCCGCCTTACGAACCCATCCCTTACCCACCCGTAACATACAATGATGTGAACCTATACGGAAACAGGATCTGGCTTATGGAAGTTAATGAATCAGTTGACAGTCCAATCAGCAAGAAAATGATTCAATTCCTGATAAAGAAAATGAGAGGAATCGGTGTCACATCGAGCCCTACTGGCACTAGGGTGTTCTTCGGGGAGTACGATGAGTATCAGGATGAGATCTTACTAAGGAAAGTAATAACATGCAGAATAGTTGGGGATTGCCCTTGGTTCCTCCGTGTTGAATTCCGTGACGAACATAACAAGATCGTGCACATATACTACGGTTTCCGCAAGCTCCATAAATACCTTGAGGAGGTGGGTTGTAAAAGACCATTCAAGATAACTAAGGATAAACTTCAGGAAGCTATAGAACTAGCAAGCAGGAAGTTGGGGCGTAAATCGAGGTATAGGGTGGAGTACCTGAATTACATGACCTGGTGCTATGCGGGCCGACTAATATCTACGGACCCCATAGCGCCGTTAACTGAGTGCGAGTACTGTAAGAACAGATATAATGCTGGCACCGTTGCCGGTCCCTGCTACGACGCTCCAGGTGGCAGGATCTACTACCACTCCAGGAAGATATTCCCTAAGGTGATTGCGGAGGTCAGTAACGACCTGGAATTCCAACCCGACATGCCTGCGGTGCCCTTCAGCGTGAACGTATTCTCAGGAAAGAAACTCACCTCTAAGGTGGAGAGGCTTACTATGTCATTACCTAAGGGAAGGTCGCTCTCCTTGACACCTACGAAGAAGCCGTTCACGGTGCTTAGGAGAACTAACGGTTTAGTCGTGACTGTGTCGGAGCACCTTATCCGCTCCCTAATACACTTCATGGAGAACTACGTGGTCTACTCCAGCAAGAAGCTAAATAAGAAGTACACGCTACTGCATGTGCTCGTGTCTAAGTACTTCGTGTGGAAAGCGAACCCGTTTAAGTTATCGTCAGTGGCGAGGATACGGTTCAAGGACAACAAGTTACATGTAGACTTAACAGGCTTGGAGAAAAACTTTGGGAACATTGCTGACTACGTTAGAAACAAGAGGTACTTAGGCGACAGCAAGTTCCTGAGGTTCGTTGGGGAGAGCTTAATGCACACGCTAGCCCATGCCCTACTCTTAATTCTGAGTGAGGAGTTGAACTTAAGCCTTGATGACTTAACATACGTGTACGGCTCTAAAACCATAAGCGTGAAGACAAACTCCGGTAATGACGAGTTCGTCGACGTGTTCTACGCAGCCATAACCGAGAAGAATGAAGTAGGGACCCTACAGATAGACGTTGAACTAGATAAGATCCTGGGCAGCGATGAGAGGGGGCGTGTTACGGCCCTTGGCATGATGCTTAAGGAGTTCTGGCGTAATACAAAGGAGGCTTTAGAGGGATACTGGGGTGAGTTCAGCAAGATCTCTAATGAGATAGCGGAGAGCGTAGGCAGGGATGAGAAAGCAAGCGTGATCACGTACGTCGCTAAGGAGATACTTTACGGGTTACTAAGTAGGGAGTTCCTCACCGACTCCGAGATGCTGAAGCAGATAATCGTTAACGCAGTTACCGATAACTTAGAGGCGATCCGAAAATATCTCAAAGCAAGGCTTGGAGAGGATCTTGACGTGAAGGAAATGGAGGACCTCGTCGAGAGGTACGTGGATGACATCACAACGTTCCTGATGGACGGGATTGAGCCGTGCTTTGACGGGTGCAATGTAGATATCCGCTTAGACAAGCAGTGCTCGAAGGCACTATTCGAAAACCTGTACGTGAGCAGGAACCTTCTCGAGCTGTTCCTTAAGGTCGCGGGCATAATTAACTACCACAGACTGGAAGTGGATGGAGAGGGCCTCTTCAAGCTCGTCACGGCAGCTAAGAGCGACCTCCACATCAGGACGGCCTTCACATCAACACAGGCCCTCTACGCCCTCAAGGACATCCTCAGGAGAGGCGTTAAGGTGACCCTAGAGGTAGATAGGCGCAGAATCCACGCACACATAAACACCCTAAGAAAAATGGCTCGCAACTTCAGCAACTTCAAATTCAAGGAAACCGACAAGCCGCATCACGGGAAGACCCTAAGTATAGACCTACTAGACATAGTCACTTCATGGAATTACGGCACTTCCGGCTACCCCCTACAGGATTATAAGGCAGTATTAAGGGGTCTCCACGAGGATTAAACAGGTAGCGGGTTCCGTCCTAGAATATCAACGAACACCCTTTCCTCAAAGCGTCCCGGACGCTCTTGAGCCCCACACTAGCGTACGCTCTCTTCGTGCTTGACTGCGTAATCAACATTTCCAGGTAGTCATCTCCGTGCGTACTACTTCCCAGCAAACTTAAGGCGGCGTGTGTCTTAAGCATAGCGAGCGTGCGTCCGTTATCAACGTAATCGATTAACGGCTGGCATAGCTCAATCACCTCTTCAAAGGGCAGGGGCTCAACCCCTAGCGTTCCTGCCGGGCTCTTAACGATTCTTTCGTACTTACCTCTGACGACCTCGGCCCTAGCCTTAACGTCACCCGGCAAGATCGCGAACATGAACGCATAAAGCAAGGCATGCGCGCTTAGGCACTCCGGCAGTTTATCTTCAGGCACCATACCTATTACGAGTGGTTTGAAACCTACATAGCTTGACTTAGGGCTCATTAGGAGGAACATCCCCGCCTTCTCAAGGGTGACGGGGGAGTAAACCTTGATCTCCTTTCTCCTCATCCCTAGGCCTTCGTAGGAGCCCTCCCTCAATACTATATGTACAGCGTCTATGACGTACTCATGGAGGAGCACGGGCGCGTGCGGCGCCCTAGGCCTGAGGACGTATGCGCTTAAGGGTACGTCCCTAGGGAGCACCTCACGCTTATTGCTGCGTCGTGGCTTACCGGTTATGAAGCCTATGCTGTTGTCTACGAAGCCACCATGGTGAATTAAGGATAGGGACGTGCAGTTAGTGTAGGCAAACTGACCGTACATGTTAACGCATGCGTCAGTCGTTAAGTACCTCCAGAGGCCCGACTTAAATAACATGTACTTTCTTACTAAGGTGCTTGCTGAGCTAGTGTTTACCTTCTGGAACCTGCCGTGGGTGTGTATGAAGTTGCATGATTCAATCTTGCTTCTAAACCTCTTTACGTCCATGCTGTACTTTACCTTGTAGAGTGTGCTCTCCAGGGATGAAGCGTCAAAACGTTTTGAGCCGGTCCACTGTATCATTAGTGCTAGGTCGTTGGTTAGGTCTATGAAGGGTATGTGTACGTACGTAACACGCTTTCTGAGACCCTCCTCCGTTATGACCCTATCGGTTACTAAGTAAGTGCCTCCTATCATGTGCCTCGCTAGGCTGAAGAATTCGTGGTAAAGCATGGGATACACGTAAGACTCACGGCCGCGGATCTTGTTTACTATCTCTGCCCAGTCTGCCCTGCATTCGGAGCACTTGAGCAAATCTTAACTTCCCTCTTCAGCCATCCTTGATTTCGGCTTTCTTCTTTAAGAGCTTTACCCCTTAAAGACCTTAGTGAACTGAATCAATCTATATAGGGGCGCACATTATATGGAGTGGCCCTGTCTTGGAAGGTGCTGAGGCTTGAGTATCGAGGATGCTTGCGGTAACGTGTGCGGGATCCCGGAGGACGTGCTCTACGAAGCCATGCGCGCGTCCGTGATGAGTGAGGGAGGGGTTAGGATCTTTCCTTATAACATGTTTAAGTGGTGGAGCAGGCGTTTCTCCGTGCTCGCCCGCTTGCTCGCCGCCGGGCTAATCACTTCCAACAGGGATTACCTCATGAGGGTGATTCGCGGCGAGGTGCCGAGGGAGCTGACGCTGAGTGCTCGAGGCAAGCTTATTTACGACCCATTCTGTGGGGCTGGCACAATATTGGTTGAGGCAGCTAAGGTAGGGTTCGACGCGCTCGGGGTTGACGTGAATCCTGTTGCCGTGGCCATCGCTAGGAATAGCTTCGAGATACTCAGTAGATGCCGTAGTGAGGGAGGTTGCAAGTCAATGCTACTCCCCTTACTCGAATCCCTTAGAAGGACCTGGCGTGAACTCAAGCATTTATGGGTGGTTAGCAATAGGTACTTACTGGTGCACTTGTTTCTTGCTAGGTGCCCTCCTTGCCGGGCCCCCATCTGGGTGTCAACGAAGCGCAGGAAGGACGGCGCTGAGTACCTAGTGATTGACGGGAAGAGCGGCGAGCTAGTGTGGCTTAGTAAGGACGAGTTGAGAACAGTCATTACACCCAAGGAGCCCTCAATCCCCCTAGACTCGAGTAACTTACCTAAGGTGCGTAGCAATTACTGCGCCTACGCGGCGGAGGTGCTGGATCTTCACAGCGGGCAGAGGTTCTTCGTAAGCCTGATTAAGGGTGGGGAACTCTCAGACCTCATAAGGAGGCATGTAGAGGCATCGATGCAGGAGTCAAGAGAGCTCCTCAGGAAGCATTACTCGGAGTACCTCGACGTTAGGGTTCCCTTACTTAAGGAGACGAGGAGGCTGCTGAGGTACGGCGTAACTAGGGTGCACGAGCTATTCACGCCGAGGCAGCTCCTCTCGCTACTGAGGTTCGTAAGCAATACCGAGGATGGGGCTAGGGAGCTGGCCTCACTAATCGCTGGTAACGTGGCCCGCACCGCCAGCCTACTCGCCTTCTACTACCAGCCATACTCCAAGGTCAACCCGGGCCTGCAGATAAAGAGCTACTGGCTACCGGAGAGCCCCGTGGAGCTCAACCCACTCGCACACGTCGTTAGGGGACCCACCGTCAGGACCGTGGGTCGGGGAACGATAGCAACCTACATAAGCAAGCTCGCCAGAGCATGTGAGGAAAGAACCACTGAGAAGAGCGCGGGCCACATCGCGGGTAACGCAACGATAATCCAGCACGACTGCACGAAGTTCAAACCACCTAAGAACGTGTTCGCCGTAATCACGGACCCGCCATACCCGGGGCTCTTCAACTACAAGGAACTATCACTACTGTACAAGTTCTTCCTAAGCACCTCACCAGTAATAAGGGGCGGTGAGGAGGAACAAGAAATCGACGTGCTTAACGAGCAACGATACGTGAAATCAATGAGCGACCTAGCACACACACTCAGCAAACTAAGGAAAGGCACCCCAGTAATCTTGCTGGTAGGGGTGAAGTCCGAGAAATACGCTAAGGTCTTAAGGGAGATCGTGACCGCCTTCCACAAGAACGCCTTAGGCTTAGCGAAACTCTACTGGTTCATAGGTGAGTCCTACGGGAGACTCGGCAGAACTAAGAGCCGCGGCATCTTCGCACTCATATTCGTTAACGGGCTCGAACCACGCGCCAACGTAGAGGAAGACCTAGAGACCTCCCAAAAAATCCTAGAGGACATAGCGGGGGACGAGAAGCTAAGCAAACTAATAGAGCCTAAGCACGAACGCAGGATAATATCGGCAGTCAAACACGGACTTAGGGGGCTTTGTTAGTTGGCGATGCCTTATTTTAGGTGGTTGTTATTCATTATTTGTAGAATGGGGGTGTGTTGCGTGGTTAAGTGGCTCCACGTGATTGCGACTGGCACTTCACTCTTGAGGAATTTTGAGTTCAGGTTTAGGGATAGGGCGCGTGAGTTAGGTATTGAGGGCTGGTTCCGCCTACCGCCCGGCGACCCGCGGCAGGAGGTGGCGGAGGGCGTTGCTAGGGCTGGTCACGGGAATGAAGTTTACGAAGCCCTACGCGACTTCCTAGTTAATGACCCTGAGGGGGCTTCGGCGGAACTTAACGCCTTCCTGAACTACGTTAGGGTGGCTGGACACGCCCCGCCGAGCGAGGTGGGCGTGCTGGTGTACAGCACCGACACGGGGGTGGGGTACCTCTGCGCCACGCTGATCCACGAGTACTTAAGGAGCAAGGGGTACGCAACCGTAGGGGCGGCCCCCGTCAGGGTTGAGGGGCTGGGAACCTCGGAGGAGTCATTCGATGACGGGCTAGCCAACCTCCTAGACAGGGTAATCAGCGTGGTGAAGGAAGAGGCGGGCAAGGGCGTCAAGGTATACGTGAACGCCACCGCAGGGTTCAAGGCAGAAACATCCTTCCTCATCCTAGCAGCGACACTCGCGAACGCCACCGCCGCCTACTACATACACGAAGCATTCAGGGAAGTAATCGAACTACCCCTCCCACCACTATCCATAAACCCGAAAGTAAAGCAGCTAGTAACGAGGACAGGGCCGCAGGGAATAAGCATAAGGGAGTTCGAGGACGCAGCACGGAACCTAGGCCTAAACCCCCAGGAACTCCTAGAAAGAAAACTATTCGTACTCAAGGAAACCGTCAAACCAAGGAAGTGGTTGACGCTACTAATTAGGTGATGTGGCTTGAACATCCTAATTGCCCCCTAGGGATCACCTTTGGTCGAACCCCTACCAGCCCCATACCAAACTCCGCTGGGATAAAGTAACCTACGTGTAT
>Ga0256914_1004224_pt1 | contig 10907 bp, 9 predicted proteins | sample HulkmetaG_FD_191571 | JGI IMG/M metagenome (GOLD analysis project Ga0256914, IMG submission 191571) | Hydrothermal chimney microbial communities from Main Endeavour vent field at the Juan de Fuca Ridge, Pacific Ocean - Hulk | ecosystem: Environmental > Aquatic > Marine > Hydrothermal vents ...
GAGGTTCTTCCTCGTCCGATGCGTCAAACAGGTCATCCGCAATGGGCTCGAACTCCTCGGAATATCCGCGCCTCAGAGGATGTAAAACCCATGGGGAAAAAGAAGGAGGAAAAGAAGCAAAAGACCGGCTCTCCCACGACCACCCTCATCGTGGCACTGATCTCCTCCATCATCTTCTTTCTCATCGGCGTGGAAGTGGGAAAGGAGTATGCCATCCGGGAAGGCATAGCCCCCGTCGCGGAACACGTCAAGCAGCCCCTCCCCGGGGAATCTATCATCCCTCCCCAGGAAAACGGGAAAGAGAAGACGCAGGAAAAGGTTGACATCAACTTCTACGAGCAGCTGATGAAAGAAGGCGATCAGGAACTCAACGAAGAGCCTGAGGGCAAGAAAAAACAGACGGCCGTCAAAAAGAAAAACGACAAGTCTCCCAAAAAAGAGGAAAAGACCGCGAAGAAGGCCGAACCATCAAAGAGGAAAACAGCCGCAAGCCAGGGTGCCTACGCCTTACAGGTCGCGGCCTTCAAAGAAAAGAGTCGCGCCCTCCGGATGGCCGAGATGCTTCGAAAAGAGGGTTTTACCCCCCACATCATCCCCGTTTCCATCCCCGGCAAACCGGGGACGTATTACAGGATCTGGGTGGGTTACTATCGAAATCTCACGGAGGCGTCCCAGGCACGACGGCGCATGATTCAGAATCACACCCTCCGGATCTCAAGGGCCACCATCGTAAAACGATAATGACCGAACTGAAACACATACGAAACTTCTCCATCATCGCCCACGTGGATCACGGCAAGTCGACCCTGGCGGATCGCCTGCTGGAAGCAACCCATACCGTATCCCCAAGGGAGATGAAGGAACAGTTCCTGGACAAGATGGACTTGGAGCGGGAAAGGGGCATCACCATCAAGGCCCAGACGGTGCGGATGCGCTACAAGGCCCGGAACGGCCAAACCTATCTCTTCCATCTCATCGACACCCCGGGTCACGTGGACTTTTCCTACGAGGTCTCAAGAAGCCTGGCCGCCTGCGAAGGCGCCATCCTCGTGGTGGACGCCGCTCAGGGCGTCGAGGCCCAAACCCTGGCCAACGTCTATACCGCCGTGGACCAGGGGCTGGAGATCATTCCCGTCATCAACAAAATCGACCTCCCCAGCGCGGATCCGGACAAGGTCAAACAGGAAATCCTGGAAATCATCGGGCTGGACCCTACCGAGGCCATCTTGGTCAGCGCCAAGGAGGGAACGGGCGTGGAGGATGTCTTGGAGGCTATCGTCCACCGTATCCCGCCGCCAACGGGCAGTATCGACAATCCCCTCAGGGCCCTGATCTTCGATTCCTGGTACGACAGTTACATGGGGGTCGTGACCTTGGTTCGGCTTTACGACGGGAGGATCTACAAAGGGATGGATATCCGCCTCATGGCCACGGGTAAGACATACGAGGTCACCTCCGTGGGGACCTTCGCCCCCCATCCCGTCCTCTTGGATTCCCTCGGCCCGGGAGAGGTGGGATACCTGACGGCGGGGATCAAGGACATTTCGCACACCCGTATCGGGGACACGATTACCACCGTCAAGAATCCCGCCAAGCATCCCCTGCCGGGTTTTCAGGAAGTCAAGCCGATGGTCTTCAGCGGGCTCTATCCCGTGGACGCGGGCAAGTATGACGATCTCAAGGACGCGCTGGAAAAGCTCCGTCTGAACGACGCCTCGTTCCAATTCGAGCCCGAAACCTCCCTGGCGCTCGGATTCGGGTTCCGCTGTGGGTTCCTCGGCCTGCTCCACATGGAGATCGTTCAGGAAAGGCTCGAACGCGAGTTTGAATTGGAGCTGATCACCACCGCCCCCACGGTTCGCTACGAGGTCATCCGAACGGACGGAGAGAAAATCATGGTGGAAAACCCCGTCCAGCTCCCCCCGCCCCAGAAGATAGAGGCCATCTTGGAGCCCATCATGCTGGGGACCATCCATATCCCCTCCGAATACGTGGGAACCGTCCTGAAACTCTGCGAGGAGAGACGGGGGGTTCAAAGGGAAATCAAGTTCTACTCCTCCAATCGGGTGGTCATTTCTTACGAACTTCCCCTGAACGAGATCGTCATCGACTTCTACGACCGCTTGAAATCTTCCACGCGCGGATATGCCTCTTTCGACTATGAGTTTCTTGCTTTTAAGCCTGCGAATCTGGTAAGATTAGATGTTTTAATTAACGGGGAAATCGTGGATGCCCTGTCTCTTATCGTTCATAAGGACAAGGCCTACGCCAAAGGGAGAGATTTGATCAAAAAGATTAAACAATTCATCCCGAGGCAGCTCTTCGAGGTGGCAATTCAGGCGGCTGTAGGCGCAAAGATCATCGCCCGCGAAACCATCAAACCCCTGAGAAAAAACGTGACCGCCAAGTGTTACGGGGGGGATATTACCCGGAAACGAAAGCTGCTGGAAAAACAGAAGGAAGGAAAGAAACGGATGAAACGGGTGGGAAAGGTGGATATCCCCCAGGATGCCTTCCTCGCCATTCTGTCCGTGGAATAATACTATGAGTAAAATGATATTTGCCTCGAAGCGCCGGAGAGACCTGAAGGAGAAGTCCTGGTTCAGGGAATACGGCGAATCCATCATCATCGCCTTCATCATCGCCATGATCGTGCGGACGTTCGTAATCCAGGCCTTCAAGATCCCGTCGGGATCGATGGAACCCACGCTTCTCGTGGGAGACCATCTCCTGGTAAGTAAATTTTCCTACGGCATCCGCATTCCCTACCGTGTCTTCGGGATATACCTGCCGGGCGGGGGGACCACCCTCATCCCCATCTCCTCCCCCAAGCGGGGGGACGTGGTCGTCTTCGTCTTCCCGGAAGACCACAGCAAGGACTTCATCAAACGGGTCATCGGCCTGCCCGGAGAAACGATTGAAATCATTGGGAAGAAAATCCTCGTCAACGGGAAGCCCATCCAGGACCCCTGGGGGGTCTACCGGGGACATCCCGGCGGCATGATCGGAAAGATACAGAGCCACTTCGGTCCCGTAAAGGTCCCCGACAACGCCTATTTCATGATGGGGGACAACCGGAACCACAGCTACGACAGTCGGTTCTGGGGATTCGTCGACAAGCGCTTCATCGAGGGGAAGGCCCTGATCCTATACTGGTCCTGGAACCATCTCGCCCCGGATCTCCTTCACAAGGTCCGGTGGAACCGCATTGGGAAGGTCATCCACTGATGTCTTCGAAGATACTCTACACGCCCCAACAGGTTGACGAAACGCTCGAGGCCATGGCTCGGGACATACACGCGGAATTTCAGGAAGAACCCTCGTTCCTCATTGTGGGGATTCAAAGCGGGGGCCTGAATGTGGCCACGCGCCTGAAGGACCTCCTCGAACGGCTTGGGGCCCGCGAGGTCCATCTCGGTTCTGTCGATACCACCCTCTACCGGGACGACATTCATCGCCTCCTCCCGGACAAGGGCCTTCTGCCCATGGAACTGCCCGCTTCCGTCGAAGACGCCGCCATCCTTCTGGTGGACGATGTGATCTACACGGGGAGAAGCGCCCGCGCGGCCATGGACGCCCTCTTCTGCCTCGGCCGCCCCAGGAAGATACGCCTGGCCGTTCTGGTGGACCGGGGACACCGGGAATTGCCCATTCAGCCCGATTATTGCGGGAAAACCGTCGAAACGGTGTACGAGGATGACGTCCAGGTAACATGGGAAGGGCTGTCCGGTCAGGTAGAACTCATCAGGGAATCGATTCCCAAGGAGAAGGGATAACATGGAACAAGATACGGCAACGGGCAAGGTCGTTACCCGCTTCGCCCCGAGTCCCACCGGCTACCTCCACATCGGAGGGGCCAGAACGGCCCTCTTCAACTGGCTGTACGCCCGCCATACGGGGGGAACCTTCATCCTGAGAATAGAGGACACAGACCGGGCCCGCTCGACCGAGGCCTCGATCCAGGCCATCCTGGACGCGATGACCTGGCTGGGACTCGACTGGGACGAGGGCCCCTACTATCAAACCCGACGCATGGATCTCTACCGCGAGGCGGCCCAGAAACTCCTGGAGACCGGCTGGGCCTACCGCTGCTACTGCACCCCGGAAGAATTGGAGGAAAAGCGCAAAAAGGCCCTGAAAGAGGGGAGAAAGCCCAAATACGACGGCACCTGCCGCAACCGAACCGATTTCCCGAAAAACCGGCCCTACGTCCTGAGGTTCAAGTGCCCCGAGGAGGGAACCGTCGTGGTGGAAGACCTGGTCAAGGGCACCGTCCGGTTCGACGTCAAGGAGCTGGACGATCTCGTCATCATGCGGACGGACGGGGTTCCTACCTACAACTTCGCCGTGGTCGTGGACGACGCCTCCATGGGGATCACCCACATCATCCGGGGGGACGACCACCTGAACAACACCCCCCGCCAGATCCTCATCTACCAGGCCCTGGGATACCCCCTTCCCCGCTTCGCCCACGTCCCCATGATCCTGGGTCAGGACCACAAGCGCCTGAGCAAACGCCACGGGGCCGTCTCGGTCCTCGCCTACCGGGACGAGGGTTATCTCCCCCAGGCGCTGACGAACTATCTTGTCCGTCTCGGGTGGTCCCACGGAGACCAGGAGATCTTTTCCCTCCAGGAATTGATCGATCTCTTCAGCCTGAAAGGCATCGGAAAATCCGCCGGGGTTTTCAACCCGGAAAAACTCCTCTGGCTCAACGCCCACTACATCCGCGCCGCCTCCGACGAGGCCCTTGCGGAGATGCTCTCCCCCTTCCTCGACGCCGTGGGGATCGCCCCTCCAAGAGAAAAGCTCCTCATGGCCATCAGGACCCTGAAGGAACGGAGCCGAACCCTCAAAGAGATGGCGGAAGGGATGCGTTTCTATTTCGTGGACAGAATCGAATACGAACCCAAGGCGGCAAAGAAATTTCTGAAAGCCGCCATGCTTCCATACTTCTCCCAACTGGCGGACTGCCTTAACGCCCTGGAGGCCTTCGACGAATCCAACGTGGAGGCGTGTTTCAAAAAGATAACGGAGGAGAACCAGATCAAGCTCGGGAAGATCGCCCAACCCGTCAGGGTGGCCCTGACGGGGAAAACAGTCAGCCCCGGCCTCTTCGAGGTCATGGAGGTCCTGGGCAAAGAAAAAACCCTCGCGCGCCTGCGAGAGGCCATGGAGTACCTATCCGACAAGGTCTCCCAGGCCACATAAAGGGGGAAACCGGCGTCTAAACCATGAAAGGTTCCACGATCACCTACGCACCATGAGAATCCGACGCCTCGAACTCATAGGATTTAAATCCTTTCCCTTCGAAACCACCATCGACTTCCCCGAAGGAATCACGGCCATCGTCGGCCCCAACGGATGCGGCAAGAGCAATATCCTGGACGCTCTGCTGTGGGTCATGGGGGCAACTAGCCCGAAGTTGCTGAGAAGCCGATCCATGGAAGACGTCATCTTTTCAGGGGCGGAGGGGGTGGCACCCCTGGGAAGAGCGGAAGTCCGCCTCCTCATCGACAACTCCCAGGGCCTTGCCTGTGAACCCTATCGGGAACTTCCGGAGATAGAGATTCGCCGCGTCGTCTATCGGACGGGGGATAGTGAATTCTGGCTCAACAAGCGCCGCTGCCGGCTTCGGGACATCACGGAATTCTTTCTCGGAACAGGCCTTGGCAGCAACTCCTACGCCATCATCGAACAGGGGAAGGTCGATAGCATCATCAACGCCAGGCCTGAGGAACGGCGCCTATTCCTCGACGAATCGGCGGGAATCTCCAAGTACAAGGAGCGGCGCGAGATCTCCCTCCGCAAGATGGAGGCCACCAAACAAAACCTCTCCCGGGTCGAGGACGTCCTCTACGAAGTCAACCGACAGGCCAACCGGCTGAAACGCCAAGCCGCGAAGGCCCGCCGGTATCAACGGCTCAAAAAACGACTCGATACCCTGAAAATCTATCGGGCAGCCGCGCGCTTCGGGGAACTGAAAGAAAAACAGGAAGCCCAGGTTTCGGCGCTCGACACCTTCATCCGCCAGGTGGACGCGAAACAGGCGGCGTGGGAATCGCTGGAGGCCAAGGTCATCGAAGTCCAGACGCGGCTGCTGGAAAAGGAAGAGGCGCTCCGCGCGCTCAACGAGACCTACGGGCGGAAGCGAGACACCCTTGGAGAAAACCAGCAGGCCTTGTTCGCCCTACAGGAACAGCAGGGTCGGCTGGAGGAAGCCCTGAAAGGAATTTTCGAATCCTCACAGGAGATGGCCCGACGGCGGGAGTCTTTACAGGCCCAGGCCCTCACCCTGGAGGAGGATATCAAGGCCCTGACCGAGGAAATTTCCGTAAAAGAGCGGCAACTCGCCGAGCTGGTTTCCGTCTACGAGGCCGAGAAGCGGCTCCTGAACGAGGTGGAAAACACCTTTGAGAGCCACAAGGAGACCGTCTTTAAGGCCATGACGGCCGAGGTGGAGGCCAAAAACAAGGTCGTCCAACTAACCGAGAGGATAGACGAAACAAGGCGGGGAATCGAGGCACGGAAGAAGACCCTGGAAGAGGCCCTCGCCCGCTACGAGGCATCGAAACGGGAAGAGGCTAGCTTTAAGGAAACCATCGACAGCCTGACAAACGAGTTGAAGCTCAAAAAAGCGGAGGAGGCCGAACTCGAAGCCGCCTTGCAGGAGGCGGAGGAAAAAGAAAAGGCCTTGAAAGACCAGCTCCAGGAACTCGACAAGAGACTCTCCGAAGACCGTTCCAGCCTTTCCTCCCTGGAAGAGATCCAGAAACGGATGGAAGACGTCTCCTCGAAAGGGGCCAAGACCCTCCTGGGACAGTTTTTTACCCCCAAGGCCCAAAACGGGTCCACCTGCAAGCTGGTGGCCGACACGATTGAGATAGATCCCCAGTATGACCGGGCCCTTGAGGCCATCCTCAGGGATGAACTGGAATTCGTCCTGGTAGACAATCATGACACGGCGTTGAAGAGCCTCTCGTTTCTGAAGGAGCGAAACGCGGGAAGGAGCGGCCTGATCCCAAGGGACAGCCTGAACACGTGTGAAGACCCGTCGGCTGCATCGCAAAACACGGATCTTGCCCCCCTCTTGAATTACGTCCGTGCCCCCGAGAAGGAACGGAAGGTTTTATCCTGCCTTCTGAAGGATGTCTGGGTTGTAAAAGATTCCCAGCGCGCCGTCGAAATCCACAAGAGGAACGGCTTCTCCGGCGTCTTGGTCACTCTCGACGGAGATGTTTTTTATCCCAACGGCGTTATCGTGGGGGGAAGCGACGAACCCGGGGCGGGTGGAAGAATCGCGCGGAACCGAAAAATCGGGGAGTTGAAAAAGAGGATCAAAACCTTAGAGGGGAAAAGGGAGACCCTCGCCCGGCAGGTGGACATGGCGGCAAAGGCCACGGTCTCCATCCGGTCCCGGCTCGAAGAGGTGTCGGAAAAGGCCCGACGCCTCGAAACGGACATTCTGGGCCGAGAGAGAGAACTGGAAAGCGTCCGGAAGGACTGCGAGCGCGTGGACAAACAAGTGGAAATCCTGAAGGCCGAGATCGGCGAACTGCAACAGACCCTCGAGGCGGCGAAGGCCCAACAGGAAGAACTCCAGAATGTCTACGCGGAAAACCGGGAACGCCAGACAAGCCTCCGGGAAAAGACCCAGGAATTCGAGGAAAAGATCCAGGCGATGAAGGACCGCGTTGAAGAAAAGGCCCTCGCGGTAAATCAGCTGAAGATCGAAGAGGCGAAGATCAAGGAAAAGCTCCAGGGACTCCTTGAAAAACGCCCGACCCTCGGAGAAGAGATCGAGAAGCTGGGGCTTGAAATCGAACGAAAGCAGCAGAAATCCCGGGAGATCACCGAAAGTCTCAAGCAAATCGCGGGGGAGATCTCCACCCTCAAAGAGGAGATTCAAAGCTCCGAAGCGGCTCTTGAGGAACTACAGAAAGAGATAGAAACCAAAGAACTGAACCTGCGCCGCGAGAAAGAGAGGATCATGGCGCTGGAGGAGGAGAAGTCGGCCCTCCTCAAAGAGCTACAGGAGATGAAGGAGGAGGTTTCAGAGCGGAAACTCGAAATCACCCAAACCAAGATGGAAATCACCTCCCTCATCCAGGATATCAAGTCACACTACAACGTGGACCTGACGGTGGACGAGCTGCCGGAGCTGGAATCGGAGGAAGTGGGCCCCATCAGCGAGGAGGAAATTGCCGACCTGGAAGAAAAGCTCCGGCACATGGATGAAATCAACTTTGTCGCGGTTCAGGAGTTCGACGAGCTGAAGGAAAGGATCACCTTCCTCGAGCAACAGCGCTCGGATCTCCTGGAGGCGATACAAACCCTCACGGAAACCATCCAAAAGATCAACCGAACCACCACCATCCGCTTCAAGGAAACCTTCGACAAGATCCAGAAGCACTTTTCGGAACTCTTCGTCAAGCTGTTCGGAGGCGGGCGGGCGGAAATCCGCCTGACCGATCCCCACAACTACCAGGAAACGGGGGTGGAAATCTTTGCCCAACCCCCGGGAAAGCGTCTCCAGGTCATTCGTCTCCTCTCGGGCGGGGAAAAGGCCCTGGTCTCCATCGCCTTTCTCTTCGCCCTGTTCCTCACACGGCCCAGCCCCTTCTGCGTCTTGGACGAGGTCGACGCCCCTCTGGACGAAAGCAACATCAACAGGTTCAACAACCTGATCAAGGAACTCTCCGCCCTCTCCCAGTTTATCCTCATCACCCACAACAAGCGCACCATGGCCGCCGCGCAGTCCCTCCTGGGGGTCACGATGGAACAACCCGGCATCTCCAAGATTGTCAGCGTCTCCCTGGGAGACATTCCCTCGTGAAAAGGCCGGCCCTTTTCGTCTTCGACCTGGACGGAACCCTTGTGGACAGCCGGGCCGATCTCGCCAACGCGGCCAACGCCGCCCTGACCAAGCTGGGACTCCCCCCCCTTCCGGAGAGAACCATCATTTCCTACGTGGGGGACGGTATCGACGCCTTGATACGCCGATGCCTGACCCCTCAGCACGAGGCACGCCTCGACGAGGCCAAGGCCTACTTCGCGGAACATTACCGGGAACACTTCCTGGACCACACGGTTCTGCTGCCCGGGGTCCTGGAGACCCTCAGGGCCCTGAAACCCAGAAGTCTCCTGGCCGTTCTCACGAACAAATCGGAACCCTATGCCGTCAAGATTCTCGAGGGACTGGGAATCGCCCCCTTCTTCTCGGCGATCGTGGGGGAAAGGGACGGGCTCGTCCCCAAGCCGGATCCGAGAGCCCTGTCCGGCATCATGGAGGATTTGAAGGTTCCGAAAGATCAAACCCTCATGGTCGGGGACGGGAAAAACGACATTCTCGTCGCGAAAGAGGCGGGATGTTCGAGCTGCCTCGTCGCAGACTCCGAGGAGAAGGTGAAGGCCCTTATCCCCTACCATCCCGATATCGTTATTCGAAGCATGGGGGAACTCCCCGCTCTCTTCAAAAAGGCGTGAGATGACGGAAAACAGGAAAACGATCGAGCAGTTTTTCCCTACTCCCGAGGCCCGCTCGCGGGCCGCGAAGGCCATTGACAAAGAGGCTTCCGATTACCTGTCCCGATACCCCGCCGACCTCGTCTCGAAGGTTCGCCGGCTGAAGGCCGCCGGGCTTTCCCTGAAAGAGATTTCCGAAAAACTGGGAGGAGATCCCCGCATTCCAGGAATCGCGATGCATCTCGCGGTCAAGAACCAGGCCAAGGCCATCGGAGACCTCCGATGACCCACGATGAAATACGTGAACTCATCGAGACCCTTCGCGAGTTCATCAAGCGGTTCAAGGAGCCCATTGTGACGGAGGTCGCCCGTAGGCGGCGCTCCCCCTTCGCCGTCCTCATCGCCACGCTTATCAGCCTCCGGACGAAAGACGATGTGACACGAGAGGCCTCCCAAAGGCTTCTCGCCCTGGCGGATACCCCGGAAAAGATGGTTCAGCTCCCCATACCGGTTCTCGAAAAGGCCATCTACCCGGCGGGTTTTTACCGGACCAAGGCCCGAAGGATCCACGATATCTGCGAGATCCTGATCGACAAATACGGCGGCCGGGTCCCCGACACCCTGGACGAATTGGTGAAACTGAAGGGGGTAGGCAGGAAAACCGCCAACCTCGTCATCACGCAAGGATACGGGAAGCTGGGAATCTGTGTCGATACCCACGTGCACCGGATCTCCAATCGCCTGGGATTGGTAAAAACCAAAACCCCGGATAAAACCGAGATGGCCCTCAGAAAAATCCTGCCCAAGGAGTTCTGGATAGAATACAATGACCTGCTGGTTACCTTCGGACAGAACCTATGTACCCCCATTTCGCCTTTTTGCAGCCGATGCCCCGTGACACACCTGTGCAAGCGGATCGGAGTGAAAAGCACCAGATGAACGGAAAATCTCGCATGTTGACAAAATTTTTAACTTGAATAACATGGGACAAGGTGTCAGTATGAGAATGGGTAACCCTAAATGTCTCACCGAACGGTGAAAATGGCAGGTAACGCCTTTGATGAAATTCCTTAGGAAAAAACTTCCTTCCACATTCCTCATCTGCCCGGCCGTAACGGTTGTACTGCTTCTTTCCTTTTTTGTCCCTCCGGCCCGCGCGACCACCCACGTGGTGCTGAAGAAAATCGAGATCAAGGAACTGCCGAGGTTCATCAGGTTAAGATTCCTGTTCAAGAAAAATTTTCCGGACAAGATAGGAAGTTACCAACGGGGAAAGGCCCTCACCCTCCTCTTCCGAGGGACCACGAACGGGCTTTCCCACAACGTCGTCCACGCGAAATCGAAGGGGATCATAAAGGACATCCGGATCTTGAGATACAAGAGGGGCATGAGGGTCGTCATCAATCTCAAAGATCCAAACATCGAGTTCGTGAGGTATCAAA
>Ga0256914_1004225_pt1 | contig 10906 bp, 8 predicted proteins | sample HulkmetaG_FD_191571 | JGI IMG/M metagenome (GOLD analysis project Ga0256914, IMG submission 191571) | Hydrothermal chimney microbial communities from Main Endeavour vent field at the Juan de Fuca Ridge, Pacific Ocean - Hulk | ecosystem: Environmental > Aquatic > Marine > Hydrothermal vents ...
AATGCCCTTTCACCAGCACGGCGCAATCCGCTACTACACCTTCGAGAGCCTCGACCTGCCCGGCGTGGTCCATGGGGTGTTCACCCGGCACGGCGGGGTGAGCGCGCCGCCCTGGGATTCGCTCAACATGGGCGGCTACCTCGGCGATCCGCTGGAAAACACCTACCGCAACCGCGTGCTGGCGTTCCGTGCCCTGGGGCGCGACCCCGAATCGGTTTTTGACGTTTGGCAGGTTCACAGCGCCGATGTGATTTGCAGCGATTCCCCGCGCCCGCGCGGCGCCGAGCACCAGAAAGCCGACGCCATCCTGACCGACAACCCTGCCATTACACTCTTCATGCGCTTCGCCGATTGCGTGCCCATCCTGCTTTACGATCCGGTGCGGCGGGTGGTCGGTCTCGTTCACGCCGGTTGGCAGGGGACGGTCAAGGGTGCGGTTTCCGCCGCCCTGGAGCGGATGGCCGCGGTTTACGGCAGTTCCCCGGCGGATGTGCGGGCCGGGATCGGCCCCTCCATCGCGGCGCACCACTACGAGGTCGGCCCGGAGGTCGTCCAGCGGGTGCGGGAATCCTTCGGGGCGGATGCCGACGTGCTGCTGCCGACCTTCAACGGTTCCACCCACTTCGATCTCTGGGCGGCGAACCGCATTTTGCTGGAACAAGCCGGGGTGCGGCAAATCGAAATCTCCGGCCTTTGCACCGCCTGCCACACCGAAGACTGGTACTCCCACCGGGCGGAGCGGGGCCGCACTGGGCGTTTTGGCGCGCTGATCGCCCTGGAATCGGGTTGAAAGTTGAAAGTTGAAGGTTGAAAGTTCCCCAACCTGTAACCTTCAACCCGCAACCTGCAACATTTGACGCCATGACCAACCTTCCCCCTTCCGGCATTGCCGAAAACTACCGCCGCGTGCTGGAAAACATCGCCCGCGCTGCGCAGACTGCCGGGCGTGACCCCGCCGATGTGAAACTGGTGGTGGTCACCAAGGGGCATCCTGTGGAAACGGCGCAGGCTGCCGTCTCCGCGGGGGCGCGCTTTTTGGGTGAGAACTACGTCGAAGAAGCCCTGCCGAAAATCGAGGCGCTGGCGGGCGCAGGCGTGGAATGGCACATGATCGGCCATGTGCAGAGCCGCAAGGCGCGCCCGGTGGCGGAGCGTTTTGCCTGGGTGCAGTCGGTGGATCGGCTGAAACTGGCGCGGCGGCTCGACCGCTTTGCCGGAGAACTGGGGCGGCGCCTGCCGGTTTTGCTGGAGTGCAACGTTAGCGGCGAGGAGAGCAAATTCGGCTGGCCTGCCTGGGACGAGCGCCGCTGGCCGGAACTCGCCGGGGAACTGGCTCCCCTGATGGAATTGCCCGCCCTGGAAGTGCGCGGCCTGATGACCATGCCCCCTTATCATCCCGACCCGGAAGCCCCGCGCCCCTATTTCGAGCGCCTCGTCCGCCTGCGCGGCTTTCTGGCAGAGCATTTCCCCGCCGCCGACTGGTCGGAACTCTCGATGGGGATGAGCAACGACTACGAGGTGGCGGTGCAATGCGGGGCGACGATTGTGCGCGTCGGTACCGCGATTGTCGGCCCGCGAGGGTGATCTTCAATTATCAGTAATCAAATCTCCATAATCTGCCTGGTGCTGCAATGATTGTTCTGCTGATCCGCCTGATTGACCTGATTGCCAACCTGCTGTTTTTACTGATCCTGGTTTATGTGATCATCTCGTATTTTGTGAAGCCGTGGAACCCCTTCCGCATGTGGGTGGATCGAATCATCGATCCGATGCTGGCTCCCATCCGCCGGGTGATGCCCATCATCGGCGGGTTTGATTTCAGCCCCATCGTCCTGCTGTTGCTGGTGCAGGTGATTGCGGCGGTGCTGAAGCGGATTTTGTTGATCTTTACCTGAAATCACTGATTAAACCGTTTGTAATTATGCCCGGATATTGGTACAATACCAGTATCATATTTCTTTTGTTTCAGTGTCAGAATTAATCAAGAATTAATTTGAAGGATAGAAAATGACCGACCGAGAATACCGCTTGCACAACGGGCAAAAGGGAGCGGCTTTGGGGGTGAGAGTCACCCCGCGAGCGAGCAGCAACCAGATCGCAGAAATTTTACACGACGGAACTGTACGCATTCGGCTGAGTGCATCTCCCGGAGATGGTTTGAACGATGCCCTGAAATCTTACCTTGCCGATATCCTGAATGTCAGTGTCTCTACAATTGACATCGTTGCCGGACAGACGGGGCGCGACAAATTGATATCGGTAATCAACCTGGATTCAGAAACTGTTCACAAGAAAATTCTGGAAAACCTGGCGTAAACCGGTTTGGTGTGACCAGCAAAAGGCTCTGGAAGAACTAAGCCCTAAAGGTCCTGGAGACCTTTAGGGCTTTTTTGTATGCTGGGATGAGGGGAAACGGGCAGTTCTCGCGCGGGCCTTTGATTTCTTGCGGGGGCAGGCAAGTGTTGTAGAGAGACTGCTATCTGTCGACGCACACCTGACGAATATGCCTTTCCCTGAACTGTTTTGGCTTTCCTTTCCCCTCGGTGGAGGGGCAGGGGCGGGAGGGATGAAAAAGTTCATCACCGAGGCCGGATTTCCATTGAAAAGCAGGGGAAGGCCTGGCGGTTTGTTGCTGTCTTTTTTTTGATTGCTGCTCCTGTTTGGAATGCAGGGTTCAGTAACCCAGCCCGTATTGTGCGGGAGATGGAATTTCGGCGCCGGTGGCGGCAACCTGCCAGATGGTGAGGTAGGCTGCTTCTGCGATTTCCAGGTCTCCTCCGTAGAGCAGGTGGTACACCGCAGGGAAGATAGCCGGGTCACCGGTACGGCGGTAGTAATCCAGGGCGGCGTAAATCTGTTCAGGCTTGCCCTCCATCAGCACGGAAAGCATCATCTCGCGGGCTGGGTCCCCGGGGGCGACTCCCATTTCGCGTTCGCTGGCAAACTCAATCAGCCACTCCAGGTTTTCGGGAGATTTCAACGGGCGGGGGATGTACGGGTCCAGGTTGTGAAGTTCCTCCACGGCCTGTGCGGCGGCATTGCGGACAACCCATTGCCCGTCTTCGATTTGCATCTCCTCCAGGATTTGCAACGCCCAGGGATCCTCCACCAGCCGCAAACCGTGAATTACCGAGCGGCGTACCAGCAGGTCATCCAGGGTGCTGCCCTCCCGCAGAATGGGGTGGCCTTCCTCGGGGTGGAATGCAAACGCCTCCGCCACCGCCCGGCGCAGATTTTCTTCTCCGTTGAGCAGGATTGCGGCCGCGGCTTCGATTGCCGGTTGGGTGTCGATATTGACCAGGGCGAGGCAGGCGGCCTGCCCCCCCCGGGTAGGATGTCCGGCCTGGTTGGCAAGGTGCCCGACGGCCTGTGTATCCCGCAGGAATCCACAGCCCAGCGCGGCGAGTTGCACTACGTCGTCTTTGGGAGAGCGCAGCAGATGGCGGAACATCGTCCCCACCCCAGGGTCGTTGGCGGTTGCCAGGCAGGCCAGCACGCGCCCGCGGAAACTGATCGGCAGGGCGTCGCGCTGTAACAGGTTGGCGAGATGCTGCAAAATCGGTTTGCGCCAGGCGGCATCGGTGGGAATATCGCGCAGCCAGCGTCCGGCGGTGAGCACGCCGCGGTAGAGCGGGTCTTCCATATTGGTGAGCAGGCGGGAGACTTCCTCGCTCAAATCGCTGTTGCTGGCGAGGTAATGGATGGCGGATTCTTGCAGCGGCCAGGTTTCCTGGGTGAGGAGCACCGCGCCCTGCCCGCTGAAGGCCAGTGCGGAACCGGCGAGGTAGGCTGCAATCTGCGGGTGGATGATTTCCAGGCGGTTGCCGGGGCGGGAGATCAGCAGTCCGTTGCGGGTCAGGTCGGACAGGACGCGCGGAATGGTGATTTCCTGCCCCTGGTAATTTTCTGTCTCGGAGATCATCGCGATCCCGGCACCTTCCACCGCTGCGGTATCGAAGGTTGCCGTCCAGTTCTGGGCTTCTTTTTGGGTAAAGGAACTGCGGCGGCTCAGGGTCATCTGCGAGGCGATGTATTCCAGTGCGGGGCGGGCTTTGTGTACTCCTACGGACATGCGGCGCAGGTAGGCTTCGATGGCGTCTGTGCCGCGCGGTCCGCGGGCATCTCCGGCGTAGGCTGCCCAGACCTTGAGGGTGAACTCCAGCGGGTTGAGGGCGGCGTTGTCGTTCAGCAGCCAGCCGTTGAGCAGCACCGGGTCAATGCGCCGGGTGATTTCGTTTTCTTCGTCTTCTTCATGGACCGGTTCCTGGACGAATCGTTCCCAGAGGCTGCTCCAGCGCTGGATGAACTGTGCCTGCTGGCGGCGGCTCCAGAAAGCCATCGGGACGGGTGCCAGCCCCAGGTGCAGCAGGCCGTCCACAAACTGCGGGTCTGCGGCGGCGATGATGCGCACTTGCGGGTATTCCTGAAAGACCTGTTCGAGGTAATTGCTGATATGCTGGGCGGTTTCATTGTCAATTTCGTCAAAACCGTCGAGCATCAGCAGGGCGCGCCCGTCCCTGAATGCGGATTCCAGGGCCTCGGGAAGGCGGGTTTTTCCCAGGGAGGAGGACCGCTCTGTGAGTGCGGTGATAATCGGGGCCAGGATTGGCTGCTCTTCTGTTTCAATGGGCAGAGTGAATTCATTGGCGTGTAAAAATACCGGCAGGTGTTCCTTTAATTCGCCAAGTGAGTCATCCCGTCGCGCCAGCAGGGAGGCCAGGTATGCCAGGGTGGTGGTTTTGCCGCTGCCGTGCCGTCCGGTGATGACGATGTTGGCGCCGCCCGACAGGATTTTTTCAGCCGGGATGGTGTGTCCGTTGAACGCACCGGCAAGTTCAGGAAATTCAGGCATGAAGGGAATCACGTTTTCGGTTACGTAATCCAGGGGCGGTTCCTCTCCGGGGATGATGTTCACCGGCGGGGCCATCAGCCGCGGGGGGATGACAATTTCATCAAGGGAGAAGAGCGGTGAGGCCAGGTGGAGGCTTTGCACCGATTTGAGTGTGCTGGCGCGCAGGCGCTGCTCCGCGCCGGTTTGCATACTCTGGCGGGCGGCGCTGAAACTGTCTTTGATGCCCAGCACCGCTTTTTTGAAGTATGGGCGCAAGCGTCCCATCAGCCACCAGAAAATTGTGGCGGCGGTAAATCCAATCCAGAAAGACAGTCCCTCGATATTGATGTGTCGGATGCGGTCGATCATGTTTTTGCCGTATTGGGTGGGGGGCAAACAAATGTTGTAGAACGACGGTGTTTCTCCCCTCCCCTGCCCTCCCGCAAATTTCCGCTTTGGTTCCCTTCTCCCGAAGGGAGAAGGGTTAGGGGTGAGGGCGGGGGGGAGGTTTGGGTGGGGGGAAAGGAAGAAGTTCCCATAGACTGCCCAATTTCTACATCTTTTGCCTGCACCCTATTGGGTGTTTTACACGTTGTTTGTATGGCTGTGTGTTCTGTCGGGCGGATTGCCTCCGCGCTGTGCTCTGTTTCTTTGGCGTCAGCCGTGCAAAATGCGTCCGCAGGAGGCGCAGCGTACCAGTTTGCTGGGGGAGTGCGCCGCCTGGTAGAGGGCGGCGGTGAGTGTTGCGCCGCAGGCCGCGCAACTTCTGTTTTTGACGGCGGCGACGGCGACTCCGGCGCGCTGTTTTCGCAGACGCTCGTAGGTATCGAGGTCGTCCGGGGTGATGGCCTGCGCCGCGTGCTGCCGCTTTTGGGTGAGCGCGGCGACCTGTTCGGTCAGTTGGCTGCGCTCGCCGCGCAGGCGGGCGTTTTGAGTCTCTGCCTGGGTGCGGTATTTCGCCAGGATTTTTTGCGCTTCCTGGTTCTTGATGGCAGCATCATCTACAGCGAGCATGGCTTCCAGTTGGCGTTCTTCCAATACTGCCAGGTAGCGTTTGAGAGCCGCGGCTTCGGCTTGCAGATCTTTCAATTCTTTGGGGTTGCGGATGTTGCCGCTGTAGAGAGCCGCTTCAGTTTGTTCAATTTTGATGCGTTGTTCCTGTACCTTTCTCTCGGCCTGGCGGAGTGATTTCTGGGCGGCATCGAGATTTTTCTGTGCCCGCTCTGCCAGTGCGGCGGCTTTGTGCAGGCTGGCGTTATCGGACAGAAGGGTTTTGATTTCCTGAAGGCGGGCGTTGGCCTGGCTGATTTCCGTGTCAATCTGTTGCAGGCGGTACAGGTTTCGGGAGCGGCTCATGGTGTTGGTGTTCGGAATGCAAAAGTGCTGAGGAATTTTGCGGGTTTGGGGTCATCTCTGCAAAGTGATTGACATGCGTTTTGCCAGCGGGTCAAGATGTTTGTGCAGGATGGTATCGAGGTCGGCTGTTTCCGGGTTTTGCAGGTATTCGTGCCAGATGTCGGAGAATGCCCGCGGCAGCCGCCGTTCGATTATTCCCCAAAGAGAAACAGCGGGGTAAGAACGTCCGCTTTCCAGGTGAGCGGATACTTTTTTGAAAACCGGATCGTTTGTGTAGGGCGGTTTGGTCAGGGTTTCGTTCCGGGCCGGGTAAAACCCGACACGCTGCGGGTAAACTTTTTGAACGCGGTCGCCGGTCAGGAACCGGATCAGGCGGATCGCGGCGAGTTTGTTTTTTACGTGTTCCCATAAAACCAGGTTCGAACCGCCCAGAAAGGCGGTGCCCGGCAGCGGTGCCACTCCCAGATTGTTCATGACCGTTGGGGAGGCCGTTGAATCAAATGCCGGAATTTGCCAATGCCCGCCGATGATTGTTGCTACTGCGCCCTGATTCCAGAAAAGATTTCCGATATGGTCCATGTAGAGGTCGGTTGCTGGTTGAGGCAGAAAACGCCCGAGGCGGTAGTATTTTTTCAGCCCTGCAATGCTGGCATCTGAATTGAAGCGTATTTCCTTCCCGTCCGGGCTGGTAAAATCTCCACCGGCGCTCCATATCCAGTTGGCGGCATAGTGCATGGTGTTGATGGTTGCAACCGTGGGGACGGCCCAGGGCGTTTTTACGCCCCGGGTTTTGAGGGTTTCCAGTGTGTGGTCAATTGCATCGTGGCTTTGGAAGGCAGTGCGGGGGTCAATGCCGGCCTGTTCGTAAATATCCTTTCGGTAGAAGAGAACGCGCATTCCTACCATCCAGGGGATGGACCAGATTTTCTCTCCGCTTGCGACGATGCCAGTTTGCCAACTGGCAGGCAAAAACTGACTGCTGTTCCCTATGATGTGCAGGTCGGAGGGGTGAAAAGGGTACAGCGCATTCATGGCGACAAAACTGCTTACCCAGGAGGTGCCAAATTCAGAGACATCTGGCCCTTCTCCGTGCAGTGCCGTATGCAGGAGCGTTTCCATTCCTGTGCTCCATGAGAGCGTTTGGATGTGGACGCGGATGTGTGTTTCGGCTTCAAACTCATCCAGCAGTGGCCGCAGGATGCTCTCCACATCCCGCACGCGCTGCTCCATGATGGAAAGGGTGATCTCTTCAGCCATTGCAATTGCGCCTTGCGCGTTTTCCTAGGAAAACAGCCGTTTTCTCAGCCCGGTGATTTCGTACACTTTCACGGGTTTGCGTTTGCCCTTTGCATGAATTGGCGCAACGCTGTTGACTGTTACTTTGCGCTTGACGAGTTTATAAGCGTCCTCGCTGATCAGGATCTGCCCGGCCGCGGCGTTTTCCTGGATGCGTTTGGCGGTGTTGATACTGTCGCCGATGGCGGTGTAGTCAATGCGCTTTTCGGTGCCGACCAGCCCGAGGACGGCTGGCCCGTAGTGGATTCCGACCCCAAAGCCGAGATGAAATTCCGGGGGGAGTTGGCGATGCAGGGCCGCGATAGCATCTCGGATTCCTAAGGCAGCCCGCACCGCCCGGAGGGTGTGGTCATCCTGCGGGATGGGGGCGTTGAACCAGGCCATAACGGCATCCCCCATAAATTTGTCCACTGTACCTTCTTGTGTCAGGATGGCTTCTGCCGCTGCGGCCAGGTACTGGTTCAGGATGGAAACCAGTTGTTCCGGGGCGAGTCGTTCGCTGAAACTGGTAAAGCCGCGCACATCGGCAAACAGGGTGGTGATCATGGCGCGCTTGCCGCCCAGTTGCAGGGCGTCGGGGTTGAGTTGGTCAATCACCGCCGGAGAAACCATTTTTTCGAACAGCCGCCGCTGGGCTTCGAGCCGTTTGCGTTCGGTCAGGTCGTCAAGTACGATGGCGACACCTTGCGTGGCCTGGCGGGCATCTTTTAGCGGGGAGATGTTGAAGCGCAAATCCACATCGCCGCGTTCCGGCAGGCGGGAACTGACTTCCAGCCCGAGGATGGGCTGCTCGGTGATGCGTACCTGGGTAACGGATTTGCGCAGTTGCTCGCTGATGGGGGGGATGCACTCGCCCAGGTCTTTGCCGATGATGTTCTCGCCGGATTTTCCCAGAATGGCTTCGGCGGCGCGGTTGCAGAGCGTGATCTGGTCTTCAATATCAGCGGTGATGACGCCGCTGGCGATGGAGGCGAAGACGTTGTCCATCAGGTTTTTGAGTTCGGTCACTTCTGCCAGTGTGCGGCGGACGGATTCAAAGAGTTGGGCGTTTTCAATTGCAACGGCGGCCTGGTTGGCAAACCCGGCCAGCAAGTCGCGGTCACTTTCGGTGAAGATGCCGGAGCGAATGCGGTTATCGGCGTAGATTACGCCAGTGATTTCTTCCTTGACTTTGAGTGGAACGCACAGGATGGAGCGCAGGTTGTAAGCGATGATGCTGGCCTGTCCCCCGAAGCGCGGGTCTTCCTGGGCATTGGTGGTGACGATGGGGATATTCTCATCCAGTACGCGGTTGATGATTGTGCGGCTGATGGCGAACTCGGAGGGGTCAATGGATTCCTGTTCCCAGTTGCGGGCGATGCGGATTTTCAGTGATCCGTCTGCATCCCGCAGCATCAAAAAACCGCGCTCGGCTCCCGTCAGGCGGATGATGGTATCCATCACGATGCGCAGCACGTCGTTGAGTTCCAGCGAGGAGTTGACGATGCGTCCGATGTCTGCCAGGGCGTGCAGGTCTTTGAGTTCATCCTCGTGGCGGGAGACGTGTTTGCTGATATTGTCGAGGTGGGTTGCCAGTTGGGAAAGGCGGGTGAGCGTTTCTTCCGGGAGGCGGGCGGAACTATCGCGGATCTGATTGTGGATGGTCAAAATCTGGCGACTCAACTCTTTGAGTTGCCGGTCCGGGGTGAACAATGCGGTAGTGGTGGAATCGCCGGTCATGGGAGGGTACGAAGCGCGGGTGTATAGATAAGTTCCGTTTCCTTAGTTTACACCAAAAAAGCCAGTTGTGGAACCGGTGTGCGTAAAAGAGTGCAGGCAAAAGTGTGGAACTTGGGCAGTTGTACCTGGTTTTACTTGTGCGAATACACGCGAATTATGATAATTATCATGGATTCGCATGACAAATCCTATTAATAGGATAAATCAGATATGGTAGAATTGCCCCGCAACTTTCCGCCAAAAGGCGGGTTTGGAAACTTTGCAAGCGGAATGGGTTTGATGATCGAAATTCGTGGAGGCAAATGCCCGTTTGCTGGTAAAATCCAGGGACTTCCGGCGATGCCGGATTGTTGCTGATGTGCTAAGGAGTGAATATGCTCGATACCTGGTTGTATATTGGCATTTTTGTTATCGTAGCCCTGCTGATTCCTGCGGTTGCCATTCTGATTCCGAAGGTAATCGCACCTCGCAAGCCCAACCCAATCAAACTGGAAACGTATGAATGCGGTATTGAAACCGTTGGTGAGTCGCAGGTTCAATTCCGCGTCCAATACTATATTTTTGCCCTGGTATTCCTGATCTTCGATGTGGAGACGGTTTTTCTCTACCCGTGGGCAGTGGCCTTCAAACAACTGGAGATGTTTATGGTGGTTGAAGGTATCATCTTCATTTTGATTCTGCTGGCAGGGCTTGCTTACGCTTGGAAGAAAGGCGTTTTGGAATGGGCATAAAGACTTCAAAGGGTACGATCTTTGAAGTCTTTTGCGGCTGGACTACTGGTTGAAGGAGAAACTGAATGAGCGATCCCATCAATCTGATTTCGACTTGGTTTCACAATTTGTTGTTGGGTTGGGGGCTTTCTGAGGGCCTTGTAAATTTCATCGGTGATTTGGTTGGTGCCGGCATCGTGGCAACCGTCGCGATGCTGATTGTGATTCTGCTGATTTGGGTGGAGCGCAAAATCGCCGGTCGTATGCAAGACCGCCTGGGCCCCAATCGTGCCGGTCCCTACGGGCTGCTGCAACCCTTCGCAGACGTGATCAAAATCATGACGAAGGAACTGATCACCCCGCAAGGGGCGGATACCGTACCCTACAACCTCGCCCCGATTCTCTCGGTGGCGGCGGTGCTGCTGATCTGGGCAGTGGTACCCTTCGCTTCCACCGTGGTCGGCGCGGATATCCACGTCGGCGCGCTGTACATCATCGCGGTCGGCTCTTTCGGAATTGTTGCCGTGTTGATGGCGGGCTGGTCTTCGGATAACAAGTTTGCCCTGTTAGGCGCGGCGCGTGCTGTGGCGCAGATGGTCTCTTATGAAGTTCCGATGGTGCTGGCCCTGCTGATTCCGGTGCTGCTGGCTGGTTCGATGGGACTGACCGGCATTGTGGAAGCGCAAAACGTCTGGTTCGTCGTCCTGGCCCCGATCGCCGCCCTGGTGTTTCTGGTTACCTCAATGGCGGAGGTCGGCCGGGCGCCCTTTGACCTGCTGGAAGCGGAATCAGAGATTGTTGCCGGGTTCCACACCGAGTATTCGGGGATGAAGTTTGGCATGTTCTATGTGGGCGAGTTCCTGCACGTTTTCACCATCGGCGCGCTGATTGCCACCTTCTTCCTGGGCGGCTGGCGCGGCCCCGGGGCGGAGACTTACCCGATTTTGGGGTTCGTCTATTTCTATGCCAAAGCGTTCCTGGGTTATTTCGTCAT
>Ga0256914_1004226_pt1 | contig 10905 bp, 11 predicted proteins | sample HulkmetaG_FD_191571 | JGI IMG/M metagenome (GOLD analysis project Ga0256914, IMG submission 191571) | Hydrothermal chimney microbial communities from Main Endeavour vent field at the Juan de Fuca Ridge, Pacific Ocean - Hulk | ecosystem: Environmental > Aquatic > Marine > Hydrothermal vents ...
GAGAGTAACCCTGAATCCGAGGTTGGATAGGGGTAGAGGGTTTGGCAACCCCAGGCGAATAAGGGTAGCATAGACTATCAACCTTCGCCTAAAGAACCTCTCCACTTTAGTGGAGAGAGTGTGTCAGGAGAAACCAAGAGCGCCCAAATACCGCCAACTGGGTCATGGGCACTCCAAAAAGGCGGGATACAAGTAACCCAGTAGCAGAACCTGTGTTCAGTTCTGCTAATCCCAAAAAGCTGTGAACGAAAAAAAACTTCCCCTAAAAGACCGACACATTAGGGAAATACTTTACCTACTCAGTCTTTCGCAACCTATTTCAACATCCAAGATGGGAACAGATATAGGAATCAACTTCAGAACACTAAAGTCTGACCTAAATATAGTGTCAAGATACTTAGCGTCAAGGGGCATCAAGCTGATCAAAAAGCGAAGGGTGGGGGTCTTCACAAAATACAATCCCAACGTTGACATAGAGGATATAAGAAAGGAGCTCTACTCCACGAGAGACGAAATAGAGTGGGGAAGAGAAAGAAGGTTCAAACAGATATTTGTTGATTGCGTAACCAACCAGAAAATACCCACTATAGAAGACTGGTGCTTCAAGATGGGAGTTTCAAGACCCACAGTCCTCAGAGACCTAAAACGAGTAAAAAACTACTTATTGACCGCGAGTATATCCCTCAAAGGTAAGCCAGGAGTTGGTTATAGACTCGAAGGCGATGAAAAAGATCTGCGAAGTGCAATAGTAAAATTCTTACTTACGATTAACAAGGACAAAATAGGCAAACTTATGGAAATAGTATACGGAGACACCGGCTATAGAGGTGTTGATCCATACACCCGCCTACTGCTACAGGGACTCAAATTTCCACCCGTAAAGTCCTTCCTAGATGCTCTTCAAGAAGGTACGAGGACCTTCATCGTTGACGATGATTACCTCAACCTAGCCTTAGAAGTCGCCATCTCCATACTGAGAGTAAAAATGGGACATTCCGTTACTATCGAACCTCATAATCTCATCGAAATCATGAAGGATCCCGCATATCACATAGCCTATGAGAACAAACACAAGATTGAAAACGCATACACCGTACGCCTCTCCCCCGAGGAAGTTGCATACATTACCTCTTGTTTTGTAAGTTCCGAGAAACAGGACACCACTCTCGTCAGCGCGGAAGAAAAGCAATCCCAACCAGATGAGAAGTACATAGGGTATGCCACCAAAGTAGTCGAAATCGCAAACGATGTGTTTGGCGTTCCCCTGCTTGGGGGAGACGAATTCATCCAGACACTTGCTTCGCACCTCAAGGCTGCCATGACAAAGATAAAGTATGGTATGAAGATAGAAAACCCCTTAGTAGAAGAAATAAAGGAACAGTACCCATTAGCGTTCCATATTGCCGAAAAGGCTACCTCCATTCTGAGCAGAAAAATCCACGCAAATATCCCTCCAGAAGAAGCAGGATGCATTGCCATTCATATAGTAGTGGCACTCGAAAGGTCCCGCCACCAGGAAAAGAAAATCGCAGTAATCTGCGCGATGGGAATGGGGACATCTAGATTGCTATTCTGGAGATTAGTTAATGAAATTCCCAACATAAGCATAGTACAAGTGGGCTCCTACCGAGATGCTATCGAAGGCAGAATATCTAAGCATGTAGATCTAATCGTATCCACAGTTCCCCTACCGGGGGTAGATACCCCCTATGTCGTAGTCTCACCATTCCTAACAGAGTACGAAGTGGACAGGATCAAGGAAGCACTGGGGCTCAGAAGCTACAGGAAAGATAAATGGTACACCAAAGGAACAAAAGATGTAATAGAGGAAGATCTCTTATTCATAGGACTAAATGCAAAAGACCCCAAAGAGATAATACAATCCATAGGAGATATCCTAATAAAGAAAGGATATGTAAAACCAGGGTTTGTGGAAGCCGTCATAGATCGCGAAAGGAAGTTCCCCACCGGTTTGGATATTCCAATTCCCGTCTCCATCCCACACACTGAAGCAACATTTTCCCTTCAAAGGTGCTTCGCAATAGCTACACTCGAATCTCCTGTCAGGTTCAAAAGCATGGGAGATCACAATAAATCTCTCCCGGTCAGGATCGTATTCATCCCCGTTCTTACAGTCAACCCAGAAGACAGTATCGTATTTCAAGAACTCCTAAAGACACTTGTGAACAGCAAAATCGCGTGTAAACTCCTAAAATGCAAATCCCCCTCCGAAGCAAAAACGCTATTAGTAAAGGCTTCTGCCGGCAAAATTACATAACTCAACAGATACAGTTAACTATATCCTCAAAGACAAATCATGTCCCCAGCCCAATACATCCAAATAGAAAGGCAACCCCACTACCTAGTAACAATCTGAACATACAGAATACAACACTTGTACTATTAATAGTAACTTATATGTCCTATTTAAGGGTACACATCATGTAATTCGCTTTGTTGACAATAGATTCACAATGCTTATACTACACTATGGTAGCGTAGAAAACGCAGGAGGTTAGCTGAGCTTGAAAGAAATGCTTAGGAAAGACCTGATATTTTTACAGAAACACTTTACAGAAAACGAAGAAGTCATTCGCTTTCTTTGCAAACATCTACTTCAGACGGGATTTGTTAAGAAGAAATTCTGTGAAGCAGTGCTGAACCGCGAACGTAAGTTCCCAACAGGTATACTACTGGGAGAACTTAACATCGCTATCCCCCACGCAGATTTCAATTATGTCAACAAGTCTGCTGCTGCCTTAGCTACCCTTGCGAATCCAGTTCTATTCCATAGAATGGATAAACCAGAAGAGTCTATCCCCGTACACATAGTGATTCTCATAGCAATCTCTTGGTCCCAGAGAGATAGATATGTAGAACTCCTTTCAACGTTCATGAGGCGGATGGGAGACAAAACTCAGATATCCACTATCTACTCCTCCACATCTAAGGAGAGGATAATAGAAATCATGGAGGGAGCAAATGCATAAAGGAACAATAACCTCAGTGAGAAAAAAGAAGATCTTGGTAGTTTGTGGAGCTGGGACAGTTACATCACTTCTAATAGTGCAAAAACTACGGAAAGCATTAGCCAAAGTACCTGTGAAAGTCGAAGTAATACAATGTAAAGTTGAAGAGATTCCCCATCCGCCCGTGGGAATAGACTTAATCATCACCACCGTGCCTGTGCCGAGCAACCTGAGAGTACCAGTCTTAAGTGGCATGGCTTTCCTCACAGGAGTAAATGAGGAAAATCTAGTAAAGGAGGTGATAAAAAATATAGGTGAGTAAGGAAATGTCCACCAAATACGGAGTAAAACTACGGAGGAGGGGGTAAGCGATGGAAAAAGAATCGGTTAAAACCATTTGGGATGAAATGCGAGCAGAGTTCGTAGGAACATTTATAATGGTTTTCTTCGGCGTAGGCTCTGTAGTAGTGGGTGTCTCTACAGGTGGGTACGGCTTGTGGGCAATATCCCTAATGTGGGCTTTAGGTGTAATGCTTGGAATATACGCAGCTGGGCAAGTCACAGGAGCACATCTCAATCCTGCAGTTACAATATCTCTAGCTATCTACGGAGGATTTCCATGGAAAAAAGTCATTCCATACATAATCGCCCAAACTGTAGCCGCGTTCATGGTAGCAGTGGTAATCCATTCGGTTTTCGGGGGCGTTATAGCTCATTTTGAAGCTGTAAAGCACATTGTCAGAGGTGCACCAGGAAGCCAATTAAGTGCAATGGTCTATGCAACGTACGCTCCAAATCCAGCTTTCTGGGGAACTACCGCAAAAGCGTTTGCCATGATACCTCACTGGAGATGGTTTTTATCTGAGCTCATCGTAACTGCTATCTTACTCTTCGGCATTTACTACCTAGTCGACCCACAAAACAAGGTAAAACCCCAGGTAGCTCCCATAATGATCGCACTTTTAGTTGGCGCTCTAGTCGCCTACGAAGCTCCCATATCTCAAACTGCATTAAACCCAGCAAGAGACATCGGTCCAAGAATATTCTTATGGCTAGCCGGCTGGGGCAAAATAGCTTTCCCTGGCCCAACTGGGGGATGGTGGATACCAGCTGTCAGTACTACAGTCGGAGGAATAGTAGGAGGCGCACTCTACCACGGCCTATACAAAGGTGTATTCAAGAGGACCTAGTTGGTAACCCACAATATTTGCAAGAGAAGGGGGGATCTTCATGAAAAAGCTAATCAACAAACCAGAAAGTGTAGTGAAAGAGGAATTAGAGGGTATAGCTGTTGCTTACCCATCTTTAGTGGAAGTTCACTTTGACCCTAACTACATATACAGAGCCGATGCACCAGTTAAAGGTAAAGTAGCACTAATTTCAGGAGGTGGTAGTGGACACGAACCTTTACACGGTGGATTTGTTGGACACGGTATGTTGGACGCGGCGTGCCCAGGCAACGTCTTCACATCTCCAACACCTGACCAAATGCTAGAAGCAACAAAGACTGTCAATTCAGGTGAAGGAGTGTTATACATCATCAAAAACTACAGCGGGGATGTTATGAACTTCAAAATGGCCGCAGACCTAGCCCGAGATGAGGGAATAAAAGTGGACACGGTAATAATAGATGACGATGTAGCAGTTAAAGACAGTTTGTACACAGAAGGAAGAAGGGGAGTAGGTACTACAGTAATAGCTGAACATATTCTTGGTGCAGCAGCTGAAAAAGGATATGACCTCCACAGACTAGCAGAACTAGGGCGGAAAGTAAACATAAACGGGAGAAGCATGGGAATGGCACTTACTTCTTGCATTGTTCCAGAGCATGGGAAACCAACGTTTGAATTAGGAGAGACAGAAATGGAAATAGGCATAGGCATCCACGGCGAACCTGGGCGCGAACGAGTTGAAATCAAGTCTGCAGACGAAATTACAGAGATACTAGCCCTATCCATTATAGAAGATGGTCCATACACCAGAAAGTTAACCCAATGGAACGAAGAAAGAGAGGAGTGGGAAGATGTAGAGGTAACCTCCCCACCCCTTAAGAAAGGTGATAATGTGTTAGCGTTTGTGAATAGCATGGGTGGTACCCCGGACATTGAGTTGTTTATAATCTACCGTAAATTATACAGCATATGTGAAGAGAAAGGAATCAAAATCGTTCGTAACCTTATAGGTAGATACATCACTTCCTTGGAAATGCAGGGCTGCTCCATCACGCTGGTCAAAATGGACGACGAAATGATAGAGCTCTGGGATGCACCCGTTAAAACAGCAGCATTAAGATGGGGAATATAACTGAATTACTCACAGGGAAGCGCTTAAGCGCTTCCCTGTTGGGCTCGCAAGATTGGGGAGGTGCTACTAATGAGTGAAATTACCAGCTCAGATGTTGTAAAATGGCTAAGACTGGTAGCCACAACATTAAAGGAGAACAGCGACTACTTAACAGAATTGGATTCTGCTATTGGTGATGCAGATCACGGTATCAACATGAAGCGAGGTTTCGAAAAAGTAGAGAGTAAACTAGATGCCATGGTAGATAAAGACATAGGTACAATCCTAAAGACAGCAGGTATGAGCCTCATTGGAAGCGTGGGAGGCGCAAGCGGTCCTCTCTATGGAACATTCTTCATAGAAGCAGGAAAAGAAGTAGCTGGGAAAGACTCTATTGGGATCAATGAATTTGCTGCACTTATTAAAAGAGGGCTACAAGGTATACTGAAGATAGGAAAAGCACAGCGCGGAGACAAAACAATGGTCGATGCTCTCATTCCCGCTATAGAGGCACTCGAAACAGCTATCAAAGGAGGAAGCAAAATCCACGATGCACTCAAATCCATGGTCGAAGCCGCACATACCGGGATGAAGAACACCATTCCTATGCTAGCTAAGAAGGGCAGAGCCAGTTACTTAGGCGACCGTAGCATAGGACATCAAGATCCCGGTGCCACTTCTCTATACTTAATACTCAAATCAGCATATGATGCATGGCATGACAAAGAGTAATATTAACCAATCTTAGCGGAAGGGGAATAACATGGTTGGTATTGTTGTGGTATCCCATAGTCATAAGCTAGCCGAGGGTATAAGGGAAGTTGCAACTCAAATGGCCCAAAACAAGGTTGTTATAGCTACAGCTGGTGGATTAGACGAAAGCACAATTGGCACAAATGTTGAACGAATACTAAACGCCATTAACAAAGCATACAGCCCAGATGGAGTATTAGTACTAATGGATCTAGGAAGTGCAGTACTAAGCACGAAAATGGCAATAGAAATGCTACCACCTGAAAAACAGAGAAAGATACTCCTAAGCGAAGCTCCCATAGTAGAGGGAACTATTTCTGCTGCAGTAGAAGCCTCCATTGGAAGCCCTTTAGAAAAGGTAGATACTGCAGCTCGACAAGTCGTAACCAAAGCAAAAGTCGAGGAAAACGCCCCATTAGTGGAAACAGAACAACAGAGACCAGAACCCCAAGTAGGAGAGGGTAACACAAGATCTATAGAAATCACGCTTACTAACGAGCTCGGCTTGCATGCACGCCCTGCAGCTATGCTAGTTCAGCAAGCCAGCAAATTTAAGTCAAGGATACAGATAGAAAAGGACGATAGAAAGGCAAATGCAAAGAGTATAGTAGAAGTCCTCTCCCTCGGAGCAGAAAGAGGAGATAAAATAAAAATCATAGCCGAGGGCGAGGACAGCGCAGAGGCCTTAAAGTCTCTGGAAGAACTTGTAAAAAGCAACTTTGGGGAAGATGCATCATGAAGAAGTTTAAGGGTATAGGTTTATCGAGTGGTATCGCTATAGGGAAAGTCGTCTTATACACAACAGCATCTGCAGATGTTAACATAGAAGAAAAAGACAGCCTGCCATTAGAGGAAAAAAAGAATGAATTCCACAAAGCAATAGAGCAGGTAGAAAGGGAAATGGAGGATTTCCATGACAAGCTCGTAGCTAAAGGTGCAAAGAAAGAAGCAGAAATTTTTCAAGCACACATTCTTTTCCTAAAAGACCCTTTTATAAGTACCAAGGTGGAAAACTACTTAGCTGAAGGATACACACTCGTTGCCTCATTAAAGCGAGCATTCGAAGAAATGGCCAAAATGCTAAGCCAAACAAAAAGTGAATACTTCAGAGAAAGGATAAAAGATGTGGAAGATGTTGCAAGGAGAGTTATCAACTGCGTGTTACAAAAAAAAGACTTCTCCTCACCGCAGTTACTCAACTCAGCCATTGTGATAGCAAAAGATTTGGCACCATCAGAGGTGGTAATACTCGCTGAGAAAGGCATAAAAGGATTTGTCACAGAAGCTGGGGGACTCACATCACACATGGCAATTATCACTGAAGCACTTGGTATTCCTGCTGTCATTGGCGTTAAAGGTATCTACAAATATGCAGAAAACTCCACTTTCTGCATAATCGATGGAAAAAGTGGAACAGTTATAATAGACCCCTCTGAAAACACCATCGAAGAATTCGAGAGTATAAAGGAGAAAATCAAAATAGAGGAAAAAGAATTGGATAGAGCAAAATTCATGAAAGCTGTTACAACCTTTGGCAAAAAGGTGGATGTCTACGCAAATATAGCAAAAGTAGAAGATGCCGACATTGCTCTTAAAGAAGGTGCTGAAGGAGTAGGGCTCTTCCGAACGGAATTTTTATTCCTTGATAGAGATACAGCACCTACGGAGGAGGAACAATTTGGTATATACAGAGCAGTGGCAGAAAGATTCGGCGGTAAGCCCGTCATTATACGCACAATTGACATAGGTGGGGACAAACAAGTACCATACTTAAAGCGAAATAAAGAGCTTAATCCCTCATTAGGAGTTCGAGGCATAAGAATGTGCTTATCAGACAAAGAGCTATTCAAAACGCAGCTTCGGGCCCTTCTACGAGCAAGTGCCTATGGAAGGGTTAAAATTATGTACCCTATGATAGCAGTAGAAGAAGAGGTAGAAATGGCAAACAAAATATTAAACGAGGTAAAAAAGGATCTATCCCGGAACAAAACTCCTTTCGATACACAACTAGAAGTGGGTATAATGATAGAGATTCCCTCCGCTGCATTAAATGCCGAAAGACTCGCAGAAATGGTAGATTTTTTCAGCATAGGTACAAATGATCTCATCCAATACACGTTCGCCTCGGACAGAACAAATGAAAATCTAACTTACTTGTACCAACCACTACATCCAGCCATTACCAAACTCATAGAGATGACAGTGAAAGCTGCCCACAAAGTAGGCAAACGAGTAGGAGTATGTGGTGAAATCGCAGGCGAACCCACAATCATTCCCAGGTTAGTAAAGATGGACATAGATGAACTAAGCGTTTCACCTCTAAAGATACCCCGTGTAAAAGGTGCCGTGCGGAATACCTAAGGAATAACAGCATGCTGCCTCCCGCGCGGGAGGCAGCATGCTGAACCTTTCTCACCTAACAACAGGCACTCCCACACCACAAATTACCCACCCTAACCCCTTTCACAGACCTATCCCCTTAATTGCTTCTTGAGTTCTTCTATCTCCATTCTGAGCCTCGTAATTTCATCAACCATACGGTCAAATGTAACTCTCGCCCTTCCATCCATCGGCTCAGCAGAAACTACAAAACCAGAAAATCTAGGATACAAGAACTTGAAAGCTGTAAAGATAATGAGCAAAACCACAACCAGCAAAAATGCCCCCACTATCCAATCTAGTACTCCCGGTGGTAAAGGTGGCATCTCCAAACACCCCCTTTGTTATATAGGTAAATTATATTTTACCCAATAAATCAAATTTGTCAAGAATAAATTTTCGGCTACCGACACATAAAGACCTTTAAATTAACACACCAAAGACTCCTGAGGTCCTCAAAACAGCGACTATCAAACAACTGCCCCCCTCTCAAAACTACATACTAACCTACACCTACTATACCCACCACACTCGAACCCACCTCTCCACCGCAACACTACATAGAAACCCAAGGAGATACCCGGTTAGAGCCCTCAAACCATCACATCTGACAGGATTCTTATAAACATCAAGGCCTACAGCTTCAGCACCTACAAGAAAAACCTCATTGTCGGGACCATTCCCAATTGACTTGCTCTAATTTCTTCCCACATAGTCTACAACACCCTACAACCCCGAAGGTAAGTTCCTCTCAGACCACAAAACAGAGTATACTCCCCCAAGCTTATCATGTCTCCACAAGGATCACCAACCAAATAGTGTCTGCTACTCTTCACTCTCACCACACTAACCACACTCATTAGCTCCAACATTGTCAAGACCCTTCTCATCACCACCCTACTTACTTTCCATTCCCACAGCAACTTTCTGGTAAAAGGAAACCAACTCCCACTCGGAATTCCCTATAGCAATAAGCATTTCTAACCCAGACACAACTTCCCCCTCCCCGTACCCTGTACCCCAAAAGCTGCCTCAGTTGTAAAGTATAGCCCACTGTAGTATAATTACAATCATCCAATCCACACAAAAAGGAGGAAAGATCAATGAGTAAGACAAGAAGAATTGTCACAGATGGTATACTTATAGCCTTATCAATAGTACTAACAAGATTCTTCTCCATAAGACTGACCATATTTGGTGTAGAAGGCGTGAGGATCGGAGTAGGTCCACTTCCACTCATATTAGCAGGATTCATATTCGAGCCAACAGACGCGCTTCTCGCAGGAGCAATTTCCGACATAATCGGTTATTCCATAAGCCCTATGGGGCCATACATTCCTTACTTCACCGTGACAACCGCACTGGGAGGTTGGATACCGCCTGCAGTCCACAAGTACATATTCAAGAAGAGCTTCAAGTTCTGGCATATATTTATATCCAACGCCGTAGGGGTTAGTGTAATATCAATGGCAATGGTCCCATATCTGCTGCACACAATATTCCACATGCCTTACACATTTCTCCTGATACCTCGTACCGTGGCTCTTCCAATCTATCTGTTCTTGTATCCATTCCTGATCTCCCTTATCATCAAGAAGGCCTGGCATTACAACACAAGCAATCACTCCATAAAAGCATAGACCAACCAAAAGCTAACAACTCCCGCCGGAAGAGGGAAATAAACACAGCTAGTGATGAGTGGCACCAGCTACATCACAACACCAACCAATAATACCCCAAATCAAAAGTCACTGTAGGGGAATCATCAAGAGAGAAGAGTAAAAGGTCAACCACCCCAATTACTAGGAGAAGTTCCGGCACAAGGCTCACCTCACGCTGGTGCCTTAGATCTAAGGCGAGGACACTTCTTCTAAGAGCTTCTCTACCTAGCTTGAAGACCTCCTTATACGCCTCCTAACCAGTCTTTCCACCACCCTCGTTTCGCCTTCAATCATAGCACGGAGAATTTTTTTATGTTCATCTTTAATCTTCTCCAGTCTATCCGGAACCCTCAGTGCAATGATCCTAACCCTCATGGTTAAAAGTAAGAACTCCTCCAGCATTTCCTTGAGCCGTACATTCCCGCTTAGCTTGTACATGTAGTAATCAAACTCAACATTCACATCATGCAAGGCAGCCACATCTTTCTGTAGCGTTCTTTTCTTCCATCATCCTCACGAATTCCTCAAGAACACGCCTATTTTCCTCTTTTAGCTTAACGTTCTTGTCAATAGGGAAACAGAGCTTCTTCCTGAGACAGGTAAAGTAGTAGCAATAGATGTAGGACTCACACACTTTTGCACACTATCGCCAGAGAAGAGATAGAAAAACCTGAGACATCTATTACAAATGGAAAAGAAATTAAAAAAGCTCTAGAGGAAACTATCAAGAAAACTGACACACTCTCTCCACTAAAGTGGAGAGGTTCTTTAGGCGAAGGTTGATAGTCTATGCTACCCTTATTCGCCTGGGGTTGCCAAACCCTCTACCCCTATCCAACCTCGGATTCAGGGTTACTCTC
>Ga0256914_1004227_pt1 | contig 10903 bp, 7 predicted proteins | sample HulkmetaG_FD_191571 | JGI IMG/M metagenome (GOLD analysis project Ga0256914, IMG submission 191571) | Hydrothermal chimney microbial communities from Main Endeavour vent field at the Juan de Fuca Ridge, Pacific Ocean - Hulk | ecosystem: Environmental > Aquatic > Marine > Hydrothermal vents ...
CAGGGCATTTGGCCCGGGAAGGACAGAGCTGCCAGAGGAGTACAGACAGGTTGGGCAGCCGCTCTTCATCGGTGGGACCATGGGGACATGTTCATATATCCTGGCAGGAAGTGACCAGGGAGAAGAGCTTGCCTGGGCGAGCGCCTGCCACGGTGCAGGCAGGGCCATGAGCCGCAGGGCAGCTCTCAAGCGCTGGAAGGGCAAGAAGGTCATAAAGGATCTGGCTGGCCGGGGCATAATCGTAAGGGCGGCCAGCATGCGCGGGGCAGCGGAGGAGGCCCCTGCCGCCTACAAGGATATAGAGCTGGTGGTGGACTCCACGCACAGGGCCGGTCTTGCAAGAAAGGTCGCCAGGGTGAGACCCATGGCGGTGATCAAGGGATGATACCGCCCGATGTCACGGTATAGGGCGGTCTGCATAGCCCAAAGTTCATGAGCGAGCTCTTTGGGTTCAGGGTTGAAATGGTTTTGCAGGGGACAATGGGGGAGCGCCATTTCAAATCCATAGGTGAGGTAGAGTATCATGAATCGTATGTGGGCGATCTTGGTCTGTCTCCTTGTCTGGCACGCCACAGGGTGCGCCATAGGGGATCAGATGGCCGGAAAACAGCAGGAGGGCGCATCCTGGTACTGTGAGACACTGGAAGAGGGAATAGATTTCGAGGACTTCGACTGGCGCTTCAACCGAGACATCCTTCCATACAAGTATGGATATGTGGCATCGGTGCCCACCTTCGTCTACGGCGAGCCCTATGACGACATTGCCGGCAAGAGGCCCAAGCGTGTCCTGGGCAAGGGGTTCATCTGGGTCTCACTGGAGCGTGATGATCCCATCAGGAGCGGAAATATCACATGGTATGAGATAAATCCCGGGGAGTATGTCCTGGAAAAGGACCTGAGGTTCTTCGAGCCATCGAAGTTCAAGGGCAGGGCAGTGGCCGAGTGCGATCTTTCAGCCATATCCTTTGGCTGGATCGTGCTCGAGGTGGTCCCGTCAAGGGCCCCTGGAGAGCCTGAGGACCCCAAGGGAGAGTATCTGGAGAAGCATCACCTAGTTCACATCTACGAGACCAGGAAGGTGGGCCAGTGGAACTGGTACAGGATAGGGCCGGATCAGTGGGTGGAGCAGAGGCGGATCGCCAAGGTGGTGCTGCAGAAGCGTCCGGAGAAGGTCGGGCCTGAAGAGAAGTGGATAGACGTAAACCTCTACGAGCAGACCCTGGTGGCCTATGAGGGCGACCGGCCGGTATATGCCACCCTGATCTCGAGCGGTCTTCCCGATTTCGACACCGAAGAGGGCCTTTTCAGGATATGGATCAAGAAGCGCATGGCCAAGATGAGCGGTGGAGAAGAGGAGGACTACTATTTCCTGGAAGACGTGCCGTACCACATGTATTTCAACAACGGCACCGCAATTCACGGAGCATACTGGCACGACAATTTCGGCATCAGGCAGTCACATGGATGCGTGAATGTCTCGCCCAGGGATGCGGCATGGCTGTTCGACTGGACCTGCCCCAAGCCCCTGAGGCCCGAGGATGCGGACAAATGGATCAGGGCCTCTTTGAAGAATCCTGGTACCTGGGTCTGGGTTCATTAGCAAGGTCGTCCTTGAGCTTGGTGAGATAGGAAGAGCGCGATTCGAACTTGGGCTCATCCCGGATGACCCCTGCCCTGATGATCACAGGGGCACCTGTGGGAATGAGCTGGAAAAGCTCCCTTATGTCGCCGTTTCTCAGGGCTATGCATCCTTGAGTCCAGTCATAGCCTATGCCGCCTCCGTGGATGCAGATGGCCCCGCCGAGCTTGGTGAACCAGGGCGGCCGCCTCTTGTTTCTTATGGCATCCACTATTGCCTCATACTGCTGCTTCGTGATGAGGCCCTGTCGCAGGCCGCGCTCTGCGTCCTCGATATTCGGATAGCTGATACCCATGGAGAGATAGTACTTGCTGTTGGGGTTCTTGCAGCAGATGTAGAAGGTGCCCTCAGGTGTGCTGTTGTCTCCCTGGCGGAGTTTGTCGCTGAGGGGGTTTGGCCCCAGGTTTATGGGATAGACCTTCACGAGCTCGTTTCCATCGAAGAGATAGAGGCGTCTAAGTGCCTTGTTGATGACTATCTTTGGATGTTTGAGTGGGCCTTGAAGGGATCTTGTGAGGTATTTGAGCTCGAAGGGAGAGAGCTCTTCATACAGCATGTACTGCATCGACAGGTCAAAGGGTGGGGCAGAATAGTAGGAGAAGCGGATATTGCTGCGCTTCTCGGAACAGCTTGTCACGAAAAGTAGCACGAAGGCCAAGGCGGCCGGAACGATGATGGCAAGCTGAAATGATTTTCTATTCATGATAGGAACTATTTTATCAATTTAATGCTTCATTACAAGGATTATAACCGTTTCGGCCTGGCGGCAATGCCTTGTCACTCGGCGGATTTGGGGTCATGGTACCAGACCTTCTCTCCCTGGAAGGTCCTGAAAAGCGCCTTTCCATCTTCATAATGCAAGAGGCTTGCCGGGGCAGCAACGGCCTTTCCCCTGCCATTTGGAAGATCCACCACGAATCTCGGCACGCACATGCCCCCAACCCTGCACCACATCCTGTCTATGATGGCGATTCCTGCAGACAGGGGGGTGCGGAAATGTTCACATCCCATGACGGTGTCACACTGGAAGAGATAGTAGGGCCGTACCATCATGGCCTGAAGCCTGGTGCACAATTCCTTGACGGCCGTAAAGGAATCGTTGACGCCCCTTAGAAGCACCGCCTGATTCGAGACCGGAATGCCCGCCAGCTGTAGGCGTCTGCACGCCTGTTCCGCCTCTGGTGTGATCTCAGAGGCATGATTGAAGTGGGTGTTGACCCAGATCGGGGAAAATTGCCCAAGGAGCCCTGCAAGCCCATCATCAACTGCAAAGGGGAGGGTGACGGGCAGTCTCGTGCCTATACGGATGACCTCCACGTGGCCGATTGCCCTGATGGATGACAGTATCCAGTAGAGGCGCCTTCTCGACAGGGCGAGGGGGTCTCCACCAGAGAGGATGACCTCGCGGATCTGACTGTTGGCCTCGATGTAGGAGAGGGCCTTACGCCACTGCTGCCTCCTGAAGATGGCCTCTGGCCGTCTCCAGGTGCGTTTCCTGTTGCAGTGCCTGCAATGGACGGCACACAGGTGTGATGACAGGAGCAGGCATCTGTCCGGATAGCGGTGGATCAGGCCCTCGACCGGCATGAAATCGTGCTCATGGAGGGGATCAGGGCTGGAATGGCAGCCGCCTGCAACAAGCTCCTGCCTGCTGGGGAGTATCTGCCTCAGAATCGGGTCGTCAAGGCCAGGAGATGAGATGAGATTAAGGTAATAGGGGGTGGTGGCCCAGGGATACTCTTCTATCACCCGGGCCAGCTCTTCTATGGCCTCTTCAGAGAGCCAAAAGAGGCGTCCAAGGCCTCTTTTACCCCTTAACCTGTTGCTCCACTGCCAGCCAGGGGCCCTCCACTGGGCATCCGAGGCGTGCGGCCAGAGCCGCTTCCTTATGAAATCCGATCCGGCCACTGTGCCTATGGCGAGCCCGTGATGCCTTGATTGCCCTGTTCTATACGTGCAGTGATCAGGATTCGAAGGGATTTTTGAGGAGCATTGTCTGCTCCCTTCCAGGGCCTACCGATATGATGTCCACCGGCACCTGGGCAAGATCCTCTATCCTCTTGAGATAGTCCTTGGTGGCACCGGGCAGCTCATCCCTGGAGGTTATGCCTGTGATATCCTCCTGCCAGCCGCTTATGGGCTCATATACGGGCTTGGCTGCAGATACCATGCGTATGTTGGACGGCATGGAGGTGAAGGAGCGGCCTTCGACATCATAGCTCGTGCAGATGTTCAGCGGATCGATGCCGCTCAGTACGTCCAGTTTGGTTATGGCAAGGCCATCGAGGCCGTTTATGCGCACCGCATCCTTTAGCACGACCCCGTCCAGCCAGCCGCAGCGCCTGCGTCTGCCAGTGGTCGCGCCGAACTCCCCGCCCCTTTCCTGAATCCGGTCTCCGATCTCGTCGAACAGCTCGGTTGGAAAGGGTCCTCCACCTACGCGGGTAGTATAGGCCTTGCATATACCGAGCACATAATCGATCTTGCTCGGCCCGATCCCCGCCCCGCAGCAGGCACCGCCAGCTATGGTGTTTGAGGAGGTGACGAAGGGATAGGTGCCGTGGTCGATATCGAGCTGGGTGCCCTGGGCCCCTTCGAAGAGTACGTTCCTGCCATCCCGGCGCACCTCATCTATGAGCACGGAGACATTGGCCACATATGGGGCCAATGTCTCGGCATATCGCATATATTCCGAATAGATCTCTTCTGCGTCGAGCTCCTCTGCCCCGAGCATCTGCTTGAGGATGAAGTTCTTCTCCCTGACGTTGTCTTCGAGCTTCTCCCTGAAGAGCCTCTCATCCAGCAGGTCTCCCACCTTGATGCCATTTCTGACTATCTTGTCCTCGTAGCAGGGGCCGATGCCGCGGCCTGTGGTGCCGATCTTCTTGCCGTCGCTCTTGGCCGCCTCCCTGGCATGGTCCAGGGCCTTGTGATAGGGCATTATGAGATGGGTGTTGAAGCTGATCTTCAGCCTCTCCGGAGTCACCTCCATGCCCTTTTCCTTGAGCCCGTCCATCTCGGAGATCAAGACCCCGGGGTCGAGCACCACCCCGTTTCCTATGGCGCATATTTTGTCCTCATAGAGGATTCCTGAAGGTATCAGGTGGAATACGAACTTCTTGCCGTCAACCACCAGGGTATGGCCTGCATTGTTGCCCCCCTGGAAGCGGACGATCAGGTCTGCATATCTCGTAAGGAGATCGACTATCTTTCCCTTGCCCTCGTCACCCCACTGGGTGCCGACCACGATTACTGTTGCCATAATTGAAGGTCCTCTCTGGTCTTTGATCCAACAGCGAAAATTAATGAAGCCCGCTTCAAAAGTCAAATAGCCATTGCCTGGGGGCGTGGTGTGAAAGGAGGCAGGAAAGGGGGGGAGGGCCTGCGGCCCTTGGCCTTACGGATTGAATGGGGATTCACCATTGAGAAGAGGTGGCAACTGGTCTAAGCTCTCTACTGGTTGAAGATTTGGCAAGGCCCCCGGAACTGCTGAGCGTCCAGGCATATCGTGTAAAGGGGCCTGATAGAAGACGAGGATCAGGTGGATCAGCCATGTCTTTTTTGGACCATCCGAAGATAAGGAAGATTAGGGATCGCCTCGATTACATAGGCGATGAAGAGAGGCTAAAGGCCTTTTTGGCCGTTTCAAGGGCGCCTTTTCTGAGCCTTCCTGTACTGCTCGTTGCCCTCGGGACCGCCGCTGCTGCATGGGAGTGCGGGCATGTCTACTGGATGCGGGCATTTTGGGCGCTCGTTGGCCTGCTTCTCCTCCATATCGGTGTCAATGCCATAAACGAGGCCTCAGATGCCAAAAGGGGCATTGACGGCCCGAAACCCGAGTCCCCCTTCAGCGGGGGGAGCGGCACGGTGCCTTCCGGCAGGCTCACCATAAAGGAGGCCTATGGGTTCGGGATGGTGGCAACGGCGGCAGGCGTCTTGATAGGGCTCGGTTTCCTATTCGTCGTTGGCTGGAGGATGGTGCCCTTGATCCTCATGGCCGTTGTCCTCGTGGCAGGCTATACGGACCTGTTTGCAAGGATCGGCCTTGGCGAGGTGGCCGCTGGCCTCGGCTTGGGGCTCCTTCCCGTGCTTGGGAGCGCACTGGTGCAGGCGGGCAGTTATGTGGCCGCCGCATGGGCCGCAGGCATGGTCTCCTTCCTCCTGACCTTTGATCTTCTGTTGCTAAACGAGTTTCCAGACCAGGACTCGGACAGGAAGGGCGGAAGGAAGAATCTGGTGCTCATGCTTGGGCCCGGAAAGGCGGCCAGGGTCTGGTTCTGGACCGCCCTTGCGGTACCTGTCTTCCTGCTCCATTTCATTGCCCTTGGGCTGCTTCCCTGGCCCTGTTTTGCCGCTGTGTTCACCCTGATCCTCCTGAAGGATGCCTTCGAGTGGACAGAGATCGCAGGAGACAGATTCCCCACGCCGCCCCGCTCTGTGCTCAAGGACAATATCCTGTGGAACATGGCCACACACGGCCTTGTCGCAGCCGGGCTCGTCGTGGCGGTATGGCTTTAGGTCGAAGGGGCGCACAACCGATGGCCAGGGCCATTTTCCAAGCCCCAGGTATCTATTGCTCGATTTTGCCAGATGGTTGACCAGAGTCTGAAAGGGATCGGGCAGGCCCTTGAAGGTGTGCCGCGCTTCTTCCTTGAAAGGCTGAAAGACGGGGGCGGCTTTGGCGCAACCCCAAGGCTTCCTGCCACCATAGAAGACACGTATTATGCCCTGAGGAGCCTGACTCTTCTAAAGGCCATGGACATTTTCGTGCCCGAGGAGCTCTTTTGGGGCCATGGCCCCTTTTTGAAGGCAAGGCTCAAGGAGGGCGCCTTTGGCATGGGCAACCTGTACAGGCTCCTTTGGAGCATGATCGGGTTAGACACAATGGGGAAAGAGGGCCTCTCAAAAGAGGTGTCCCCGGGCCGGATTGCACGGCTGATAGGTGCAAGGCTCGGGGAGGGCCTTGAGGATCTCTACTATCTGAGGAGGATCGAGGAGCTCTTTGCCAATGCCGGCCCAGGCCCCACGGCAGGCCTTGCAGCAGGGATGACAAAAGGGGTAAGGGGACCTGCCCTGCCGGTTTTGGGGCCATCGTCCGTAAAGGGCCTCAATCAGGCAAGGCTGTACATATATCTTAGGCAGCATCCGGCAGGAGAGGGCCTAGGCAGGGGTGAGAGACAGGAGTGGATCTCCTGGCTGAGGGCCTGTCAGAATCACGATGGTGGCTTTGGCTTCATGCCCGGGACCACCTCTTTCATGGAGAACTGCTGGTACGGCCTCCATGCCCTGGCTCTTCTGGGCCAGGGTCCGCCAGATCCGCAAGGGCTTTGTGACTTCATCGTGTCGGCCAGGAGTGCCAGGGGCGGGTTTGGCAGAAAGAACCTGGGGGTGCCGTTTCCGGAGAGCACCTGGCACGCCTCTGCATCCCTTTCCCTGTTGAGCGGCTACAGCTCTATCCTGTAGAAGACCATATAGGCCACAGGGACCAGCAGGAGGTTTGCAAAGGTGGCTGCAAGCAGCCCGTAGCCGAAGGAGATGGCCATGGGATTCAGTATGAGCGCCTGGCCTGTGGCGAAGAATATGAGGGGCACGAGGCTCATGATGGTGGTGAAGGATGTGAGGATGATGGGCCTCAGCCTCATGGATGCAGCCTCGAGAAAGCTGCGCCTGTCGAAATTGGCCTTTAGATGCCTCTTCAGGAAGTCCACCATGATTATGGCATCGTTTACCGCCACACCTGCAAGGCCCACGAAGCCGAGCAGGGACGGGATGGCCAGGTGTTTTCCCATAATGAGATGACCGGCTGCCACCCCCACAAAGGCAAAGGGGACAGACAGCAGCACTATGAAGGCATCCTTGAAGGAGTTGAACTGAAGCAGCAGGACTATGAAGATCCCGAGTACCGCCACCACTGCAGCAAGCATGAGATCTCTAAGTGTCCTGTCTGCCACCTTTTTCTCACCCTTTAGGCTCACCCTGAATCCGTCGTCCCTGATGGATTGGAGCACCGGGGCGATGGCCCTCATGACCTCCCTGCTGGTGATCTGTTTCTTGTCAAGGGATGCGGTGACAGTCACCTCCCGCACGCCGTTTTCCTTCCAGATCCTTGCAAGCCCCCTTTTCGGGACGATGTCGCAGATCTGATCCAGATAGACGAGTCGGCCGGTCCCTGGAACCGGCAGTCTGATGGAGTGGAACCGATCGATCTCGTCCCTGCCCTTCAGATATGTCCTGACCACCATGTCTTCCTTCACGTCCTTCATTATGCGGGCGGCCTTGGGATTCAGGTAGTAGGGGATGAGGCTTGCTGCCAGGGTCTCCTCGGTAAAGCCGAGCTCCTTTCCCCTCCTGTTTATCCTGAGCTCTAACTGGACCTTTCCTGGATCGTAGTTGTCGGCGATGTTCTCCACACCCTTTAGCCTTGAAAGGGCCTCTTCGAGCCTCATGGCCGCCTGGTGGACCGGGGCCATGTCCTGCTCCTGGGAGGATGGGGGCCAGGAGATGGATATCTCCACGTCTGCCCTTACGATTCCCGCCTTCGGCTTTGTCACGGTGAGGCGCTGAATCTTTATGTCCTTCAGCCTTTCCTCGATCACCTTGGTAAGCTCCATGGCGTAGTGCTTCCTGGTCCCGAACTCATAGGTGCCGAACATGACGACAGGATAGACCCAGCGCTCAAGCCAGTTCTGCGGGGCGGGCTTCTTCAGGTTCACGAAGATCTGGAACAGGTCCTCTCCCACGTCGAACTCCATCTTGTCGTTGAAAGAGGTCCCTATGTGTGTGGCAATGGAGTCGAGATCCTCAGGCGGCAGGCACTCTTTCACCCGTTTCTCGATCTCTGTCACCACCTTTTCGGTATCGAATATGCCGTGTTCTGCGCTCATCTTGCCGCGGATATAGATCTGGTCCGTGTCGAAGGGGGGGAGGAGGGTAAAGCTGAGAAAGAGCTTCGTTACGGCCATGGCGGCAACGAATATGGCTATGGCCCCGCCAAAGGCGAGCCATTTTCTTGCAATCAAGGCTGCCAGGACCCTCTGGTATAGCCTCCTTGCAGGACCCCAGTTCGAAAAGGGGCTTCTGCCTGCGCCTGCCCGGTAGAGCTCCACGCCATGTACCGGAAGGATCGCCAGTGCCTCGAAGAGGGATGCCAGGAGCACTGCACACACGAAGATGGGGATGATGGCAAGGAACTTTCCTATGTCTCCGCCGATCATGAGTAGCGGGATGAAGGCCACAACGGTCGTGAAGGTGGCGGTGCAGACCGGCCAGAAGACCTCGGCAGTGCCCTGAATGGCCGCCTCCACCCTGTCCATGCCGGCCTCGAGATAGCGGAAGATGTTCTCACCGATGACGATGGCATCGTCCACCACGATCCCCAGGGCCATGAGAAAGGAAAACAAGGAGAGCATGTTTATGGTCTCGCCCCTGAAGGCGAGATAGACGAAGGCCATCAGGAAGGCCGTTGGTATCCCTATGAGTACGGACAGGGAGACCCGCCAGTTCAGGAAGAGATAGAGGGTGAGGGAGACCAGGATGAGTCCCACCACTGCAGAGGATTTTACGGTATTGAGCCTGTTCTTTATGTAGACGGAAAGGTCGCTGTAGACAGAAAACCTGAGCCCTGGCCAGGCCCTTTCCCACTCCTTCACCCTATGCCTGATCTCATTGGACAGGTCTATGGAGGAGCCCTGGGCCGTCTTGAACACGGTCAGGGATATGTTCCTCTTCCCGTTGAAGTGGGATAGGCTCCTGACCTCGGAGAGCTCCTGACGGATATCGGCTATGCGGGAGAGGAAGAGCCTTTTTCCATCCATGTGTATGATCATGCCCTTCCACGAGTCGATTTCATGGGGGCCGCCCGGGGTGGTGACAAATATGTGGTTTCCGCTCTGTTTTATCTCGCCAAGGGGGGAGTTGTTTATGAAACCCTTGATGGCGGCGGCCACCCTGGCCGGGCTTATGCCAAGGGCCTCGAGCCTGTCTCCATAGAGATATATGTGGATCTCCCTCTTGGCCTTTCCGTTTATGGAGGCGGAGGAGATGTTGGCAATGGTTTCTATCTCGTCCTTGATGTGTTCGGCCACGTCCTGGAGTCTTTCTTCACTGATCTGCGGGCCTGAACCGCTGATCGAGAGGGTGAGCAGGGGGTATTTTTCGATCTTTCTCGAAATGGCCGGGTCATCCATGTCTTCCGGAAAGTCCGGTTTTACGAGATCTATGGCATCCCGGACCCGGAATAGGGCATCCACGATGGATGTGCCCTCATCCAGGGTGATGGTCACCAGGCAGGAACCGTCCCTGGTGACCGATTCCACCAGCTTCACACCGTCGATATTCTGGACCTTGTCCTCGATCCTCGATGTGATTATGTCGTCGAAATCATCGGCCGATGTGCCGGGATAGCTGGCCCTGACCTCTATCTTGTTGGTTGGGATGGGCGGGAATATCTCCTGCGGCAGCTGGAAGTAGGAGATGATGCCCATGAGTATGAATAGGAGGGTAAGGGTGTGGGCCAAGGGGCGCCGGTTGACGAAAAAGCCCACGAGCCTCTGGGCAAGGCCGCTTATGTGGGGTCTTGAGGAAGATTGCCTTTCCCTTCTCATTGGCCCGGCTGCTTTCCTCGACCTGAAAGCCCCACCTTGACCACCTCGCCCCAGAGCAGCCCCTTCTGGGGAGGAATTATGAGATCAAGGCCGTAACTGTAGAGATAGTCGTTGTCGCGGTCCACCTTGAGTCTTTCTATCCTGCCCCTGAGATGGAGCCTTCGACCCTCCGGTGTGATCAGGCTGAAGGAAAGCTCCGCACCTGCCCCTGCCTCCATGAGCTTGAACTCTTCAGGCGGCAGCACCAGGTGGAGCCTGGCCCTTGAAAGATCCAGGAGCCTTGCGACCGGCTGGCCTGGCAGCACGTTTTCAAACCGCTCCTTGTAGCGCTGTGACAGGTAGAGGGGCTTGTCGAAGGAGGGCATCGATTTTTCGAGCTGGTCCCTCACCTTGGCAAGGGCGCGCTCGGTATCCGCCTGCTGTTTCCTGTTCTGTATGAGCTGCATCCTGAAGGAGAGCAGCTCCACCTCAACGTCCTCAACCGCCTGAGGCTGAAGATGCCCCTCTTTCAGGAGCCTTCTGTACCTGTCGAGCTTCTTCTCCTTGAGGGCGAGGATGCGGCGCAGATTCCTCTCCTCCTCCAGGAGGAGGTGGAGCTTTTTTTCGAGCTGTTCAGACTCGATATCAAGGGCCTCGTGCTCTATCTCAAGAAGGGAGCTTC